>ENA-OPZZ01001331-OPZZ01001331.1-human-gut-metagenome-genome-assembly--contig:-NODE-1331-length-15511-cov-3.861869_pt1 | contig 15511 bp, 18 predicted proteins | sample MGYA00242487_ERZ504511 | MGnify/ENA primary metagenome ERZ504511 (study PRJEB26092, sample SAMD00036241) | human gut metagenome | host: Homo sapiens | study: EMG produced TPA metagenomics assembly of... | reverse complement strand
GCCAGTGATCCCGTGATAGTGGGAAAGTCGGAAGACAAAGTGCCCCCGGTGCTCCAGCCGCCGGTCCAGCTTCAGGTCCCCCGCTTCCACATAGGAATAAGCATCCGGTCCCGCCGGGTACTCCATCCGTCCCTGGCGGCAATAGTCGATGCACAGCAGATCTCCGGTAATGGTCAGGTCGGAGTCGTAATCCTCCATGTGGAAGTCGTTATACATCAAAGTGATCCCGGGGTACAGGTCGTACTGGGTCATGCTCCCATCCCCGGTGCCGCCCATCATCTGAAAGACCCGGCAATGATCATTTTCCACCACCACTTTTGGAAAGCCATTTCCCGCTATCATCTGCTCCAGCATAGTTCCCCTCCTTACAGATGCAGGACCCGGTCACAAGCCTGCTGCAAAAACTCCTGGTCATGTGTTACCACCAGCACGATGCGGCCCTGTCGGGCCAGATCCCGGATCACGCCGGACACCTCCACCATCCGGGCATAATCCAGGCCGCTGGTGGGCTCGTCAAAAATCAGCACCGGCTTTTCCGACAGCAGCGCGGTGGCCACCGCCAGCCGCTGTTTCTGTCCGCCAGAGAGCGCCATGGGGTGCCGCTCCCGAAAGGACAGCAGTTGAAGGCGATCCAGCACCTCGGCGATTTTTTCGTCCGGTGCATCCGGGGCGGATATTCGACACTCACCCCACACGCTGTCCGAAAAGAGCTGGTGGTTTACATCCTGCATCACGCAGAAGGCTGCCCGCTGCCGCTCCTTGCGTCCCAGGGGGCGGCCGTGAAGCCGGACAGTCCCTGCCTGCTCCCGCAGCAGCCCGCACAGACAGCGGGAGAGCGTGGTCTTACCCACGCCGTTGGGCCCGGTGACAGCCACTACCTCACCCGGCCGGACGGAAAAGGACAGCTCACGGAACACCGCCTCTCTTTTCTGAAAGGCGCAGGTCAGCCCCTCCACAGAGAGGCCTTCCCCGGACCCGGCCGGCTTCGCCGGTGGCAGGGTACAGGGGGCCGATGACAGCGTGCGCAGGCCCAGCCTCTCCCGTTCCTCATCAGTCAGCCGCTGAAACTCCTCACGGGTGAAGCGCCGGGACAGGCTCCCCTGCCTGATATACCATGCCTGGTCGATCAGGTCGGTAAGAAAGTAGAGTCGGTGTTCGGCAATGACCACCGTGCGCCCCTGCCGCTTCAGACCGGCGATCTCGTCGTGAAGGCGGGCGATGGCCTCCTGATCCAGATTGGCGGTTGGCTCGTCCAGCACAAAGATGTCCGGGCCCATGGCGTAGACCGAGCCAAAGGCCAGCAGCTGCTTTTGTCCACCAGAGAGCGAGAAGATGCTCTGCCCGCAGAGGCTCTCCAGCCCAAGGGCCTCCACGGTCTCCGCCACCCGGGCATGGATCTCTTCCGGCGGGCATCCTGCGTTCTCCAGCCCAAAGGCCAGCTCGCTGTCCGTGTCCAGATTGAAAAAACTGGGACTTGGGATTCTGGAATACCGATCCCACCTTTCGGGCCAGCTGGTGCATGGGCGTCTTGGCGGGGTCCAGGCCGTCCACCTCCACCCGTCCCTCCAGGCGGCAGCCGGGGGTAAAGGCCGGGATCAGGCCGTTGATGAGCTTGGTCACCGTAGTCTTTCCACAGCCGGAGGCACCGCACAGCAGGACACATTCGCCCGGCCGGATGGCGGCGTTCAGGCCGGCCAGGGTCTCCCGGGAGCCGTCATAACCAAAGGAAACATACTCAAATGAGATCATTCCGAGGGTCCTCCTTATTGTACCACAAATGACAGCGCCAGCAACACAAGGCCCGCCGCCATCCCGGCCAGGTCCACCGGGGACAGCCGCAGGAAGACGGCGCTTGTCTTAGGCGCGGGGTCCTCAATTCCCCGGGTCACCGCCGCTGCGGAGAGCTCCTCCGCCGTCTCGGTGGCGGACACCATCAGAGGTATCACCGTGCCCTCCAGTCGGGCCAGCCCCCGGACATCCCGCAACTTCATGGCGTCCCGGATATAGCCCATCTCCTCCCGGATAGCGGGGAAGTATCGCAGAGTCACCGAGACGGCCACGATCAGCCGCTGGGGAACACGGAGCTGGCGCAGTCCCACGATGAAATACCGCAGAGGCGTACATTTCAGCATCAGCGATCCGGTCATCAGGCACGGAAACATCCGGCGGGCGTAGGTGGCAAAAATGGTAAAGCTGGTGGCGATAATCTTGGGAGAGGCGGGCAGGATGTACTGCTGAAAGAGCAGTAGGGCACAATAGCCCACCGCCCATTTGACCGCCATGGAATACTTCCCGTGGGCAGCCATCAGGAGCAGCAGCAGGCCGACCAGTGCCAGCTCCAGCCACAGGGTATGGGGGCGGAAGGCGATGATATTGGCGGCCACCAGAAGCCACAGGCCGGCCCGTGGGTCAAAGATGCGCCGCTCCATCTCAGACAAGGCCTGCCTTTTCAAAGTGCTTGCGGAACATGGCCCGGGCGATAAAGCCGCCAATGATCGCGCCCACAACAGGGGCCAGGAACAGCACCACCAGCATGGAGCTGGACGACAGTGCCGCCAGGGTGTTCACATAGTCTGCGGGCATCCCCTGTTCCGTGATCTGCCGCAGGAAGTCCTCCCGCATCAGCCAGATGGGCAGCGGAGAGCCCACCATGCCCAGGGAGAACAGGACGAAGGACACAAGGTTTCCCCGGATGCTGGTATAATGGGTACAGCCACGGACCAGTTCCCCCAGGCCGCAGGCAATGACAAAGGAGACCAGGATTACCGGGGTGAACTGCCGGTGACGAAGTAGATCAGCCCGGTGATAAGGCCCATCAGCAGGACTGAACCCACCTTCTGCACCTTGGCGCACATCATCAGGTGTGGGATGCCGGTGAACAGGGCGATAAAGCCCGGCATCAAAATCCATAGCAGCGGGTGTAGCCCGCCCAGGAGCATAAAGGCAAAGTTTATGGCAAAGTAGATGGCGGAGAAGATTCCCACGGTGATGACATCCCTGCCGCCCATTCCGCGGCGGCTGTTTGATCCAGACATAGCACACACTCCTTCTTGGTTAGATAATGCTAACCGTTTGAATAAAGAATTGGACGCCATGCGTCCCTCAACATTGCATTATTTTAGCGAAAAGAAATCGTTCTGTCCGCTCCATATAGACGATTATGCTCTGTTTGGACAGACTTTTGTGAAAGCGGCGGGCTATTGTGATCTTGACTCAGATAGAAAAACGCAGTTACCCATAGAGGATAACTGCGTTTTTTCGGAAAAGGCTTCTCAGGTTATGGAGGCAGCTCAAACTTATAGCCGCTGTGGGGTACCGTGCGGATGGGGTTGCCCGGCCCCATCTTCCGGCGGAGCTGGCTGATGATGTTGGCCACGGCCGCGCCGCAATGCTCCGGGAACTCGTGCCATACGGCCTCGTAGATCTGTTCCTGCGTGAAGACCCAGCCAGGGCGCCGGGCCAGGTAGGCCAGCGTAAAGAACTCCAGATGCGTGAGGTGCAGGGAGCGGCCCCGCCACTTTACCGTCTGCTTGCGCAGGTGCAGCTCCAGGCCGGGAAAGGTGAGGGTGTGCTTCGTGGCGGGCGGCTCCACGATTTCAATTCCAGGCGCTTCCGCCAGGAAGTCCTTGAGCTTGTCCAGGAGCTGTTCCTCTCCATCTGTAATGGATAAAATCAGCAGCTTCCCCATGCGGGGACCACCTCTTCTTCTGATTTTCCACCGTTCATTCCGGCTCCACCGCCCCTTTTAACAATTCAAAGGACCGCTGGCTGATGGTGTGCTCCATCCGGCAGGCCTCCCGTTCCGCGGTCTGGGGATCGACCCCGGCTGCGACAAGCTGGCGAGTAAAGAAGCAGTGTTTCTCATAGGTCTGCTCGGCTACCTCCCGGCCCACATCCGTCAGGAACAAGAAAGAATTTTCGTCCATGGTGAGAAAACCACCCGCTTTCAAAGTGGAGACCGCATGACACACGCTGGGTTTTGATACATCAAGGTGCCGAGCCACATCCACGGAGCGCACCATGCCTTTTTCCTTTTGGAGCACCAGCACGGCCTCCAGATAGTCCTCACCGGATGCTCGTAATTTTATCGAAACCACCACCCCTTAAACTACCCAGTCAAGACTTTCCTGCTGGATATGATATAACTTTTCGTACAGTCCCTTATGGGCAATTAGTTCGTCGTGCGTTCCTCGCTCTACAAGTTTCCCGTTTTCCAGTACAAAGATTTGGTCGGCATCCACTACGGTACGCAGACGGTGAGCAATCATAATGACGGTTTTCCCCTCGACCAATCGGGCGATAGCCCGCTGGATCAGCACCTCATTTTCAGGATCAAGGGATGCGGTCGCCTCGTCCAGCAAAATAATAGGGGCGTCTTTCAGAAGAGCGCGGGCAATCGAAATACGCTGGCGCTCTCCGCCAGAAAGGGTGCTTCCATTTTCACCGAGAACGGTTTGGTATCCATCCGAAAGCCGCATTACAAATTCGTCACAGTAGGCCGCTTTTGCAGCGGCCATAACCTGCTCCTCTGTTGCGGCCATGTTGCCGACGCGAATATTGTTATATACCGTATCGTTGAAAAGAGTAACATCCTGGAATACAAAAGATATGCTTTTCATCAAATGCTCAGGCTCGATGTTTTTTATATTTTCTCCACCGATAGTAATTGAGCCCTTCTGAACATCCCAAAAGCGGGCAATCAGCTTGGAGATGGTACTTTTTCCGCTGCCGGACGGGCCAACCAGTGCGGTGATACTCCCCGACGGGATTTTCAGCGAGACATCCTTGATAACATCTTCCTTAGCATACGCAAAGGTAACATTCTTTAATTCAATATCGTATGTGTGAACATCCTGCTCGTTTCCCTCCATCGCGGGAGTCGTTAGAAGCATACGCATCCGTTTTGTGACTGTCCCTAAATGGAAGAGGGAGGTGAGTTGAGAAAGAATGGCAAGGATAGGGCCATAGAGTTGAGTGGAGAACATCAAAAGAACAAGCAATGGGAGTAATTCGATTTGTCCGCCCGTAATAAGCACTGTACCCACGAAAATGGCGATGCCCAAACTGGCCTGCAAAATTAAGGCGGCGGATTGTACCAACACACCAGAAACGAGTTCCGCTTGAATTGCGACCTTTTTCATGGCTAAAAGTGCGCGATTCAAAGTAGAAAACCTTTCACCGCTCAACCCGCAGGACTTGATGATCTTGATACCCTCCAAATACTCCTGAATTTGACTTGACGCTTCCAGCTTAATACCTACCTGCCGGTCAAACATGCGTATCTGCAAGTTGCGCCCGGCCCAAATAATCAGGAATGTAATAGGCATGGTAGCAAACAATGCCAGAGCCATTCTCCAGTCGAAAAAGGCCAGACAAACACAGGTAAGAGTAACAGAGATCACATTGGCAATCAATGGTGGAATGGTGCTGCTCAGCATGGACTCCATGCTCGCACAGTCGGCCATCATATTGGTGGTTATATCAGACAGGTCCCTCGAATTAAAGAAACTCATAGGGAGCTTACGCAAATGTTCTGCGATTCGCAGTCGTGTATTGCTGGCCTCCTTATAGGACGCCAAATAGGTTTTTCGGTAATCATTTCTTGCTGCAAGGAAGACCAGAAGTGAAGCTATGATGCCGACAATCAGTAATCCCCACATATTCCCCCAGGAAATGTCTTTCCCATAAAAGGGATTTAGTAATTGCCAAAACAGCAAAGTTGTTACGCCGGCAGGAAGTAGAAGTGCAATATTGGTCAGGGTGCAGGCGACGATGGCTTTTTTCAAATCAGAGTAGCCTTTCTCGGACAACAGCAATTTTTCTTTCAGAAATTTCATTCGATTGCACCCCCTTTTCCTGCGCGGATCTTCCAGCTGATAGACTCCATGTAACTATTCCACATTTGTGTGTACTTCCCTTGCCGTTCCATCAAGGTATCGTGAGTCCCTTGCTCAATCAGCTGTCCGTGCTCCATCACAAGTATCTGATCTGCATTTCGGATCGTTGATAACCGATGGGCAATCATGATAACCGTTTTATTTTGTATTAGTTTTTCAAATGCTTTTTGAATCAGATACTCGTTTTCTGGGTCACTGAAAGCAGTTGCCTCATCTAACACAATAATGGGAGCGTCCTTGATAATCGCCCTGGCAATCGCGATGCGTTGCCGCTCACCACCGGAGAGCCGAATGCCAGACGCACCAATCATAGTATGGTAACCGTCTGGCAGTTTTTCTATAAAGTCGTGACATTGTGCTGCCTTTGCTGCCTCAATCACCTGCGCTTCTGAGGCGGTCGGATTACCCATCCGAATATTATCCAAAATGCTCTGCTTGAACAAGAAAGTATCTTGAAAGACGAAACTGACCTGCCGCATAAGCTCCGCCTGTGGTATTTTGCGGATGTCTACTCCGCCAATACGAATACATCCTTCTGTCACATCCCAGAAGCGAGAAATCAGATTGGCAATCGTGCTCTTTCCGCCACCAGAAGGACCAACAATGGCCGTTACTTCGCCCTGTCTGGCTATGAAAGATACATCGTTGAGGGCTTTAACCGAAGTGCCCGTATCGTAAGAGAATGAAACATGGTCGAACTCAATGCTATGCCCCTGCTCTCTGGCCCCCACATCTTGATTTTGCAGAACGGGGATGCTCAATACCTCTTCCATGCGTTCCACATTTCCGTCAATTTGTGTGAAAGACTCTGAAATATACATGATCTTATTAAGTACGCCCGAAATAGCGGGAGCCAAGACAAGATAAAAAATAAAGGTCAAGGAATAAGTACGATAGTCCTCGGCTCCCATGCCAATAAATATCCCTACCGGAATCAAGAGCAGGTAAATATTATGGATGATTGTCGTAAACCCCGGCATACAATTTTGCCAGCCCATAGCGTACTCCAGCACAAAAGAAGTATAATCAGTGATGGATTTGCTTAGACGGCGAAAAGAATCTGCGGTTTGATTAAATGCTTTGATTTCCGGCATACCACGGACATATTCTACCGAAGCATTGTTCATATCTTCCTGCGCGGTCTGATAGTGGTGCATTTTTTCTTTGGCACTCCCATTAAAACCAAGGAATTGCACCACAAAGGCCAAGATAATTCCAAAAAGAGAAACGATACCATACCGCCAGTCAATGGCCAGCAGAAGAATTACCAGGGCGAGTGGGGCCACCAGAGAAGCAACAAAATCCGGGAACTGATGCGCGATAAATTTTTCAATGCTCTCAATGTTCTCGTCCATAATCTTCCTCATCCGACCGCTGCCAATGGTCAGATGATACCCTAAAGGGATTTCCGTAATATGGTTCGCAAAGGCCAGCTTCAGCTCATAAAGCGTTCCGAAAGCCGCCAGATGGGAACACATCAACGCGCAGAAATAAAGGATTACATTTCCGGCAATCCCCCCGAGAGCCATCCAGCCATATCGGAGAACAACGCTCATATTTGCGTTCGCCATATCGGGAAAAACTCCGATTAGTTCCCGCATTATAAAATAGATAGAAAGATACGGTAGGAAAGAGCACACTGCGGCTGCTGCGGCAAGAATGCCTGAGATAAAAACAAGGCCCTTATGTTGTGATGCCAATTCCAGACACCGAGCCATACCGGTTTTTTTCTTGCGCGTTTCTTCCTGTGCCATAAAAGCACCTCCTTATGTGCCAGAATAACAAACGCCTCTTTGGCCACAGCTCTGATACCCAATTTTGTCCAAAAGAATATCTACGGAGTGGATAGGAAAGTCGTCCGTGATTGCGCCGTTTTCCAGGCGGATAGCCCGGTCACAACAAGAGAGCGCACATTCTGCGTCGTGGGTGATTACCAGAATGGTACGCCCCATTCCGGCCAGCTTGCGGATGATTTGGCTCACATTGCGCATATTGGCGCCATCCAGTCCGCTGGTAGGCTCATCAAGAATAATAATAGGCGCGTCGTGCATCAAGGCTACCCCCAAAGCCAGTCGTTGTTTCTGCCCACCGGATAGGGTGGCCGGGTGCTGCTCGGCATACTCCTCCAGTTCCAGGGCTTTGAGAATTGTCCGGGCTCGTGCGTTGCGCTTCTCATCCGTAGGTGCCCCAGTGGTCAATTCATCAACAAGGTCTTCTCCAAATAACTGACTGTCTAAATCCTGTGGAATGTACCATACTTTGCCCATCCGCTCTCTTGGCCGGGTCTTATGACCAAACAGGAATACCTCACCGGAGTTTTCCTTCAAAAGGCCGGCAAAGATGCGCCCAAATGTACTTTTCCCTGTGCCGTTCGGCCCGATGATACCGACGATTTCTCCTCTGTGGCAGACAAAATCCAAGTGTTCAGCCACCACCGTGCCATCAAAGGCTTTATGGAGCCCCTGCGTCTCCAGCACTACTTCGTCTGTGGCGGCCGATGGCATCTGCTGAAACGCCATTTGATAGAGGTCCGGCGTCCGCAAGCCAAGCGTATGCACTTCTGCCGATGGGAGGCTCTTCATTTCTTCCCTTGAGAACTCTCGCACAATCGCACCGTGCTGAATACAGAAAAATCGGTCCGCAACATCCATGAGATAGTACAAGCGGTGCTCTGCGATTACAATGGTTTTTCCCTGTGCCTTCAGATTGCGGATAATATCCCCGAAGCGGTAGGTGGATTCGATGTCCAGATTTGCGGAAGGCTCGTCCATGACATAGATCTCCGGCTCAATGGCCTGAGCGGAGGCGATGGCTACCTTTTGCCGCATTCCATAGGACAGTGTGTGCAGGCTGTGATCCAAAAGGTCCTCAATTTTATTGTACTGGGCTGCCTGGAGTACATGGGACTGGATTTCCTCATGGGTATATCCGTAATTTTCACAGCCGAAAGCGATTTCTCCGGCTACCTCATTGGCAAAAAATTGACTCCGGGGGTCTTGGAACACATTACCTACCAGCTTCCCGCGTTCCCAGGAGTGGATTTCCTCCAAAGGTTTATCCCCTACACGGATTTGCCCGCTCAGCTCCCCCTCATAGAAATAGGGGATCAACCCATTGATTACACGGGTCAAAGAGCTTTTTCCGCTTCCGGATGGGCCAGTCAGTACGATTACTTCCCCAGCGCGAATGTCCAGTGTAACATGACTGATCTGATCGCCCCGACCACTATAAGAAAATGTAAGATCCCGAATTGCGATTTCTTTTCCCATTGTGATACCCCTTTACAGCAGAACGCAGCATACGATTCCAGCTGCAGTGCTGACCAACATGAGGAACGCGTCCAGCGGTGAGATGCGGCTGACATAGTAACTTTGCTTTTTGTAAGGACTCTCAATGCCGCGGACAATAGCCGAGGCGGAGAGCTCATCCGCAATTTTTAGAGAGCGGAATACCATAGGCACGATTGCATATTCCAGCGTATTCAATGGGTGCCGCAGGACCGTAGGTACCGACCGAAGAAAGCCTCGGATTTTCATAGCCTCCCGAACTTCTCCGAACTCCAGGATGATCGTCGGAGCAAAGCGTAGCATGACGACCAGGACCAGCATAGCCTTGGCTGGGATAGGCAGTTTCCGCAGACTGGCCGTGAGCTTGCCGGAGGGAATACGGAAAAGCAGATATGCTGGCATAGCGGGAAGGAGCAGCTTGTAGATCATGCTCAGCAAAAGCGGAGATGGAAATGATATGCTGTATTTTGTCTCCAAATATAGGCCAACAACGGTTACCAAATAGACTGTATAACAGCCGATCCCCTGCTTATATAGCCCAAAATAACAGAGAATCAAGAGTAGCCAGAAAGTGAACACCGCATGGCCAATCAGGTCTGTGGTTAGAAAACTGACCAGGCAGGAGCAGACGGTCAAAAATAAGACCGTCCGCCCATCTACCTGCTCGATTCGCTTTTGTGTCGTACCTGTTCTGTTCATCCCACAATACCGGCTTTTTGGAAGTGCTTCCGCAATAGGCGCTGACCAAACAATGTCCCGAGGAAAGTAAGTACAGCGGTAATTGCCGCTCCCAGCAGCATCAGGGCCGGGGAAGTTACCATAGCCATCTGCATTTCTAAGGTTTCAGAGGTAAATCCACTCTCCAGAGCCATTGCCGTATAGCTGTCCCATGCCCACCAGAGGGGAACAGCACAGCCGACAAAGTTACCCACGCAGTTAATCGTCCAGCCGATACGAGTTCGGAGCGGGTTGCGGTAGGTGTCTTTACCAAGCATGGAGAGTTCTGCAATAAGTCCTACCGCCAGGAAATACGGGAAGAGGAACATGTAGCCCATGACGCCTTGGATCAGGCCGTAGATACCCGCCCAGGCAAAAAGAAGACCATGCTTATTGACGCGGTTAGCAGCCACCAGGAAAAAGACTGCGCAGATGAAACCGTCAATTCCGGCTGAGCCATACAGATATACGAGTGGGAAAGGGAGTGTAAGCGAACTCATTACCATCATGATGATAAAACAAATCACCATCATAGCGGCTATTGTCATGATATCGCGTATGCTAAACTTTTTCTTTGCGCTTGGAACTGATTTCTCCATATTGAACGACCCTCCTGTAAAAATATAAATCCGTTGGTTAGCTGCGTCTAACCAACGGATTTATTATACAAGAACCGATTTTTGTTCTCTACTCCATTTCATAAATGCAGGGTCGAAAATAGCCCGAAAACTAAATGGCTTTTTGCGCAGTCCGGTAATCCTTGGGAAGCACCCCGAACACATCCCGGAAAGCGCGGGCAAACTTGCTGGCGTTGCTGTATCCCAGTGAGAGTGCGATTTGATTGATGGACTCATTACTCTCTCGAAGTTGAACTGCGGCACTATTCATCCGGTAATGTTTCAAATAAGCATATGGGCTACGCCCATATATTTGCTTGAAAATGGTCTGGAATGTAACGGTACTGATTGCCTCACCTCGTAGGAATTGCTCCAGCGGAGTACTGCGGCTTAAATCCTTAAGCATAGCTTTACGAACTCGCTTCACAATTTCAATATGTTCTCGGGCATAATAAGTGGCGGCTACACGATCTTCCTTGCGCAGTTTTGTGGCGTGGTAGAGCAGTTCCAATACTTTGATGCGAAAGTATTGGGAAGTTTCATGCTCTTTGGCCGCATACAACTCCTCAAACACATGACACATGGAGGGAGGTGTTTTACAAATATACCATTGATGGGCTGTGTCTAAGTCCTCCTCCAAAACAGAAATATCAATCTGGAAGAGGGCGAGCTGAGATCTGGTCACTTCCGTCATTGAATTTTTATCGAGCACCAAGCTCAGTCCACTACAATAGTCAAATGGGAATGAGTACCGAGCCGGCATATTCAGCATACCGTTTACACAAAATTCATCCTGCTGCAGGTGAAACACTTTGTCACCCTCAAACTCAAATTCAACCCGGCCTTCTTGATAATGCCGAATTTCCAACACATTTCGCATTTCATTCGGCTCATCAAAAATATCTGAACAGTTGAAATCCATGAAAATCAGGTCGATACCCGGAAATATGGAGTAATCATATAAAATCCCAGTACCATTACACTGATAGGAAATGACGGAACAACCCGGCTTACGGCTTATCAATTTTGCGTTTTTATCATACCAGTCAGGATGGTAGCCATTTAGAGTCGGGTCCAAATTCTGATAAATACTTCTTTGCGTCATAACTCTGTTTCACCTCTATAAGCAGAAGGGTTAGCTTTCGCTAATCATCAATGTACGCTATTTCACAAGTTCCGTCAAGATACATTCAGATTAAAACTTGGGCCGCAAAATGACCGCAAACTTAATATACAACTCTGTTTATCATATAGAGCCCTAGCCGCAGGAAGGCCATACTCTGAGGCGGCCGTGCTGGGACATCGCCGACGCGCTCATTCGAGAAACGATCCGGTGCCATACGGAAAGCATGGGCAATCTCACGCCGCACGCACGCCAGCACATTTTCCCGCTTTTGTCCGAAGTGGATCGCCGTTAGCTCCCAGATCGAGTTTTGAAACGGGGTCCCGCATTGTAACTGAGTCAAAGCAAAGAGCAAGTATTGATAGGCCTTGCTGGAGGGGCGTATTCCCATTTCCCTCAAGTACGAAGCGGCCCGGTCAGCCGCAACCTCAGAACGCTGCTTCATGGTCATGCTCCCTTTCCTATTTCGCTCGGCAGTATCAACTCTACCGATTACAGCGGAATGATATAAATGAAATTATACAAGTATAAGCGGTAAATAACAAGTGACAGCGGCCTAATACCAAAATATAATCACGCTGCCAGCGAACATTGTTTTTGAATAATCGGGTATCATCAACATAAAGAGGTGATACCTGTTGGAGGAAAGCTATATCGCAAAGCGTATTACTCAACTCCGGATGGCTCGGAATATCTCAGAATATCAGATGTCGCTGGAGCTGGGCCACAGCAAAAGCTATATCCAGAGCATTACCTCCGGAAAGTCCAAGCCATCAACACAGGAGCTATTTAATATCGCGGATTATTTCAATATGAGCCTGTCTGAGTTCTTTGACGAGGAGAATGTTGAGTCTCCCACCGTGCAAAAAGCCATTGACGCCATCCGGAAGTTGAGCGAACAGGATGCGGCCCTGGCACTGGCCATGATCCAGCGCCTTTCCCTTCCTCTGCGGGAGGGTGGAGCGGAGCAGTAAGCCGTCTCTCAATAAAAGTGCCCGAGGGGTACGCTATGCGGCGTATCCCCTCGGGCTTTTTTCATTGGCCGCGCCTGCGGCCGGAGCGTTGATTGGCTCTTTACTTAATTTGGTGTGTTACATATTGGGTGGCGGCGTCCCGCGCTCTACGGTCTCGCCCGAAAAACAATGTCCACAATACTCCCAGATACCGGAGACATCCAGACAACGCTTGAATGTGGCGTAGGTGGATCTCCATGCCCCAGTTGTAGGGTCCTGGCGCATACCATAGGGGTCCCCCATTTGCGCGCAGGCGCTGCTCATGCAGATGGGCGGCAGGCAGTTCATCGCCGCATCCACCACGGCCTCCTCTACATAGTCTCCAGGCTTTGCGGCGGCATAGTCGAAATCGTCCGAGGTAAAAACTTCTTTCCCTTGGTAGGTCATATCAAGGTGCTCCTCTCCGGTTTGTTTTTTATGCGGCGTCCCGAACTTGTTCCGCCAGAAAAGCGGGGACGCGGTTTATCAGGTTTCCTCATAGGGCGGATGGCGGTAGATCTCCATGTTGCGTGCTTCGATGTTATACACAAAATTGACTTCACGCCATCGTCCCTGAAAGAAGGGGATGCCCTCCCAACGCCCGCTACTGTCCACGGCAATAATACCCCAGCAGCTGTATTCTGGTCCGCACTCCCACCAGGCGGGAGTGCCGTCCATCTCCTGAAGCTGCGCCAGGGAGAGCGGAAGGTTTACACGGCTTTCGTCCTCATCGGAATCATAGTCTGTCCAAAGGCAGCAATGGGCACAGGCTTTCATTCCCCATCCCAGGCAGAGCGGATAGGGATTGCGTGTTTCCGAACGGTAACACGGCGGGTGCTTATCTGGATGCTTGACTGCTTGGGGGGCTTCGATGCTCGGCCTATCCTTCTTTTCCTTGTTCATCTTGCTCCTCCATTCCAGGTATTTTAAGCGGCCTTTTGATGGACGCGGAGCCCTGCCGCTCTGATCCGAAGCTCGTCCGACAGGTAGCGGAGAGAGGTAAACTCCTCGTCCAGGTCGGTAAGCTCGCGCTTTAGAATATTCTCATAATTCCGCTTCTTCTCCTCCAGGCCCTGGATGCGCATGACCCAGCGATCCATGATCTTGGGGCTCTGGCTTCCGCTCTGGATCAGGTGGGTGACGCGCTCCTCATACTCGGCAATCTCCCTGCGGACAGACCGATAGAAGGCGGCAGTCATCTTCTTGCGCTGTTTGGCGTCGTCTACAACATAAATGCTGTTGACCTCCAGCGGATCACGGTCGGGACGCTTGAGCTGGTTATGCTCCTCCAGCATCTCCACAAAGTCCTCAAACACCTGCAATCTGGCGGCAAAGTCCCGGGGAACGAAAAAGAAATGCCCCCGGCCTATTTTGACGGCCTGCATAGAGTCCACATAGTTCTCCAGTAGGGTTTCAATCTGCCGCCGGCCGGCGCAGTTCTGGTAGAGTTCAAAAAGCCTCTGCGCCTCCATACAGTACGGAAGCGGGTCGATGAACGGATCGGAGACAAGATTATCATAGGAAAACAGCTTGCTGGTCTTATTGAAGGTGATGTTGGCCAGCTTGCGGTATTCATTGGTGTCCTCATGCACGGTCTCCTTGACCAGCTCACGGGAGATCACAGAGGCGTTTCCACCTTTGTTATCCCGGCAGTACACCTTGAAGATCTGTGGGCCGCTGTCGGTTTTCACTACCCGGCGCTCGTAAATATCGCCGGTGGCGGAACGAAAAGCGTCCCCCATGGCAGTCCGATTGCTCCTGCCCTTGGGAAATCCTACGGCGTCACACAGGCTTTCCAACTCGTCCCGGTCGATCAGGATGCTGGAAAGTGAATAGTACAGCACCTTTCCCAAAACATCTCCGCCGTCCTGAGAAACGGCGGCAAAGTCTTCAAAGCGGATGGTTTTCTCATTGTTCAACATTGTTTTTTACCTCCGAAATCAAATCTTTGGTTGCCTTTTGATGGCAGGCCGCACACTCAAAGTACCGGCTTGCCTGTTCGTATTCCGTGTCCACATAAATCGTCCGGTATGTGGAAAACTCTGCCGGAGCTCCACACCAGCAGCATAAACGGTTGGTTGGCAAAGCGTTCTCCTTTCGCTGGCGGGCCCTATGCCGCTGTGGGCATGGCCCACGGCTTGTTCTGATAGACCGTCACCGTCTGATACCCCATCTGCTGATAGGCCCAGAATCGGTGCAGGCCGTCGATCACCACGCCGTTGACGCTGACAAGGGGCGGAAAGTCCACTTTGCCTGCCCACAGGAGCTTCAGATAGTATTGCGCTTTCTTCATGTCCGCAGGTTTCCCGGCAGTCAGCTGGTCTATCGGAACTGTTAATTCCTCCCACTCGCAGGTGTGGATAAAGCCGCGGTCCTGCTCGGGATATTCCTGTTTCCACAGGCTTTCCAGGCGCATGGTGATAAAGTTTGAAGTCATATCCAAATGTTCACACCCTTTGAGGCCGCTTCATTGCGGGCCTTGTAGAAGTCGTCCACGCCCTTGAAGGTCATGTTCCAGTTCATCAGGCGTACCCGGAGATTGGGTATGCTCTGTACCGTTTCCAGGATTTTTCCCAGGGCGTTTCGCACCCGCCAGTTGACCAGCTTATCCATGTCCAGGGCAACCACGACCTCTTCCAGATTCTCCATGGACTGGAGCGCATCCTTGAGGCCGGCGATGGCCGTCACGCCAGCAAAGCAGAGAAAGAGCGCGTCGTGATCCAGGAAGCTGGCCACATCGCCTTTTAAGCCTCCCTCTGTGAGATAGGCGGTCCTGGCATGGATATTCCCGGTGACATGGATATAGGAGTAGCTGCGGGTCCCATGAGCCTTGCCGCGGCTGGAGAGCCACCGGTATTTTCGATCCGGCTTGGTCTCA
>ENA-OPZZ01001328-OPZZ01001328.1-human-gut-metagenome-genome-assembly--contig:-NODE-1328-length-15525-cov-6.838940_pt1 | contig 15525 bp, 9 predicted proteins | sample MGYA00242487_ERZ504511 | MGnify/ENA primary metagenome ERZ504511 (study PRJEB26092, sample SAMD00036241) | human gut metagenome | host: Homo sapiens | study: EMG produced TPA metagenomics assembly of... | reverse complement strand
AGCTGTTCATATAATTCCTTCATGGTTATTTTATGATCCTTTCCAATTGTATCTGATTTATTGCGTCTTCTAACTGACTATCCCAAAATATCATGTTCTTTAAGAACACTCAGCATATATTCCAGAATTTCTTTTTCATCCCAATGAAATTTGTCTTTATCAACCCAGATCACATCCGACTCCCGTCGAAACCAGGTCAGCTGCCGCTTTGCAAAATGTCTGGTATCTCGTTTCAGGATACGTACCGCCTCTTCCAGTGGATATTCCCCCTCCAGATAAGCCAGGATTTCCTTATATCCCAGTCCCTGCATGGATACCATACCACGATGGCAGCCCTCACGTTTCAGTCCTTCCACCTCTTTTACCAGTCCCTCTTCCAGCATCTGATCCACTCGTTTGTCTATCCGCTCATAGAGGATATCTCTTGGCGCATTTAAAACAAAATATGCCAGATTATACGGACTTGTCTGTTTTTTCTGTTCTTCATTATGTGCAGATATAGGCGTACCATTCTGATGATAAAACTCCAGTGCACGGATCACACGTTTTACATTGTTTGCATGGATTGTATCCGCACTTGCCGGATCTACTTCTTTCAGCCTATCATGAAGATACTCAGCACCTTCTGTTTCCGCCAGTTTCTCCAGCTCTGCACGGTAAGTGTTTTCCTGCTGCGCCTCTGTAAAATCAATATCTCTGGTTACCGCCTGAATATAAAATCCGGTTCCTCCGACCAGAATCGGTATCTTTCTTTTTTCATAGATTTCCTCCATAGCTTCTTTTGCCATCTGCTGGAATTTTACGATATGAAATTCTTCTTCCGGTTCCAGAACATCCACCAGATAATGCTTTACTCCCTGCATTTCCTCCGGACGGATCTTCGCAGAACCGATATCCATTTTTTTATATACCTGCATGGAATCTGCAGAAATAATCTCACCGTTTACCGCCTTTGCCAATGAAATAGAAAGACTTGTTTTGCCAACTGCTGTCGGCCCGGTAAGAACGATCAAAGGTCTTTTCATAATCACTCCTGTATAATTCTTACACGATTCGTTTAAACTTCTTTTCCAGTTCTGTTCTGGTCATTGCAATGATCGTCGGGCGTCCATGCGGACAATGATACGGATTTTCCAGAGTCAGAAGTTCATCGATCAGTTTTTCTGCCTCCTGCTGCGACATAGCATGGTTTCCCTTAACTGCCGCTTTGCATGCCATCGTTGCAAGTCTGGCAGCAAAAATATCCAATGTATCTTTACTGTTATTAGATGCCAGATTATCCAACATTTCCAGAAACAGTTCTTCCTCTGTCAGTCCGTACAGATTCGATGGTACCGCACTGATGCGGTATTCTCTGCCGCCGAAATTCTCGATCTCAAAGCCAAACTGTTCAAAATAATTCATATTTGCTTTCAGTACTTCTTCTTCCTGCATGCTCAATGCCACGATCAATGGAGGATTCAGATACTGTGAATCAATCGAATGTTCCCGGAACTGTTTTACCATACGCTCATAGTATACCTTTTCGTGTGCAGCATGCTGATCGATTATATAAAAATTGTCCTCAAACTGTACCAGCCAGTACGTATCAAAGATCTGTCCGATCAGGTCAATCCGACTTCTGGATTCTGGTGCAAGCAGTTTCTCCTCAAAGAGTTCAAGCTGCTGTGGTGGAGTCTGTTTTTCAGTCTCTCTCGATACTGCTTCCTGTATTTTTAGTTCTTCTGCTTCCGTTTTCTGCACATAGTCTTGTTCATAATCTTGTACAGACTTCTGTACAATTTTCTGTTTAACCTGTGTATCAACCTTCTCAGGCACAGTATTTGTTTTCTTCGAAGAATTCTGAAATGACTCTGGCACTGTCTGCCTCTCTGTCAGTTTCTTCACTTCGTCCAGTTTCTGATTCTCTCGCAGTGTACCACTGAACATTTCTTCTTCATCTTTTGAAAATGCCGGACGATAAGATGCTGCCGGCTCTCGTACAACAGAATAGACTGGTTTTTGTGCTCCGTACAGTTCTTCACGACGTTTCTGCTCAAATGGTTCCGGTACAGCTGCACGCGTAACTTTTTCTTCTTTATCCTCTTTAACAGAAGAACTGTCTACAGATACTTTCGGAATCATTTCTCTTCTGGTCAGGGCTGCACGTACAGTATCATAAACTGCATCGTAAACTTCCTGTTCTCTCGCAAATCGTACCTCTCTTTTTGCCGGGTGCACATTAACATCCAGATCGTTCCCCTCCATTTCCATACGAAGAGAAACAAATGGAAATTTATGCTGCATCAGGAAACCCCTGTAAGCATTTTCGATTGCTTTTGTAATAATATTATTTTTAACATATCGTCCATTGATATAATAGTTCTCAAAAGAACGATTGCCTCTGGCAATTTCCGGTTTACCAACAAATCCCTCAATTTTCATAAAGGAATTTTCCTGTGATACCTCCAGAAGTGCTCTGGCGATCTCTCTGCCATACACGCTGTAAATAACATCCTTCACACTGTAGTTCCCGGATGTATGCAGTTTCACCTGCTTATTCTGAATATATTTAAAAGAAATCTCCGGATGGGACAGTGCAAGCTGCTCCATCAGCGTATGAATATAATTCGCCTCAGTCATATCCGACTTCAGGAACTTGCTTCTCGCCGGTGTGTTATAAAAAAGGTTCCGAACAAGAAATGTAGTTCCCTCCGGTGCTCCCAGTTCTTCCAATGAATGCTCCTGTCCACCTTCGATCACATAACGGGAGCCGCTGACAGAAGACGGAGTTTTTGTGATCAGTTCTACCTGAGAAACAGCAGCGATACTGGAAAGTGCCTCACCACGAAATCCAAGAGAAGCAATATGTTCCAGATCTTCCACCTTTTCAATCTTACTTGTTGCATGACGGAGAAATGCAAGCGGAATCTGCTCTGCTTCCATTCCTGATCCATTATCCGTAATTCGGATCAGTTTCTTACCACCATCTGTAATTTCTACTGTTACCGCAGTTGCTCCTGCGTCTATCGCATTTTCCACAAGCTCTTTTACGACAGAAGAAGGTCTTTCTACAACCTCTCCGGCTGCAATCTTATCAATTGTGTTCTGGTCTAAAACTGCAATTTTTCTCAAAGCAACCTCCCATTACCAAACCACGTTTTATCATTTTTACCAGCGGTTTTTAATCTTGTTCTGCAAATTATACAAAATATTCATAGCTTCCATCGGTGTCAAATGGGTCATATCCAGATCACGGATCTCGTCCACGATATCATTGTCCTGTACCGTATCAAAAAGAGACATCTGGGCCATATCCACCTGATCATAAACAATTTTCTGTTTTTTCTTCGGAGCCGTCAGATCCTTGACTGCAGCCGTGATATCTGCATCACTGAGTTCTTCTACCAGTTCCTTTGCACGATTAATAACGGAATCCGGCACACCGGCAAGCTTGGCAACCTGAATACCATAACTCTTGTCTGCACCGCCCTTGACGATCTTACGAAGAAATACAATATCATCGCCTTTTTCTTTAACCGCGATACAATAATTATTGACTCCCGGAATCTTACCTTCCAATTCTGTAAGTTCATGATAATGTGTGGCAAATAAAGTCTTTGCACCACAGAGTTTCGTATTACTGATATGTTCGATCACGGACCATGCAATTGCAAGTCCGTCAAAGGTACTTGTGCCTCGTCCAATCTCATCCAGAATCAACAGGCTCCTGGATGTGGCATTTCGAAGGATATTTGCTACTTCTGTCATTTCCACCATGAAAGTACTCTGTCCGCTTGCAAGGTCATCGGATGCACCGACACGTGTAAAGATTCGATCTACAATGCCAATATTTGCTTTCTCTGCCGGAACAAAACTTCCGATCTGCGCCATCAGAACAATCAGTGCTGTCTGACGCATATAAGTGGATTTACCAGCCATATTCGGACCGGTGATAATGGAAACTCTTTTTTTCTGATTGTCCAGATATGTATCATTTGCAATAAACATATCGTTTTCAATCATCTGCTCTACAACCGGATGACGACCATTTTTGATATCCAGAACACCATTTTCATTAATCTTCGGTCTTACAAAATTGTTTCGTTCTGCCACAAGTGCAAGAGAAGCAAACACATCCAGTGCTGCAATCGCCTTGGCGGTTTTCTGGATACGTACGACTTCTTTGCCAACTTTGTCACGGACATCTGCAAACAATTCATATTCCAGCGCATACAGACGATCTTCAGCTCCAAGGATCAGATCCTCAAGATCCTTCAGCTCCTGTGTAATATAACGTTCGGCATTGGTCAGTGTCTGTTTGCGGACATAATTATCCGGAACCTGATCTTTGAAAGAATTCGTCACTTCCAGTGCATAGCCAAATACACGACTATATTTGATCTTCAGAGTCTTAATACCGGTACGTTCTTTTTCTCTTGCTTCCAGTTCAGCAAGCCACTTCTTGCCATCTGTTCTTGAACGACGATATTTATCGACATCTGCGTTGTAACCTTCGCGGATGATTCCGCCGTCTTTCTGTGCAAGCGGCGGCTCATCTGTGATCGCACGTTTGATCAGATCCGTCACATCTTCCAGCGGATCCATATCCTCAAAAATTTGTTTCAGGATCGGTGCTTCAAATTCCTGAAGGATCTGTCGGATATATGGAATCATCTCCAGTGAAGATGCAAATGCAACCATATCTCTCGGATTCGCTGACTGATAGCTGATACGGCTGATCAGACGTTCCAGATCATAGATTGGATTCAGATACTCTCGGATCTCATCACGAAGCATCGGCTTCTGAGTCAGTTCTTCTACTGCTCCCAGTCTGAGATTGATCTCTTCTGCATCGATCAGGGGCTGTTCCACATAACCTCGAAGTGTACGTGCACCCATTGCTGTCTTTGTCTTATCCAATACCCAGAGAAGAGAACCTCGTTTCTGTTTTTCACGGAGTGTTTCGACCAGTTCCAGATTACGACGACTGGAACTGTCAATCAACATAAATTTATCTGCTGTGTAGGGATGAATCGTTGCCATATGAGACAAAGCTGTTTTCTGAGTTTCATTCAAATATTGAAAAAGTGCTCCTGCTGCGATCACTCCACTGTCATAGTCCTGAAGTCCAAGACCTTCCAATGTATTTACATGAAAATGTTCCTTCAAAGTGCGCTGGCAGAGACTGTCATCAAAATACCAGTTATCTAATGGAAAAATGCATATCCGCAGACGGTCCTTCAAATCTTCTGTATCAACTCCGCTCATAAAAAAAGCGTCATTACAGATAATTTCCGCAGGGACAAATTTATTGATCTCATCCAGAAGTTTCTGAGGTTTATCTACTTCTGTAAGAAAACAGTCACCTGTGGTGATATCTGCAATGGCACATCCAAAATGATCCTCCAGAGAAACAATCGACATCAGATAATTGTTTCTGGATTCATCCAAAGATGTGGCATCCAGAGTTGTTCCCGGTGTAACTACACGGATAACTTCTCTCTTAACAAGACCTTTTGCTTTCTTAGGGTCTTCCACCTGCTCACAGATTGCCACTTTGTGGCCTTTCTCGATCAGTCGTTTGATATATGTCTCGGCTGCATGAAATGGAATTCCGCACATCGGAGCACGTTCTTCCAATCCGCAGTCCTTACCGGTAAGCGTCAGTTCCAGTTCTTTGGATACAAGGATTGCATCATCAAAAAACATCTCATAAAAGTCGCCAAGTCGATAGAACAGGATGCAGTCCTTGTAATTTTCTTTTGTTTTACAATATTCCCTCATCATCGGTGATAATACACTAATATTCTCCGGAAACCCAGTGTTTATGCGGCTTTTAGAAGTTCCAGATGTTGATTTGACCACATTATTACGATAGTTTTTTCCCTCGTTAGTGTTTTTGTCTATACTCAAGTATTTAAACCTCTCTTTAAAATTTTATCTCCATTTGCAAAATCAGGTTTCTGTTCCGTATTTTTGAATATACAGTTCGTATTCGTCATCTATATGTTCTTCTTCAATGTGTGTATAATAATTAGTCATTTTTTCATCAGAGTGTCCAGCTATTTTCTTTACTGTAGCGGCATCCATTCCCGATTGAATGCATCTTGTTACAAAAGTATGACGGAAAATATGAGGATGAACATCCATTAAATTCGGATCTCTGTTCTCTTTTTCTGCCAGAGCAATTTCATGCTTATTAACAATCCCAACAATCCGCCTGCATTCTGTTTGAGCTGATGATGGAAGATAACTTCTTCCTGAAGATGTTGTAAAAATCAGACCGGGATATTTTTTTAAAAGTATATTTGTTTTTCCCCAGTTTTTCCCCAGTTTTTCTTTATCACGATCCTGTTTTTCCTTCCAGCTCATAAAAGCAGCAATCACTGCATCCGTTAATGGAACCTTTCTATTGCTGGCACTTTTCTTTGGTGTTGTAATCTGAATAGTAGAATACCTTTCAGGAAGTTCATTTCCTTTCGAATCATAATATTTTGTAACTCTGTTTAAGGTTTTATATACACGAAGCTTTTCATGCTTAAAGTCAAGATCACACCATTCTAGGGCAAGTGCTTCCCCTATACGTAATCCTGTATGAAGAAGAATAAAAAAGAGTTCATAATACCGGGTATTCTTGCAGCTCTCAAGGAAACGATGAGTGTCATATACACTAAGACATTTTTCATCTTCTTGTTCCTGCATTATCTTCTCATCAGGTATTTCACCCGGTTCTTCTTTAGGCAGTTTAATATCGGCTACGGGATCTATGGGTATCATTTTTCCACCATATGCCTTTTTGAAAAGCTGACGGACTACACTTAATGATTGTATTACCGTTGTACGTGCATATCCTTCTTCTTCGAGTCCCTTTATCATGTCAAGAATATGTGTTGGACGGACCTCTATTAACCTCATGTAACCAATATATTCTCTTACTCGCTCAAAACCATTTACATAGTTACTTAAAGTGGTTGCTTTAACAGAATGCACCACATAAATAAGCATCCATTTTTCATACCACTTTGAAACAGAAAATTCTAGGATCATATCCTGCAATTCCGGGGGAAAACATTAGCAAGGTAGGCATTCTTTCTTTTTTAGATGTTGTAAATTTGTACCATAAATTGAAAACGTTTTTCCTGTACCGCGAACGAAAATTCTGGCCATCATATCGTCCATCTTTTCTTTGATATAATCCTTTTCCTAATTCTTTACCCTTTAAGTTTTGCCCATAACACCACCATCCTTTCTGATGATAATGCATGGCACTGGATATATATTTTAGCACAACAAAAAAAGCTTTCAAGACTGCCGATCTATCCATTTTTGAAATTTTTTCTTATCAATCAGTGTTCTGCGCCCAATCCGTACCATGAAACAGTTTTCATTCATCAATGATCTCATTGTTTTCTCAGAAAGTCCTGTAAGCTCACAGGCTTCTTTAACGGATATAAGAATTTTATCGTTGTTTGCTTCCGGCTGTGTTTTTTTTCGCAACATATATAACCGGTCAATATCTGCAGGCAGATGATATTGACCGTTCCTCCTCTCTATTATATAAATTCTAAAAAAGGCTGCCTGCTGGCCTTATAGATTAATCCAATGTTCTACGTTCCTGTTGGCTGACATAATACTCCACTGCTTCCTGTAAACTGCATCCGGTCCTATGGCTTCGACTTATTACACTGCTTTTATTTATTCCTAATTTCTCACAGCATACTTTAAGCGATGGATAAACAGTTCCATGATATTCAAATTCCGGGTTACTTAACATTTTTTTCCTTTTTCTCGTCATAAAATGTGTAAACGATTCTTCAAGAGAACAATTCTTATCTCGTGCTCTTTGTCTCACACATATATCATCAATACCATATTTTTGACAACATGCCCGGAGACTTCGATATTCTATTCCTTTAAATGTAAATTTTTGTATTCTTTCGGCAATCATATCTTTATTTTCAATAAAATGCTCCAATGATTCTTCCATAGTACAATTCAATCTATATTTTCTTGAAGATACACTGTCAGCGTTGACTCCATATTCCAGACAGCATTCTTCCAAAGACCTATAGGTTTTGTCTCTAAAAATAAATACCGACGGCTGTGTTTCCATTCTGGCTTTCTTTATGAAATGATCCAAAGATTCTTCAATGCTGCATTCTGTTGTTTTGGCACGGTTACGCACACTGGAAGCATTAACGCCGTATTCAGCACAACATGCTGAAACACTTTTATACCTTTTCCCTTTATAAAAGAATTGCATTTTCGGTGTTTCTGTTTCCTTTTTTTGAATATAATATTTCACAGCTTCTTCCCATGTACACTTTTTTCGCCAAGCTCTACTGCGTACACTAGATTCATTAATTCCATAGAATTCACAACATTGTCCAAGTGAGATATATTTATTTCCCTCATAAAAAAAAGCCTCTTTCGCACGATGCCTTTCTTTAGACATCACCTGATTTTCAGGAATTTCTTCTTTTTTCGTTACTTCTTTTGGCATACAACCTTCCATATGAGAGATAATTTCTTCCATAACATCCGCGTGAGGACGTTTCGCTTTAAATACTGCTGAACTTACTGACTTTGGCTTTAATCCATACGCAAGACAACATTCCGTAAAATTTTTGTATTCTTTTCCACGGAATTCAAAGGCTCTTTTCTCTTTAGATTTGATATAATGTGTAATCGCACGTGTAGAAGAAACCCCATTTTTTTCCATATACAAACGTACTGATATAGGATTTATCTCCAGGTCTTCACAACATTGAGGCAGTGATGGGTATTTCACACCATGATATGTGATTTCATGTGCCTTTTTCCATTCTATTGCCCGTTCAATCGCTTCCTGTGGTGTGCATTTTCGATTCCACATATCGGTCTTGACAGAATCTTCGTTTAAATCATAAAATTCGCAGCAGGTCTTAATGCTGGCCCATTTTCGATTTCGGAATATGATCTCTTTACTTTTTTTCAATTCAATAAAATGTGTAATCGCTTCTTCAGTTCTACATTTATATTGATTCTGATATGCCATTACACTACGGTAACATATTCCATAAAAATTACAGCATTTATGCTTACTTTCAAAAGTTCTGCCATTGTACACAAATTTGAATTTCTCCATGTAATTTGATCTGATTTTACGTGGCATAAAAACTTCTTTCCTCCTTTTATCGTGATTGGATCTGATACATGTCAAAACATTTTGCCAAACAAAAAAAGACACTCCAAGAGTTCATTTTACTCTTTTTGTGTCTTTATCGGTTGATCCGCAGACGCGGTATAAAGTATAAAATTCTGACCTCGTATCAGAATAAAATTTGTGCGATCTGCCTTGCAAAATGTTCAATTTTATCGTATCATTCCAGATACTTAATGTCAATTTCACTACAGGCTTTAAACAGTAGCAGCTGGGTAGTATTTTACTCGTATTCCTGCGAATACATGCATAAACTGTTGCATACATGCAAATGCCCCTCCGGTCTTTTCACCGGACAAGGGCACTTACAGAAGGCTTTTTGTATTCATGTCATACAAAAAATCACATAAATCAAGATTGGAAATGAAACAAACATAAGCCCAAAATCAACAAAGATCAATATCAGCCAAAGCAACTTTAATTTTTCCTCCAAATCTCATCCTCCGTTTCGAGTATATTTAAGGAATTCCATAAAATCCCTTATACTTAAATAAAAGAGAATTTCAGAGCTGTTTCTGTAAATATCCCCAAATTTTCACAGGAATTTCATTTTACTGTTAAGTTACTTTTGTGATATATCAATCTGCTATTATGCGGCCTGTTCTTCCAGTTCTCGATTCCCAGCCTCCATTAAATCTTCCTCCAGAATTTCAGCAAGCAATTTGTTGCAATACCCAACACCGTTTACACGAACGCCTTTGATGCGGAGCTCGTCAATCTCTTTTTTCCTGAGACTCTGACTTTTTACAGCCAGTTTATAATCTTCTTTTGCCAGTTTCTTTTTTAATTGTTTCTGCCATTTTACAAGAAAATCCCTTGCAAGCTCAATATCTTCATTCTGCTGGTTATAAAAAGTACGTGTCTGCCTTATGGTCCCATCCGGTTCCACTTCAAGCGTATAGTACGCCTCCGTTGGTTGTTCTGCCTTTCTCAAAAACAGGATATAGGATTCCTGCTGGCTCATTCGTTCATAATAGGTTTCTGTAGTATTTACGCAGTGATGCATCAGTTTTGCTTCATACAAAATGTCATCCACTTTTTCCGGCACAACGATCTGATACTCTTTGTCCGCATATTCATATTTTTTCAAATCCCTGCATATACGATTCAGACCCGGATACTTCTTTTCCAGCTCTCCGGCTCTTAAAATCAAATCTTTTGCTTCTATCTCTTTTATCATTTCATTATGTCTCTGCATGAGCTTTCGTGCACGGTAGATAACAGAATCCTGCACATTCACTCCGACCCGAATTGCCATATTAAGATAATCCTTCCATGTTTTGATCAGGTCTTTCACGGATTCCCCACTTTCTGCTGCCTGCTTTTCCAGATAATTTTTGATCTGTAAAGGGGCCATACGATCCATAATGAACATAAGATCCGCTGGTTTAAGCTTTTCCCGGCACATCCACAAAATCACATCGTCATGGATCAGTTTGTTTTGAGTTTTTTCAAGCAACAGCCATTGAAGAAAAATCTCTCCCCCATTGTTTGTACGCAGCCTTTTCAAGCGGAACCCGTCAATTCCCAGTGCTTTTCCAAGGTTTCCGGAATCTTTACAATAAATCTGTGCTTTATTATCCATAATGTCTTCTGCGAGATGATAAAGTCCTGCTTTAATGAGCCGTTCCAGATAAGGTCTTTCTCTAACCATTTCAAAAAAGTTTACCGGATCTAAGTACTTTTTGGCTTTTGCATATTCGTAGAATCCTGTCCTACGGAATGTCCTGTTCTTAATACCATGCAGTGATTTTCCATAAATATTTCCCATATTATATCTTTCATATGTCATATAGCCACCGTAACCTGGATACAGTGGAACTTGTAATTTACCCTGGATCCATCGGCTTTCTTTTGTCCAATGATGACGGCCGAAATAATATTCTTTCGTATTTAATTCTTCATCATACAGGATTCTCCGGCGCTCAAAGAAAGAATATACTGGTTTTTTATATGAGCTGCTTACTATGAGCATCTGAAGCTGGAATTCTCTCAAAACAAACACATTATTTCCACAGGTCTGAAGCAGGTATGCAGTCTCTTTTTGGGTTTCTATATTTTTGGCCCGGCCTAATGCTTTATATTGAATCTGATGTCTGCATTTTGGGCAATTCCCCACTGTATTATGGTGAGGATGGCTGATTGGAACTTCGCTTTCACACCAACTACAATATCCTGTCTGATCTTTCCTGCGGCTGTAATGATAAAAAATAAAATTCTGGGTAATTCCAACTTTTTTCTGCCATCTCAGCCAGTCTTTCGGAATTTTGGGAAGTCTATCCATACACTGATCCCAGCTTGTCAGAATTTTTTCATATTTCATTCCCAGCCTCCGGTGTCTCTGCTCACGTTGATATACATACAGTGCATAAAAAGCATCGTCATATTCACTTTCAAGATACTTTTGGATCAACGCTGTATCCGCCTCTTTCATATAAGAATTTTCCTGATATAACCATTTTGAGAAAATGGTCTTATCCAGCATACTATCTGACCATTTCTTTGTCCGGTAATCATACCCTTTAAAAACATCGTTCTTTTTATCAATATATAATGTATATACAGGTTTCCGACAGTCCCTGGAAAGATATTCTGCCAGATAAAATGCTACTTTTAAAATATTGTTTTCTACTTCTGCACGTAAATATAGCCCCCTCTGATAAATCAGCTGCTCCGTATAGTATCCTTTATCTCTTACTGGCACATCTTCTTTTGCAAGTTTTATCAGTTCATCCGTAGCTTCCAGCAATTTCATGTTACGCAATTCTTTTTTATTCATTTCCATCCTCTCCTTCATTTTCTGCTGCATATAATGTCATTTTATCTTTTCTGCTCAAATGCAGCAGGGGAACTCCCTGCCGCATCCATTTTATTTACGCCGCTATTTCAGTAGGGCTTTCTTCGTTTTCTGCCGATTCCACTGGTAGGTCCATTAAGTCTTTCTCTAAAAGATCAGCCAGAAGTTCCCCAGCAAATGTTCCGCCATGGACAACTACATGCTTATCACGTATCTCCTGATAGTTCTGCTGCCTGAGCTTCCTGCTTTCTTCTGTGCTCTTACGATCTTTTTTGGTTAATCGTTTCTGAATTTCCTTCTGCCACAATGTTAAAAAAGAAGTCACCTTATCAATGTCCTTATTTTGACGGTTGAATTCCGCACGTTTTTGCCGGATGGTTCCATCTGGTTCAACTTCCAGTGTATAAAACGGTACTTTCGGATTCTCTTTTTCCCGCAAAAACAGGATATAGCTTTCTTTTGAAACGATCCGGTCAAAATAAGTATCCGTCTTATTTACACAGTGATGAAGCGTATCACCTTCATACAGGATGTCATCGATACTCTTTGGCGCAATAACCTGATATTCACCGTCACTGAACTCATATTTTTCTTTCAAATCAATGAGATGTTTCTGAAATCCGACATACTTTTCTTCCAGCTCCCTGCGTCGGATTCCGCGTTTCATTTCTTCTATCTTCAAAACCGCCTCTTTATGGCGCAGTTGAAGATCTCTGGTACGGTAAATAATGGAATCATGTATATCCATTCCCAGTCTTTTTGCCATAGAAAGATAATCGTTCCACACCTGCAGCACATGGCTGATATCATCCCCGGATTTTTCTGATTGTTTCACAAGATAATGTCGAATCTGGCAGATGCTCATCTGATCCAGAACAAACTTCAGGTCGTTTGGTTCAAATCCTTCTTTTACCATCCAGCATATTTCTTCATCCCCGATTGTTTTTCCTGTACTCTTTTCAAGTTGCAGCCATTTAAGTTCTTTTACCCCGCCATTCATATCTCGGAGTCTTCGAAACTCTTTCTTATCTACGGACAGGAATTCTGTTGGTTTTCTGCCTTTTCTTTTTATTGCATCTGCTGCCCTGTGGTCCAGTACATCATCAACTAACTGGAAAAGCCCCGCTTTTACAATCTGTTCCAGTACCGGATACGTCTTCCATAGGTAAAGATATTTTCCAGGATCTATCTTTTTCTGACCAAGGGCGTACTCACGCAGACCTGTTTCTTTTAATTCATGCCTGGACAGATCCGACAGGGTATATGGATAAACCATTCCTTTATATTGACTGTCACAGCAAGTATAATACCAAGAACTTCTACACGAAATCCAACGCATTTCCCGTTGTTTGAACAGATCATAAACGAAATTGGAAATTTCCTTTCCATTTGCAGAGAAGATTCTTCTTTGCTCTTCATGGCAGGTAGTTTCGCAATCTGTATAGCCGCCCTTTTTATACCACGTTCTGGCATAAAAGATCCGGAGCACAAAACCAGAAGTCTTGCGTCTCCTCTGGATAAGATAGACTCTGTACCACTTTGTACAAAATCTTCCAGACTTTCCCACAGAACGAAAAGTAATTGGTTGTCCACACACATTGCACTGTCCTTTCTGGTTATATTTGGGTGAGCGGATTGGAACATGTTTTTTGCAATATGTACAATATCCTTCTGTAGCACCATTTTTCTGATACTTGTAGAAGATATAGTGTTCCGTAATTCCATATTTTGAAACCCATCCGATCCAGTTTTTAGGCAGTCCAGATACAGTTTTCATCACCTGGTCCCATGAATCTGTAAGTTTTTTATCATGACGTATCCTTTGTTCTTTACGGATATTCGCCTGAAACTCTTCCAGTGCCCGGATTGCAGGCTGCATTGTCTTTAAATATTTTTGGATGATCTTTGTATCACAGCCATTTACATAGATGTTGCCCAAATTAGTTCTTACATCCCATAAGATACTTTCAAGAAGTGCCTTTCTCCATTTTTTTAATTTTTCATCATAGGTTATAAACCGTCTCTCTTTTCTGCTGATAAACAGACGGTACCTTGGAAAGTTTATATTCTCCTCAATATCCGTTACGGCAAACAGATACACTTTTAAAATTCCTTTTTCTACTGCTGCCCGACAATACATCCGATATTTTCCGGGTTCACCCCTTTGTTTCTCCAGTGTACTCAAAGATATTTCCGTTTTCTTTGCATCGGCGATATGTCTGTTCATCACTTTTAATGATTTTAACTCCATCAACCTCTTTTTTCTCATAACTCCACCAGCTTTCCAGTCACATCAATCCATGCTTCCTCCGGATATTTCTGACCATCGATACAGATGACCCCAATTTCCAGGATCTGGCTGTTGCCAGGCTGCTCCTTTAAAAGTAACAGTAAATCGCCCTTTTGTCCTTTGGCTTTGGGGTCTTTTCCACGTACAATGCAAAATCCGTTGCAGCTGGTCCCGCTTTCTTTTGCAACATGGGAGTTCCATTTCCGGTTTGGATATTTCGACATGTAAGCAGCTCCGTGTAATAACAGGCTTCTCAATTCAATTTTCTTTAACAGGCGCATCTTTGTGCAGGAGATTTTTGAATCTTCTCCATCTTCATCCAAATCCCCTGATGCATCTACTATGTAATACACGGAATTTTTCCAATTCGGATAATAGCAGAGACAATCCAGTGGGTTTTCTGCACAATGAAATCCATTTTGTCTACAGTTTGCTTTTTCCGTTTCATTTATGCCATACTCCTGAAACTGAAAGCCCCGACATTTCAAATCCTTTTGAAATCCTTTATATGCGATCATATCCTTCTCCTTTAACTCTCTTTCGGCTGCATCATGTCAAACAAGGACATCTGCCCGGAATCTTTTGATTTTTTCTTGCTGATATGCTTTTCTTCCTGCTCCGCTGCTTCTTTGGGATGCACCTCGGAATCTTTCTTTGTCCCCTGGTTTTTCGGTATTGTTTTCGTTCTCTTATTTACCGAATCCCATTCCTTTTGAATCTTTTTCTTTTCTTCCTGCTCTTTTTCTGCTATTTCTCTTTCATCATCTTTCGCATAATATTCAAGTACCCAGGGAAAAACCTGGTCGCCGGAGAGTGCCAGGCCTGTATTGGCCCGAATGCCGTTCTCTCCCTTTTTTTTCGCTCCCTCCAGTGCAATGTTGTAGGCTTTTTGCGTCACATAATCCAAACATCTCTGAAGCATCTTATGTTTTTTTAACACCTGTGCATCTAAAGCAGAATCCTGTTTTGGCAATGATTTACAAGATACTGTCCTATGATGTCCGCAAAGCCTGCATCCTTTAAGGCAAACATTTCTGCACGCAGTTTTTCAGACGCATTCGCAAACTTTCTTTCCTCAATCGGTATATCAACCAGCCGATAGCGGCTGCCCTGAATAAATTCCTCTGTCTGTTTTTGGGAAACTGCATATGCTTTGGCAAGTTCCCGCACACCATCCCATATTCCGCTCTGGCGGTAATACAATGCTGCTGTATTTAATTCTTCTGCAGTTTTTATGATCTCATTTAACATAAT
>ENA-OPZZ01001327-OPZZ01001327.1-human-gut-metagenome-genome-assembly--contig:-NODE-1327-length-15537-cov-2.758339_pt1 | contig 15537 bp, 19 predicted proteins | sample MGYA00242487_ERZ504511 | MGnify/ENA primary metagenome ERZ504511 (study PRJEB26092, sample SAMD00036241) | human gut metagenome | host: Homo sapiens | study: EMG produced TPA metagenomics assembly of... | reverse complement strand
ACTTATATTATCATGACTTCCACTTTCTGAACTGTTCGGCAATCACCCATAACGCCTTGTTGATTCTTATATCACCATCAATACCTGTAATGGCTCTTGTCCTGGTATTTTTCCCGGAGGCACTTCGCCCCGATAATCCACCTTTTATCATATTCTCCTGAACCCGCTGCCAGGTTGTCCAGAGATCGTTCTGTTTGTCTTCCCGACGACGGGGAGTAATTATCTGTTCAGGTGTCACTGGCGTTTTATTTTCATCTTCATACCTGACCATCAGTGCAGCTCTGCCAAATAAATGTTGCTCGTCACTGTTAAGATGAATTTCTTTCATCGCCTCCATATTATCAGTGACCTTATCAAAGACACCGAGCACTTCATACGCTCCCTCGATAACCTGCCCGACAATATCACCTTTATGTGGAACGCGGATTTCGCCAAAATTATTTCCGCACACCAGGCCATTTGTGCAGACAAAACGAAAAATTCCGGGGATCATCTGATAACTGGATGAACCATCATGTGAATTAAGCAGGATAATTTCAGGAACTTCCTGTCCGTTAATATGCCCTTCCCTGCGAAGACGTAACATATGTTTACTGTATTCGCGACGTCCCAAATCACGAATCCGACTCTGACAGGCAAAGAATGGCTGGAAACCTTCATCACGTAACTTATTGATGATATTGATTGTTGGAATATACGTATAACGTTCACTCCGGGACTCATGTTTGTCACCAGAAAAAACAGACGGTACAAACTGCATTAATTCGTCATCCGTTAACGGGCGCTCACGGCGAATGGAATTATATCGGCCAAAACGGGAAGCCAGTCGCATAATATTCACTCCTCGCTGAAAGAAAAAATAAGTCAAAAATTTTTTCGCTTAATTTCCTCCCCCTGATTATTATTAACAAATCGACAACAATCAGGGAAAAAATCATCACACCGGACTGGTCATGGGCTGACCGGCCTGTTGGCTGAAAAGCATCATCAGTGCACTCAAATCACTGGCTTTTTTTCTGATAACTGGCGTGTGATTTTCCACGCTGTCCAACAGCGCCCCCAGTTCATCATTGATTTGCCCTAACTGTTTCATCAGCGTTTCCGCATCCAGGCTGCTCTGGTATGCAAGATTTGCCTGAACAGCACGATTCTGCATGATGTCGATTTGTGCGATTGCGTCCTTCTGCTGATCGCCGGTTGGCTGATAAGTGGTGTTAAAAGAAAATGCGCTCATAATTCCTCCTGTATCTGATGTTTTCAGCCCCCATCACCCGTTTGAGAACCTTCGCCGCAAGGGGCATCACTGCCACGACCGGAAACGACTGTCCGGGGGCAGACCGCAAAAGTTTTTGCCTGCTTTTGGGCAAAAAGTTTTGCGGGATGTACATTTCACCCCTGGACTGGCGGAGACGGTTGTGGCTGTCTGTGCCCCCGGCGACAGGGACTCATACGGGTGTGTGGCACCGGACACAACAACGGGCAGGGACCCGCCGCAACGACGAAGAGCGCGTGCGCGAAACGGCGTTGCCCCTTACATCCCGGCGGCCTTTTGCCGGGATGCCGGGAGCGCAGGTCACGGCGCGACAGAGGCGGCGCGACCGGAACGGTCGCTGCAAGCCAGGGGGTTCGCGTCAGGGATGGAAGCCCGCCAGGGCGGAGACAGCTCCGCTGGCTCCGTTCACGACAGCCCGCCCCGCCAGGGGGACGCCCGGAAAAGGCATAAGCAGGAGAACAACAAAACAGACAATAATCGTAACCGGCTCATTTAAAGTAACCGGCTCATTTAAACCGTCTGGTCTGTTTCCTCCGGCTCTACAAAAATAATGTCCATCATTTTTTAATGGACACTATCGTATGAAACACCGGACCTGGATCACTGAAGCTTTACGTCTTCACTTTGAAGAACATTTACCCCGGGTTGTGGCCGGGCGTCGCCTGGGTGTACCAAAATCAACAGTTTGTAGTATGTTCGTGCGCTTTCGGAGAGCTGGCCTTTCGTGGCCTTTGCCCGCAGGCATGTCGGAGCAGGAACTTGATGCCTGCCTTTACGGACAATTTTCCACGGTACCAGTCGTACGTCCTGAAAGCACCGTTATATCCGAAGCCCCCGTGGTAAAAAAACGTCCCCGGCGGCCCAACTTCCCTTATGAGTTTAAAATCGCCTTAGTGGAGCAGTCACTGCAGCCCGGAGCCTGTGTGGCGCAGATCGCCCGGGAAAACGGAATCAACGATAACCTGCTCTTTAACTGGCGGCATCTCTGGCGTAACGGCGGCCTGCAGCCGCCCGGCGAACATGAAACATCGCTACTTCCCGTGACGTTAACGCCGGAGCCGGATAATAAAATCCCGGCACCAGTGCAGATACCTGAACAGATAAATACACTGCCAGACAGTCTGTGCTGCGAGCTGGTTCTGCCGGCCGGAACTCTCAGGCTTAAAGGTAAACTGACGCCGGCGTTATTACAGACACTTATCCGCGAAATGAAAGGGAGCAGCCACTGATGATATCTCTCCCTGCCGGTTCGCGTATCTGGCTGGTTGCCGGTATCACCGACATGCGAAATGGTTTTAACGGCCTGGCATCAAAAGTTCAGAACGTCCTGAAGGATGACCCGTTCTCCGGACACCTGTTCATCTTCCGCGGACGCCGGGTGACCAGATAAAGTGTTGTGGGCTGACAGTGACGGACTGTGCCTCTTCACCAAACGCCTGGAGCGGGGCCGCTTCGTCTGGCCAGTCACCCGTGACGGCAAGGTGCACCTTACTCCGGCTCAGTTATCCATGCTTCTTGAAGGTATCAACTGGAAGCACCCGAAACGAACGGAACGCGCTGGAATCCGTATATAACCCGTTGTAAAGTGAGGATATGGACACCTCACTTGCTCATGAGAACGCCCGCCTGCGGGCACTGTTGCAGATGCAACAGGACACCATACGCCAGATGGCTGAATACAACCGCCTGCTCTCACAGCGGGTGGCGGCTTATGCTTCCGAAATCAACCGGCTGAAGGCGCTGGTTGCGAAACTGCAGCGTATGCAGTTCGGTAAAAGCTCAGAAAAACTTCGCGCAAAAACCGAACGGCAGATACAGGAAGCACAGGAGCGAATCAGCGCACTTCAGGAAGAAATGGCGGAAACGCTGGGTGAGCAATATGACCCGGTACTGCCATCCGCCCTGCGCCAGTCTTCAGCCCGTAAACCGTTACCGGCCTCACTTCCCCGTGAAACCCGGGTTATCCGGCCGGAAGAGGAATGCTGTCCTGCCTGTGGTGGTGAACTCAGTTCTCTGGGATGTGATGTGTCAGAGCAACTGGAGCTTATCAGCAGCGCCTTTAAGGTTATCGAAACACAACGTCCGAAACTGGCCTGTTGCCGGTGCGACCATATCGTGCAGGCACCAGTACCTTCAAAACCCATTGCACGCAGTTATGCCGGAGCGGGGCTCCTGGCCCATGTCGTCACCGGAAAATATGCAGACCATCTGCCGTTATACCGCCAGTCAGAGATATACCGCCGTCAGGGTGTGGAGCTGAGCCGTGCCACACTGGGGCGCTGGACAGGTGCCGTTGCTGAACTACTGGAGCCGCTGTATGACGTCCTGCGCCAGTATGTGCTGATGCCCGGTAAAGTCCATGCTGATGATATCCCCGTCCCGGTCCAGGAGCCGGGCAGCGGTAAAACCCGGACAGCCCGGCTGTGGGTCTACGTCCGTGATGACCGTAACGCCGGTTCACAGATGCCCCCGGCGGTCTGGTTCGCGTACAGTCCGGACCGGAAAGGTATCCATCCACAAAATCACCTGGCCGGTTACAGCGGTGTGCTTCAGGCCGATGCTTACGGTGGTTACCGGGCGTTATACGAATCCGGCAGAATAACGGAAGCCGCGTGTATGGCTCATGCCCGGAGAAAAATCCACGATGTGCATGCAAGAGCGCCCACCGACATCACCACGGAAGCCCTGCAGCGTATCTGGTGAACTGTATGCCATCGAGGCAGAGGTCCGGGGCTGTTCAGCAGAACAGCGTCTGGCGGCAAGAAAAACCAGAGCCGCGCCACTGATGCAGTCACTGTATGACTGGATACAGCAACAGATGAAAACACTGTCGCGTCACTCAGATACGGCAAAAGCGTTCGCATACCTGCTGAAACAGTGGGATGCACTGAACGTGTACTGCAGTAATGGCTGGGTGGAAATCGACAACAACATCGCAGAGAACGCCTTACGGGGAGTGGCCGTAGGCCGGAAAAACTGGATGTTCGCGGGTTCCGACAGCGGTGGTGAACATGCGGCGGTGTTGTACTCGCTGATCGGCACATGCCGTCTGAACAATGTGGAGCCAGAAAAGTGGCTGCGCTACGTCATTGAACATATCCAGGACTGGCCGGCAAACCGGGTACGCGATCTGTTGCCCTGGAAAAGTTGATCTGAGCTCTCAGTAAATATCAATACGGTTCTGACGAGCCGCTTACCAATAATCAGGGCAGCAGTAATCAGAGTCAGAACAGGAGGAAAAAGAGAATAATCAAAGGGAAGGTGATGTGATTTCTGACAGGTCATAAACAGAGAAGGCGGGGGAAAAGAACGGGCGCCGCAGGCGCACGTTCATCCCCGTTCCCGGAGGGAAACGGCCTTCCTGGCAGTCTGGTTGTTCATGCCCGCACAATGCCAGCAAGGAGAAAGGGGCTACCGGCGAACCAGCAGCCCCTTTATAAAGGCGCTTCAGTGCAGTCAGACCAGCATCAGTCCTGAAAAGGCGGGCCTGCGCCCGCCTCCAGGTTGCTACTTACCGCCGGATTCGTAAGCCAAACTTGCCGTAACCTCCCTGTACCCGTCCTTCAGCCGGACTTCGCACAGACGATTCCGGGTCAGGAGTGTGAATATTAACAACGTGCAGCACACGATTAATACGCACCAGATAAGGGCGTTTCCCGGTAGTTTCATGGTTTACTCCTCCTTGCAATTTGCACGGTAAGAGGCCATACTGACGTGGACTAGACATGCAGAGGCCTCGTGGGTTAATGAAAAATTAACTACGGGGCTTTTGTCCTTCTGCCACACGACAGGATAACAAACCACCTTCACGTCATGAGGCAGAAAGCCTCAAGCGCCGGGCACATCATAGCCCATATACCTGCACGCTGACCACACTCACTTTCCCTGAAAATAATCTGGTCGTTCAGCCAGTTCACGGGAAATCCGTGTGATTGTTGCCGCATCACGCTGCCTCCCGGAGTTTGTTCGGCACCATCCATCGCTCCATCTCACGGACGGCATGACCGGCCTCTCTGGCTGCCAGACTGGCTTCCGCGATGACCTGCCAGAATGGCATATCCTGCCACTGCCAGCGTTCCATTCCGGCCAGTGACGGAAAACGCTCACCCCACTGCCAGAACAGCGTTTCCAGGTCATGCTCCGCCACCCGGTCACTCCAGCGGGCATGCCAGCTTCCGACCGTCTCCGGCGAATGGAATGCCAGTTCGATTTCAGCCTGAGCAACCAGCGCCTGGTACGCACGGGCTTTCTGCTCTGCCTCCCGTGCCTGCTGGCGGCTGTACTTCTGCATGACCAGCGCGGATTTATGGCGACTGCGTTCCCTGACACGGAACCGCACCGACGGGAACAGCCGCTCTGCTGCATCACCGGGAAGGGGAAGGAGGCAGACCTCGCCCTGTGTTTCAATCAGCACATCGATGGCATACAGCCATTGAAGACGGTTGCCGTGCAGTTCTTCTGCGGTCAGGGACGGCATGAAAAATCGCAGGTCAGACAGCGATATCCTGCGGCTTCCGTTCAGACAGCGGAAAAACGCCCCCGCATACGGATATTCCGCCAGCGAGTTTCCCTGATGGCGGCGTTTTTCCGTCTCCGCCACCGCCCGCCATGCGGCCTGTTGCTCTGTGCTGAGGGGAACCAGTGCCCGTGAACGTACGCTCATGCCTGACCTCCTTCTGCCATCAGGATATGGATGATGTCATTAACGCTGTATCCCTGTTCATCCAGTGACGCTGCCAGTGCCAGTGAATGGCTGATGGCTTCCGGTGCAAACCGCTGCTGTACCTGAACCACCGCAAACGGCTCACCACCGGCATTGACCAGAACCAGCACCCAGACCTGAGAGACATCACCCGGTGAACATAACGCCAGGTGAAAACGTTCGTGGGCAGGCGTGAAACGGACCTGGACGGGGAAAAAGCCGCCAAACTCGCTGCCGTACTCGCCGTTCATCGTCCAGTTATCCGGCGCATCCAGTTCCCGCATCACGGCGTGTGTCAGCTCACGACGTTCATCACTTCCGGCTGCCCGGATATCTTCATATTCCTGTGCGCTCATGGTCTGTAATACATTCAGGGTCAGTTCAGTTTTCATCACGGTATCTCCCTTGCTGCCGCCCCGTCTCCGGCGGGGCGGTGTGGTTGTTCATCAGGCGGCATCAGCCAGGTTATCGGTGCGTTCAGTGGCATCCGTCTGTGGACGTGGTGAACACATCCAGCCAGGCACCCAGCGGTTGTCTTTCATATGGAACTCTGCATGTTCAGCGGCATCGCCTTTCTTCATCTTCTCTGCATCCCGTGCAGCACCGGACAGTCCTGCCTCATTCAGGGCTGCGATAATCTGCGGCTTTTTCAGGTGTCCGAAGAAGTTTGCTTTTGTCGGCTGCCACCAGTCGCGCATGTGGAATCCGATAGCGGTTTCCAGCGAGTCAAGCGGATTGCGTGACGTGTGACCACACTCGCGGGTCTGGACACCGTTAAGACTGCACGCGGTACAGAAACTGAGCAGGGATAACAGCACCTCCTGGCTGAGTGACAGGAACGTCGTCATGTCCCGTGTCCATCCCTCCGGCAGCAGGGCTGCAAGCCGGGCTTTTTCTGCCATCAGCGCCATGAATGCGGCACCTTCCTTCCCTGACGGCGCATCGCTGGTCAGCGCATAATGCTCACATTCCAGGCGAATTTTTGCGGGATTGCTGTAAGCTCCGCTGCCAAACACATTCAGGCAGAGCGTCCATGCCAGCAGTGCCAGAGATTTGTCCGGTTGCTGCATCAGTGCTGCCTGGACTGCCAGCGTGCGTTCGGAAGACATTTTCGTCAGCAGCGGCAGACTGATTTCCTCCACTGAGGCTTTCTCCTGCACCTGTTCCGTGCGGTAATCGTTATCAGCCACATCATCCTCACTGCGCAACTGCACACCACGCTGGACACACACGTTGCCATAACGCCAGGACACCACCACACCGCTTCCGGCACGCATCTCCGGCGTCCACGCCCTGACCTTCGCCATGCAGCGCATCAGCTTCATTTCTGCTTCCAGCAGGTCGGATTCCTCACACTGGTTTTCCAGCGCATCGTAACGTGCCATCAGTTCGTTCAGGCGTTCTTCTTCTGCCTCCGTCAGCACCGCTTCCGGCTCCGGCAGACTGCGGTATGTTCCGGCATCCTCACGGCACTCACCAACGGCCTCCATGCGTCCGGCACACCATCCCCAGCCCTCGGCTTCCCGAAGGTGTTCAGCAACAGCCTGGAGTTTTTCCAGCAGGGCAGCATCGAGCGCCACGCGGTCGACATAACCGTCCCCGTCATCGCTGAACAAATCAGTACGCAGTTCGTCAGGTGAGAAAGCATCAGCCCCCACGAAGCGGAATTTACTGTTACCTGCCACCGCCACTTCACTTTCGGTCACCAGACGACGAATGGTCTGTACTTCCGGTTTACCGCCCCATCCCGACTGGCAGGCGGCTTCAAACACCTGCACCTGACGCGCGGTGTCGTTCTCCAGCGCCAGCGCCTGACAGTGCTCTGTGGTGATGCGGTCTTCTGCCAGCGCATCGAGGATGACAGCGCAAGGTCTGCCAGTTCAGCATTCGCTGAACGTGGCGGGGTGAATAGCCCAGCAAATCACCGATTTGTGCAGGCGTTTTGCCTTCCTGCGCCATTGCACGGAATCCGGCAATCTGTTCGGCAGGGTGCATATCCCGACGATGACCGTTTTCAGTCATTGATGCGGCAGTCGCCAGTTCCTGCGGAATAACCTTCACGCGGACAGGCCAGTCAGCCGGAAGGATGTTGCGCTCTGCCAGCATGTTGAGTGCTGCCAGTCGGCGACCGCCTGCGGCGACACCGTAACGGTCACCTGGCAGGGCATGAACAACCAGATTCTGCAGCAGGCCGACGCCCTTAATGGACTCTGCCAGTTCGCTGACGGACTCCGCAGAATACGGCACCGTGCGCACATTCAGCGGTGACTTAATCAGCGAGGCCAGCGGCACGCTCACTTCAGCCGTCTCCGCCAGCAGGGCCGACAGGACTGTTTCCTGCGTTTTTGCAGGTTTACGGCTGGATTTACGCTCCGTTTTTACCTTAGACTCTGTAACTGACATATATTTCTCCTTTGACCGGGGTGGTTGTATGTCTGCCGGACGTGATCCCCGTCCGGCACCTCTCTTACTTAAGAATCCCGAAATCACGGATGACATGGTTCATCCAGTACCCGGCACCGTCCTCAAAATTCCAGGTACGCCAGACCATTGCACCGTTATTACGGACAACCAGGCGAAACTGTTCGCCGTGATCATCCTCGATAAAGACGTTCCGGTACTGTACGGCAACGGCTTCGGCCTGTTCGCGGGTAAAGGAGCCGTCAGGCAGCCCCTGAAATATTCTGAAATATTCGCTCATCCTCATATCTCCGGTGATGCCCCGCACTGGACGGGGCGGTTGTCACTGTCTTTCGTTAGAACGGAATGTCGTCATCGAAGTCATACGCGGGTTCAGACGGCTGCTGAGGCTCCGGCTGCGCGGCCTTACGTCCACGGCCTTTCGTTTTCGCGCCACCTTTTTTCGGTTCCGGCTGTGATTCCGGCTGAGGCTGACCGCTGAACTGTTGCCCCTCTTCCGGCTGAGTCTGAGCACCTGCGGCACGTCCCAGCATCTGCATGGTGCCCGTGGTCTTAACAAGAATTTCGGTGACGTAACGGGTGATACCGTTATCCTCCCAGCTACGGGTGCGAAGCTGACCTTCGATGTAGACCTGCGCGCCCTTGCGCAGATATTCGCCAGCCACTTCCGCGAGCTTGCCGAACAGCACCACGCGATGCCATTCTGTCTGCTCCCGCATCTCCCCCGTCTGTTTGTCACGCCAGCTTTCTGACGTGGCCACCTGCAGGTTTGCCACTGCGCCCCCGTTGGGGATGTAACGGACTTCCGGATCTTTTCCCAGGCGGTAGGGTAGGGTACGTGTGGTCTTTCAAGATAAATGGCGAATATGTCCTGCTTATCTTGAGTTAGATCACCGTTACCCCCCCTCCGAACCGTACGTGCACCTTTCAGTTGCATACGGCTCTCCATTGCTAGCTTATTGAGGATAAACTCATTTAGCAGAATCCCCGCTTGAGACAGGTGGTTGCAGGAGTATTCTTCCCTTTTCCTGTCTCAAATCGGGTAGTTTTCCGCTATGTAACTTGTCGTGGCAACTTGCGCACAAAATCATCGTTTTCCGGCGGCGTGCGATCATCATTAGTTGCCACAAGCTGGGTTTATATCCGGCCTTACGACCTTTCTTCAGGTCTTTTAGCTTTCTGACATGATGTACTTCGCAGCGCCCAGTCTTCGCACAATACTCGCAGATCCTTGCCCCTAATCGACGCATGATCTCTGTTGTGCGGGTTGTGATATGTGCGGTTCTCGGTTCCGTATCGACAATCGTTGTTCGGTTGCGATTGACATGTTTGAGTTTGAAAACCTCATCTTTCGGGATCCATTTTTGGCCTGAACGGTAATAGCCAGATCTCCATTATTTTGCCGTAGCGATTTGGCGACTTTATTCACTGAACTACGTCGTTTATTCGCCAGGGTCTTAAAAAGGCTTATTTGCCATATGAAATATAATTTTGATAATTTATATTTCATGTCCAGCGCCAGACTGTAGTAGTTCGCCAATCCGCGCATTTCCGCGTTGAAAGTCAGAACAATTTCAGTTTCACTGAGATTTTGTAGACTTGAACGATGTACAGCCTTCACATTCTCATAACAGCCATATTTCTTTTGGTGACAAAATTTAGCGGCTATATTGTCAGGAACGAAGAGCTGCACAATTCCTGTGGTGGATCTCCGGAGAGCGTGCCGCCCTTGCATTTTCTGCTTCAGCAATTTCTTTGCATCTGCCTGTCTGATTTCATAGCCTAAAAAATTAACTCCTTCTGAGATATGGCGGATCCTGGTCTTTGCTTCATTAACTTCCAATCCCAGTGAAGTAGTAATAAAGTTTCTGACCTGTCTTGATATATGTTCAGCATCTTTCTTCGAGCCGATGACACCGATTACGAAGTCATCAGCATATCGAACATAGTACATACGCCTGAAGTTTGGATCGTTCATGACCTGAGATGGTATAGAACGTTTTTCTTCAAGCAGTCGTTCAATTTCTTTCTTTATGGCTTCTTTTTCTGATTCAGAATCAGTTGCCATACCGTCTACTTTCTTTCGTAGTTTATGAATCTTATGGGCCAGCCTGTTCATATCTGGATTCGCTCTTCGTTTTGTACCGCTTGTATATGCAGGAATTAAATTCTGTTCTACAAAACGGTCCAGTTTGTCGAGGTATATATTTGCCAGTAAGGGAGAAATTATCCCACCTTGTGGCGTGCCAGAATATGAGCGATGGTATTTCCAATTGTCCACATATCCTGCCTTCAGCCACTGTTCGATTAATTTCAGGAAATTCTTATCCTTAATTTTCTCTGCCAGTGTATTCAGCAATAGTTTGTGGGGGATATTGTCAAAGAAACCTTTGATATCAACATCCACGATCCATTTAACTCCGTTCCAGACTGGACGAATAGATCTGAGCGCAGTTTCACACGAACGTTTTGGTCTGAATCCATGAGAGTGTTCAGAGAATACTGGTTCATAAACCCTTTCCAGAATAATTCTTGCTACTTCTTGCGCCAGTTTATCGTCTCCACCTGGAATCCCCAGCGGTCTGGTTTTTCCGTCCTTTTTTGGGATCTGAACTCTGCGTACAGGTTTCGCTACGTATTCTCTACTCCGCAATGTTTTGCCAGCTTCTCTGCTCTTTCGATAGAAAAGCCATCAATGGTATCTGTTGATACACCTTGAGTCAGTGCACCTGCATTGGCCCGTATATTCACGTAGGCTTGCAGCCACAGTCCGGGCTCACACGCAATTTTGTATAGATTACGTACTGGATACCCTTTTTTTGAAGCATCCTCAATTCCATCTAATCTTTTCTCAAGTTCATCAGGCAGCATTGGCTAACCCTCCTCTTAGAGATTGATGTATCTAACAACTGTCTCCCTTCCCCGCAGCACTGTGAGGCTTTCATCTTCCTTCCGGTTGATTTATACCTTTGCTGCTTCCGTATAATGCGGACTGCCGGAACCCATTACAGGCCGACCTTGAGTACTATGGAGACTCCGCTACCATGCTGGGTATAAATCCAGTTTAGGTAGTCCCGTAGTTTCACGGTGTGGAGATGCGATGTACTTAGGATGTCTTTCGATCGTTTAACTATTTCATCAATAGCTGGCCCGTTAGAGTGGTCACAATCAACGTCGGACGGATTTCTTGTGCTAGTACGGGAATAACGCTTCAATCGTTCTGCGTTATTGGTTTCCTGTTTCCCACATAGATCTCGACTTCAACAAACCCAGTTTATCCATATACATCTTGCATTGAATGGTGATACTTATAACGATTTCCATATTCACCACCCTTTTCTGTGGATGCTATGTTCACCTCTCCTTTTCAGGATCTCCGAGCCTGTTACCAAGCAAGGCTAACCACAGTATGCAATGGCTATACCACTAAGCCATGTTGCTTTTCAGGCAACACTCCATAAAACACCGCGCTTCAACGGCGCACTCCCACGAGAATGACCTTGTTAATGCCACGAACTGCCATGATGTGCCTCCTTCTGTTGATGTTTTCAGCCCCCATCATCTTTTGAGTTTCGGGAGCCGCGGTTTTGACGTTTTGCGGGGACCTGCCTTTTGTTCCCTCCGGTATTCACCATCACCTTTTTGAGAACCTTCGCCGCAAGGGGCATCACTGCCACGACCGGAAACGACTGTCCGGGGGCAGACCGCAAAAGTTTTTGCCTGCTTCTGGGCAAAAAGTTTTGCGGGATGTACATTTCACCCCTGGACTGGCGGAGACGGTTGTGGCTGTATCAGCCCCCGGCGACAGGGGCTTAAACAGGTGAATGGCACCGGACAGAACAACGGGCAGGGACCCGCCGCAACGACGTGAAGCGCGGTTTGCGAAACGGCGTTGCCCCTTGCATCAACGCCAGCCCGGCTAAGATGGAGGCACGGCACAGCCCGCACACGACTCGACGTCCACATAACTGAACCCCCACAAGGCCATGCTCCGCATGGCCGGGTAAAGCGGAGCCGGCGGCGACTTCCTTTGTGCTCTGTCCGGGGACCGGCAGGAAAAAGGCGGGGATTTTCCCCGCCATCGTCATCATTTCCGGATTTTTGCCAGGGCATCCGCCATGCTGCGGATTTCATCCCGTGCCTCCAAGAAAACTCCCGCAGAATATAGCGGTCAAACAAGCGGCGGGGCGGTTCACCCGGTATACGCAGCACATCACAGACCAAGCCACTGGCCAAGATATGTTCCACACACTCACTGGCAGGCATTAATGGAATCGTAGTCTCACGCTGATAATCAGATCGACAATACAAGTGAGACCGTGGTCCCAGACTGATTAGCAGACCAACAATACGAGTGGGACCGCGGTCCCAGACTGATTATCAGACTAACAATATGAGTGGGACCGTGGTCCCAGACCGATAATCAGACCAACAATATGAGTGGGACCGTGGTCCCAGACTGATTATCAGACCGACAATACAACTGGGACCGTGGTTCCCAGATATAATATTCAGGCCAGTTAGTTATGTTTTCTAGCCTGTGCTAAAGGAAATTAAGTAAAGACAGATAAATGTAGACTAAAACGTGCCGCATCAAAGTGCCGCTTTTTCAAGTTCCTTAAGAATGGCTTCAATTCTCTCTATACACTCAGTTGGAATACGAGATCTATCTAGGTTTAACACCATTTTATCGCCCTTGTACAACACTGTCGCTCCAGGAGCAAACTGATGTCGTGAGCTTAAGCTAGTTCTTGAGGCAGATGACGTTTTAAGCACAGACGTTAAAAGAGTGATGACTTCTTCAGCTTCAAATATCACTCCTGCTTTTTTCTGCTCGTGAAGGTTAGATGCCTGCTGCTTAAGTAATTCTTCTTTATCTGTAAAAGCTCTTTGAAGTGCATCACCTGACCGGGCAGATAGTTCACCGGGATGAGAAAAAAGAGCAACAACTGATTTAGGCAGTTTAGCTGTGTTGATACAGCGGGTAATAATCTTACGTGAAATATTTTCTGCATCAGCCAGCGCAGAAATATTTCCAGCAAATTCATTCTGCAATCGGCTTGCATAACGCTGACCACGTTCATAAGCACTTGTTGGCCTATAATCGTTACCCAATCTGGACAATGCAGCCATCTGCTCATCATCCAGCTCACCAACCAGAACTCGATAATCACTTTCTGTAAGTGCAGCAGCTTTACGACGGCGGCTCCCATCGGCAATTTCTATGACCCCAGACACTCTTCGACCGAATGCTGGTGTCTGCTGACCTGTCAGTAGAAAAGAAGGGATAAGATCATCCAGGGCGTCTTCGGTAAGCAGTTCCTGGTCACGTTCATTACCTGACCATACCCGAGAGGTCTTCTCAACACTATCTCCCCGGAGCACCTCAAGGGTAAATTTCACGTCCCTACCACATACAGGCAAAGTAATAGCATTGCCACGAGCCATAGCTCCTACGCGCGCAATTAACGAATCCACCATCGGTGCAGCTGGTGCCGATGACGGAGTATCTTCAAGCGGTTGAGTCTTAATCGTATGTTTTGGAATGACAGGCGCACGCTTCATTATCTAATCTCCCAGCGTGGTTTAATCAAACGATCGAAAATTTCATTGCAGACAGGTTCCCAAATAGAAAGGGCATTTCTCCAGGCACCTGTTGAAGAGCGTTGATCAATAGCCTGTTCAAAAACAGTTCTCATCCGGATCTGACCTTTACCAACTTCATCCGTTTCACGCACAACATTTTTTAGGACCATGCTTCCCCAGGCGTCCCGAATTTGCTCCTCCATCCACGGGGACTGAGAACCATTACTATTACTGTATTTGGTAAGCAAAATACGTACATCAGGCTCGAATCCTTTAAGATCTACGTTTTTGAGCAGATCACGAAGCATATCGAAAAACTGCAGAGCGGAAGTGTAGTCGAACAACTCAGCAGGCGTGGGGACAATCAACACATCAGCAGCACATACAACATTAATCGTGCCGATACCTAGGTTAGGCGCGCTGTCAATGACAATGACATCATAGTCATGAGCGACGGTTTCAATGGCCAGTCGGAGCATCAGGTGTGGATCGGTGGGCAATTTACCTTCATCAAATTTGCCCATTAGCTCAGTTTCAATGCGGTGCAGAGCCAAACAGGAAGGAATAATGTCAAGCCCAGGCCAGCAAGTAGGCTTTATTGCATAAGTGACATCGTCCTTTTCCCCAAGATAGAAGGGAAGGAGAGTATCCTCTGCATGAATATGAAGATCTGGCACCCAGCCGTGATACATCGATGCTGTTCCCTGGGGGTCGTTACCTTCCACGAGCAGAACACGTAATCCCTTCAGAGCCAGATCCTGAGCAAGATGAACAGAAACAGAGGTTTTGTAAACGCCCCCTTTATGAGCAGCAACTCCAATCACCGGCGGAAATACGTCTTCAGCACGTCGTAGTCTCGTACCAAACACGTCACGCATATGATTAATTTGTTCAATTGTATAACCAACACGTTGCTCAACCCGTCCTCGTATTTCCATATCCGGGTGCGGTAGCCGGCCTGCTTTCTCGGCATCCCTGATAGCCTGAGAAGATACTCCAACTAAATCCGCTGCTTCACCTATTCTCCAGCGTCGGGTGATTTTCCTCGCTTCCGGGCTGTCATCATTAAACTGTGCAATGGCGATAGCCTTCGTCATTTCATGACCAGCGTTTATGCACTGGTTAAGTGTTTCCATGAGTCTCATTCTGAACATCCTTTAATCATTGCTTTGCATATTTTCATTTAATCTTGCATTTTATTGCAAAGCAACAACAAAATTGCAAAGTAGTCAAAAACCGCAAAGTTGTTTAAAATGAGAGCAACACATCAAAAAAGGAAACAGGAAGAGCACATACCTCAGTCAATAATTATCACTAGTACTCGTAGCCGTCGTGTAACCGAGCGTAGCGAGCTAACTGGCGAGGACGCGCGCTAACTGTTCACACTCAGTATCCCTAGCACCAAAATAACTATCTGATGGTCAAGGCGGTAATGACTCCAACTTATTGATAGTGTTTTATGTTCAGATAATGCCCGATGACTTTGTCATGCAGCTCCACCGATTTTGAGAACGACAGCGACTTCCGTCCCAGCCGTGCCAGGTGCTGCCTCAGA
>ENA-OPZZ01001324-OPZZ01001324.1-human-gut-metagenome-genome-assembly--contig:-NODE-1324-length-15566-cov-3.890990_pt1 | contig 15566 bp, 14 predicted proteins | sample MGYA00242487_ERZ504511 | MGnify/ENA primary metagenome ERZ504511 (study PRJEB26092, sample SAMD00036241) | human gut metagenome | host: Homo sapiens | study: EMG produced TPA metagenomics assembly of... | reverse complement strand
GTACCGTAAACAGATAAACATCTCTGTAAATTCCGGAAAAACGGTAAAAATCCTGATCCTCGCACCAGCTGCTGGCTGTCCATTTGAACACCTGTGCCGCCAGCTTGTTCTCGCCGTCCTTCAGATATTCCGTAAGCTCAAATTCTGACGGAGTAAAGGAATCTTCACTGTATCCCACAAATTTTCCATTGAGCCACAGAGCCAGTCCGCTCTCTGCTCCCTGGAATGAAACAAATACTCTTTTTCCTTTCATGCTCTCCGGCACATGGAAATATTTCACATAGCTTGCCACCGGGTTAAAACGTTCCGGAATCTGTCCCGGATGAAGTTCTTCATGGCCTTCCCACGGATACTGCACATTGGCATACTGCGGTGCATCATATCCTTCCATCTGGATATGTGCCGGCACATAAATATCCTCCCAGTCCCTGCAGGAATATGCTTCTTCCTCAAAACCTGGGATGGCAGATGCATAATTCCGTGCATAATGGAACTTCCAGAGACCATTCAGGCTGTGACGGAAAGAAGTTTTTCCATCTTCTCTCTCTTCCTCACAGCGATAATACGTATGATCTGAATGAGCATCCATTCTTCCATCGCTGAAATACCGGGGATCTTTTAACAGAGAATGATCAAATCTTTTCATTTTTTCCTCCTGTCCGGCGGCTTCTGTTTTTCTGCCGGATCCTTCGTTTTTTATGCTATGATCATTATAGTATAATCCACCGGATTATGGTATAATATGTTTCGCCAAAATATATAACATTTAGAAACAGGTGAATATCATGTCGATCTATTTCAGAAATACTCCGGTCAGTGCTCCCTTCATGTTTGAGTCTCTTGGGAACCACTGGAATCAGGTTAATATCTTCCGTCCGGACGGATATCCGTATTATCATTACCTCCAGACTGAAAAGGGTACCGGACGCATTGAAGTCCGTGGAAAATTTTATACTCTCGGAGCCAACGAGGGCATCCTCATCGCTCCCGGTGTCCCTCATTCCTATCACAGAGAGTCTACTTCCTGGACCACAATGTTTGCCACCTTCACAGGAACACTGGCAGGCAGCATCCCTTCCATGACAGACAACCAGGAAGTGATCCTTGTCGAAAAGGAACAGGGGGCCAGTATCCGGAAAATGATTTCTTCTACCTTGCGTAAATATCATCAGCCCACACCGGATATGAAATCTCTTTCTTCCGACTGCTACAACTTTCTTATGAATTTTACAGACTGTGCAGCTTCTCCGAAGATACAGGATAATCCTCTCTACCAGAGATATGTGATCCCGGTAATAAAAGAAATCGAAACCGGTTATCAGCAGGATATCACTGCAGCGCAGCTGAGCCGGAGCGTTTTTGTCTCTCCGCAGTATCTTTCCCGTCTGTTCCGCCGTTTTATGGGCTGCTCGGTTTACGAGTACGTTACCATGTACCGCATCAGCCGCGCACGTGAGCTTCTGCTTTCCAGACCGGATATGAAGATCCAGGATGTTGCCGGCGCTTCCGGATTTTCCGACGCCAGCCACTTTATCGCCATGTTCCGTAAAGTCACAGGCACAACTCCCCTGGATTTCCGAAAGATGTACTGATATATTCCTGCTGCACAGCACAAAAACTGCCCTGCCGGAAACGTCGCAGAAGACGTTTTCCTGCAGGGCAGTGTTCTGCTGCTCTTATCAGCCAAATGCCGGTATCCTATCCTATATTCTGATCCATCAGACAAAAGCATCTATATCCTATATCTGTTTGATCTCAGTTTCCGTAATATAATTCCAGAATACGGTCAACTCTTTGGCTGGCCTCCAGATTCTTCAGAAGATCGCTCCTGCTCCTGATCTGGCTGTCCAGCTTCTTCCGTTCCTCCTGCAGCTGCTGCAAAAGTGACGCTTTCCGAAGAGCTTCCTCTTTCTGCTGTATCTCGTTCTGGTCCATTTTTTTCTCCCTGTACAGTCTCTGTTTCCAGATTCTCTGCTGCATTTTCCCGTTGCTGTTCAGCTTCTTTCTCTGCCTGCTGATCTTTCTCGATCCTTCTCATCCGTACTTTTGCCCGCTTTCTGGACATCACGCGTTTTACTGCAACTACCACGGTGCAAAAAACAAAAAGTATTACCGAGATCACCAGCGAAACATCCACGCCGGTTCCCGGAAACAGTACTTTATCTGTGCGGAACCACTGGATCACTGCTCTTCCCAGACCATAGCTCGCCAGATATCTCAGAAATATCTCTCCCTGGAATATTTTTTTGCGAAGCAGCATCATAAGCATCAAAAGCACAAGCAGACACCAGAGACTTTCATAGAAAAACAAGGGCTGTACCAAAATCCAGGTACCACCGTCCACGGTTTGAAGCTTTTCACGCATAGCCGTGGTGACCTCTCCTGCCCGTACCGCAGTCAGCGGCAGCTGCATGGAAAAAATGTTGTCTGCATATTCCCCGAAAGATTCTCTGTTAAAAAAGCTTCCCCACTTTCCTATTATCTGCCCGATCAGAAGTCCCATGCATGCAAGATCTGCCATCTGACAGAAGGATTTCTTTCGGATCCTGCAGTAGATCGCACCACCTAGCACACCGCCCAGAAGTCCTCCATAAAATATAAGTCCTCCGGACCGTATATTCAGAAGCTGTCCCGGATCATTTTTATAAAGGCTCCAGGAAAAAGCTGCATAAAGCAGCCTCGCCCCTGCCACACCGGAAAGCAGCGTTATGATGGCCAGATCCAGATATGCATCCGGATCTTCATGATTTCTTCTGGCTTCCAGTACCACAAAAAAGATTCCCAGAAGCATTCCTATCGCGATCAGGACGCCATAGATCGTGATCTCAAAGCCAAAGATCTCAAAGGATCTCGGCACATGATCCAAAACCAGATTTAATCCGGGAAACCGAATTGACATATCCATAAAATCACCTGTTATAATTTTTCAGCTTACAGCCGGTATTTCACAGACGTTGGTGATCACACGTTAAATCTGAATAAGATCACATCTCCGTCCTGTACAACGTACTCTTTTCCTTCCATACGTACAAGGCCCTTCTCTCTGGCACCTGCATAGGAACCGCAATCCAGAAGATCCTGATAATTCACAACCTCTGCTTTGATAAATCCACGTTCAAAGTCTGTGTGGATCTTACCTGCTGCCTGCGGTGCCTTGGTTCCGATCTTGATGGTCCATGCTCTTGTCTCATCTTCTCCTGCTGTCAGGAAGCTCATAAGACCAAGAAGGTGATAGCTTGCGCGCACCAGCTTCTCAAGGCCGGATTCTGTCAGTCCCAGATCCTCCAGGAACATCTTTCTCTCATCCTCATCCAGCTCGGAGATTTCTTCCTCGATCTGTGCACAGATCACAAATACCTCGCTGTTCTGTTTGGCAGCGTATTCCCGTACTGCCTGTACATACTGATTGTTCGCCCCATCATCTGCGATATCATCCTCTGCAACATTAGCCGCATAGATCACCGGTTTTGCAGTAAGAAGATTATAAGTTGCAAGCCATGCATCCTCGTCTTCGTTCTCTGTTTCAAGAGTAATGGCAAGCTGTCCCTCTTCCAGATGTGCCTTTACTTTTTCAAGGAATGTAAGCTCTTTGGCAGCTTCCTTATCCATACGTGCAGTCTTGGTAACCTTGGCAATTCTTCTCTCGAGGATCTCAAGATCAGAGAAAACAAGCTCCAGATTAATGGTCTCTATATCGCGGAGCGGATCAATGCTTCCATCTACATGAACAACATTGGAATCCTCAAAGCAGCGTACCACGTGAACGATAGCATCTACCTCACGGATATTTGCAAGGAACTGGTTTCCAAGTCCCTCTCCTTTAGATGCGCCTTTTACAAGACCTGCAATATCGACGAATTCGATCACCGCCGGTGTTACTTTTTTTGATTTATAAAAATCTCCGAGAAGATTCAGTCTCTCATCCGGAACGGTTACAACACCCACATTGGGGTCGATAGTACAGAACGGATAGTTTGCGGATTCTGCTCCGGCTTTTGTCAGTGAATTGAATAATGTACTTTTTCCTACGTTAGGAAGACCTACGATTCCTAATTTCATCTCTCTATATACGTCCTTTCGATATATTTATTTACAGTATTTTTCAGATACTCTTTAAACAGGCCTTTCCGTTTTTCAGGCCATTCCTGTCCCATATTACCATACACAGCCTGAAATCGCAACTGTGAGGCATTTATTGTTACTGTCAGTCCCTGGACATGATCATCAGAAGCTGCCCGCTTTCATACAGAATCTCTGCGGTTTCTTCCGAAATCTCATTACTGACGGTCAGGCCACTGTCTTCTACTGTCAGATGATATCCGTTCAGAGGATACTTAAATCCCCTCAGAGTGAGGCCTGTCACATCACCTCCCACAGTAAAGAATGAAACATATTTTCCAAACTGCTCCTCTCTGTGCAGTATGGTTCCGCTTTCTGCAAGTGTAATATAATTCCACTGATCTGCGATCGCAATGTGGACACCCTTTTCTTTCCCCATGGAAAGCAGTCCCAGATTCGCCAGCACATGATCCAGCCTTGTGCCGGTAGCTCCCAGGATCAGGATATCCTTTGCACCCTTGCGGATCATCTGATTTACCGCAGACTGTGTATCCGAATCATCCTTCTCAGGCTTCAGCCTGATGATCTCCGGTCCCTTCAGGCTTTCCATGTATTTTTTGCCTTCTTCGGAAAGACTGTCAAAATCCCCTACTGCAAGATCCGGAATAAATTCCCGGTTTTTCATAAACCATTCCATCCCCTTATCTGCAGCAACAAGAGTGATTTTCTCTCCTCGACTCTCTTCTATTCTTTTTTTTAAAAAATCGAGGGCAAAACCATTCTGGATATTGCCCCCGCTGATTATTATTGTATCGATCATTTTCAGTCCAGCTCTTTTTTGATATTGTGGATTTTTTCTGTAATGTGTCTTACATTGGCTGCCACATCGCCCTTAAATACCCAGGAACCTGCAACCATGAGGTTTGCACCTGCACGCATAACAGTCTCCAGTGTATCATCATTGATGCCGCCATCTACCTGGATATCAACATCCAGCTCTTCCTCATCAATAAGCTCACGAAGCTCCTGGATCTTCTCCGTGCATTCGTCCATGTATTTCTGTCCGCCAAATCCTGGCTGAACAGTCATTATCAGCACCATATCCACATCTTCAAGAAGATGGCTGATGTCATTTACCGGTGTGGATGGCTTGATTGAAACTGCCGCCTTTACGCCTGCTGCCCTGATCTGCTCCAGTGTACGTTCCAGATCCTCACATGCCTCCGCATGTACAGTAATGGAATCTGCTCCGCATTCTACAAAATCGCGGATATATCTTTCCGGTTCTGTTACCATCAAATGTACGTCGAAAAACATGTTGGATTCTTTCCGGATTGATTTGATCACCGGCATTCCAAAAGAAATGCTGGGAACAAAATCTCCATCCATAACATCAATATGCAGATATTCAACGCCTTCCTTTTCCAGAATTTTGATCTGTTCTCCCAGTCTGTTAAAATCTGCTGATAAGATCGACGGGCACAATCGGTATTCCATGACTCAGTATCTCCTTTTCTCTTTTAATTCCTGGTGCAGCTCCAGATAATCTTCATATCGGAGTCTGCTGATCTCATTGTTCTCAAGGGCTTCCTTAACGGCGCAGCCCGGTTCATGTATGTGACGGCACCCCTGAAAGCGGCACTGTCCTTCATATCTTCGGAACTCCGGAAAGTAATCCTTCAGTTCCTGCTCCTCCATATTTTCAATATATAAGGAGGAAAATCCCGGCGTATCCACAAGGAATGTATCCTGTGCCACCGGTATGATCTGTGCATGGCGCGTGGTATGTTTTCCCCGTTTCAGCTTACGGCTGATCTCACCGGTTTCCATCTCCACTTCTTCCTGAAGGGAATTTGTAAGAGAAGATTTTCCCACGCCGGATGGGCCGGCAACCACAGTTGTCCTGCCCTGAAGCACTTCTTCGATCTCGTCGAGTCCTTCCCCCTTCAGGGCACTTGACAGGATTACCTGATAGCCACAGCTCTGGTATGTTTCATAAAGAAATTCCAGTTCTTCCGTTGTTGCCAGATCCTTTTTATTAAAACAGATGACTGCCGGAACACCTTCCCTCTCCATCATAATGAGGAAACGATCCAGAAGCATGAAGTTCGGCTTCGGATTATCCATGGCAAATATCACCAGTGCCTGATCTACATTGGCCACAGCCGGACGGATCAGAGAATTCTTCCGCTTGTGGATCTCCGTCACACTTCCCTCCAGTTCCTTTTCATCCAGAACTGTAATGTCCACATTGTCACCTACCAGAGGCTTGAATTTATCCTTACGGAAAATTCCCTTGGCTCTGCATTCATATGTATTACCGTCTTCTGCATATACGTAGTAGAATCCGGCAATACCTTTGATTATCTTTCCCTGCATGATCACTCAGCTTTCTTGAATGTAACCGTGTAGGTTCCAAGCTGCTGATAATCCCCGTCTACCTCTTCATAGAGATAGATGGTTCCTGAGGTAACGCCCTCAGCACCTGAGATATCAAGCTGATACGGGAAGCTGATATTCTGTCCATCAATGATGGTGGATGCCTTAGGCTCACCGTTTACGTCCTGGATCAATTCCAGACGGATCGCGCCTCCATTGTAGCCGGACGGAGTATCCAGTGTCTGTGTACATTTCCAGCCTGTGTTTGCATTGACATCTGCTGTAGATGTAGTTGTGGATACTGTGCTGTCTGTAGATGCTGTACTGTCTGTAGATGCTGTACTGTCTGTAGATGCTGTACTGTCTGTAGATGCTGTACTATCTGTGGATGGAGCCTGGTCACCGGAGCTGATGGTAAGATAAATTGGATCATCCGGATCTGCTATTGTATCCTCATCTGCGCTAACTTCTGGGCTCTGTGCGATAACTGTACCTGCTGGTTCTGGGCTCTGCTGTTCTGTAATCTGAATATCAATAAACTTGCCTAAAGTAGTAAGTGCATCATCTTTGGTCATTCCCACAACACTTGGCACTGACGCATTAGCGCCAAAATCTTGACCACGACTTATTGTTAAAGTAACCGTTGATCCCACCTGCACAGATGTACCTTCCGCAGGTTCTACACTATAAACATACCCTGGTTCTACTAAAGCACAAACTTCACCCTGTTCGTTTACATCAGTTTCACTATACTCTTTCTGGACATTCACTCGTAATCCTAAATCTTCAAGCGTTCTTTGTGCTTCAACGCCTTTATCGCTGCTTACATCCGGGATCGTAACCTGTGCTGTTCCGGTGCTTACCCAGTATTTCACAGTTGTATTGGCTTCAACCTGTGTTCCCGCAGCTGTCTCCTGACGGGAGATCCTGCCTTTTTCCTGATCGGATGCCTCCTCACCGGCCATCTGGACACCCAGATGTGCATCGTTTGCAAGTGTTTTAGCCTCTTCCTCTGTCTTGCCTACAAGATTAGGAACAGTTGCCAGACCGTCAGCTGCTGATTCCTGCTTCGCTTCTGCCTTGCTGCTGTCTGCAGCTCCGCTGCTGCCGGTTCCAAACAGTCCTGCGGCACGTCCAAGCACTACCACAAGAACGATCAGAAGGACTGCACCTCCGATCAGTGCCGCAATCGTCAGGCCTCTTCCGGAACCATGATGCTTCTTTTTCTTTCCGGATCTATGCTCGGATCTCGGTCTGTATTCTTCCTCTGCATCATCGTAATCGTTATCGTCGTATTTTTCTTCCTCAAGTGTAGTGATCTCCGGTTTTGTGATCTGCTTCGGTGTATGTTTGATCTCACCAAGCTCTTCTTCTGAGATCACAACCGTCTTGGCATCGTTGTCAACTGTAGTAAGCTTTACAAAATCGCCCTGGGGATCGATCAGGGAATGTTTCAGGTCCGCGATCACATCCTCCATACGGCTGTAACGACGATCTACACTTTTCTGTGACATTTCAGAATGATCTGCTCCAAACTGTACGGAAGATCCGGTGTATACACACTTGGCGGGACCATCTCTTCCTGCAGATGCTTGATAGCGATCGCCACAGTGGTATCTCCGTCAAAAGGAACTCTTCCTGTAACCATCTCATACAATGTGATTCCGAGAGAATAAATATCACTCTTCTCATCACTATATCCGCCTCTCACCTGCTCAGGTGAGCTGTAATGTACAGATCCCATTACATTGGAGCTGATCGTATTGGAAGATGCAGCTCTGGCAATTCCAAAGTCTGTCACCTTTACTTTACCATCTGTGGAGATAATGATATTCTGGGGTTTCACATCTCTGTGAACGATACCATGGCTGTGTGCCGCCTCCAGCCCCATAGAAACCTGGATTGCGATACTTGTGGCCTCTTTAATGGAAAGCTTCCCCTTCTTGGAGATGTATTCCTTCAGAGTAATACCCTCGATCAGTTCCATAACAATGTAATAAACACCGCCGTCATCTCCTACGTCAAATACATTGACGATATTCGGATGTGTAAGACCAGCTGCCGCCTGGGCCTCACTTATGAATTTCTTTATAAACGTGGTGTCTTCCCGAAACTCCGGTTTCAGGACCTTCACTGCAACAAAACGGTTCAGCTTATGGTCCATAGCCTTATAGACATCTGCCATTCCGCCAGTTCCGATTTTTCCTACGATCTCATAACGCTCGGCTATGATCATTCCCGTCTTCAACATGCTTCCACCTCATTCGTGAATGGCTCTACCAGTACGACTGCAATATTATCCTTACCACCATTCTGATTTGCTTCCCGAAGGAGCGCACTGCCCTTCTGATCAATATCTGCTTCCGGATCGGATATGATTTCCTGGATCTTCTCATCTTCAACCATATTGCTGAGACCGTCTGAACACATCAGGATCGTACATCCTTTTTCAAGTTTCAGATCAAAGAAATCCACATCCACCGTTTTCTCTGCACCAAGTGCCCTTGTAATGATGTTCTTATCCGGATGATTCCGTGCTTCCGCTTCGCTGATCTCGCCCATTCTCACCATTTCCTGTACCAGAGAATGATCTCTGGTAACCTGGCGGATCCCGTCCTGGATCACATATAAACGGCTGTCACCCACATTGGCTACATAGGCATACTGATCTACAATAGTCGCCACCACCATAGTGGTTCCCATGCCCCGGAGGTTTTCGTCTTCCTGCGCACGGTTTCTGATCTCCGTATTCGCAGCTTCGATCGCATGACGAATAACCTTCACAGGATTGTAATCCGCATCTTCACGGATTTCATCCACAAGGATCCGTACTGCATGTGAGGATGCATAGTCACCGGCGTTATGGCCGCCCATTCCGTCCGCGACTGTGAAAAGATTAGGCAGATTCCCAACCGGACCTTCAGATACAAACACGTAATCCTGATTCATCTTACGCTTCTGCCCTACATCAGTAGCTGAGTATATCCTCATGTCACTTCTCGCTTTCTGTTTTTTCCATGTAACTTTTTCTTAGCTGTCCACAGGCACCGTCGATATCGCTGCCCATTTCCCTTCTAATAGTAACATTAATTCCGTATTTTTCAAGTTTTATTTTGAAATTCTCCACAGCCTGTCGAGTAGACCTCACATAGGAGCGTTCCTTGATGGGGTTGACCGGAATCAGATTTACATGGCAATTGATGCCTTTTATACGGCCGGCCAGCTGTCTCGCATCTTCTTCACTGTCGTTGACACCGGCTACAAGACTGTACTCAAAGGTGATCCTTCGGCCTGTTTTATCAAAATAATTTCTGCAGGCATCCAGAACCTCATCCATGGAATACTTATTCGCGATCGGCATCAGTTCCTGTCGTTTTTCATCATTTGGAGCATGAAGGGAAAGTGCCAGAGTGATCTGAAGCTTTTCTTCAGCCAGATCATACATCTTCGGCACGATCCCGCAGGTAGAAACCGTCACATTTCTCTGACTGATCCCAAGACCGTTTTCGTCGGTAAGGATCCGGACAAAACGGACAAGATTGTCATAATTATCCATCGGCTCACCGGTTCCCATCACAACTACATTGGCCACACGTTCACCGGTATCTGCCTGGATACGGTAGATCTGATCCAGCATCTCGGACGGCTTCAGGCATCTGGTCAGTCCTCCGATGGTAGATGCACAGAATCTGCATCCCATCCGGCAGCCCACCTGAGAAGAAATGCACACAGAATTTCCGTGGTGATACCGCATGAGAACACTCTCTATCACATTTCCATCTTCCAGCCGGAAAAGATATTTTCTGGTTCCGTCAATTTTTGAGATCCTTACATCTGCCTGGGTCAGCGCTGTGATCGGATAAGTCGAAAGCTTTTCCCTGAGGCTTTTGGAAAGATTTGTCATTTCATCCCAGGAGGTAACCAGCTGCTGGTGAAGCCATGCATAGATCTGTTTCGCCCGGAAAGGCTTTTCACCGATCTTTGTCATGAATCCTTCAATTCCTCCATGGTCATGGATTTTACATCTGTCATTTTCTGTTATTTCCTTCTGAATCTGGCAATAAAGAATCCATCTGTCTTATGTATTCCCGGCAGAAGCTGCAGATAGCCAAGCTTCGTGGATTTACAGTGCAGTTCCTCCGGAATATACGGATCCAGGCTTTCCAGCCGGTACGGATAATTCTTTAAAACCATAATACATTTTCTTCGTTTTCTTCCCGGGCAATGGTACATGTGCTGAAGATCAGCGTTCCATCCGGTTTCACATACTTTGCAGCCTTATCCAGGATCATTCTCTGGAGCATTACGATCTCTTCCTGTTTCTGCGGAGTTGCCCGGTATTTGATTTCCGGTTTCTTGCCGATAACTCCATAACCGGAGCACGGTACATCCGCGATCACAATATCCGCAGCCTGTTCGGAATCCGGATCATATACCGTTGCATCTTGAACTCTGGCTTCCACGTTGATCACTCCGGTCCTGTGGATGTTTTCTTCGATAAGATCTGCCTTATACTGACTTACATCTCTGGCATCCACATTTCCGTAATCCCCCATTTTGTCTGCCGCATGGATGCTTTTTCCACCTGGTGCAGCGCACATGTCGATGATATGGTCTCCTTTTTTCGGACTTGCAGCTTCCGCTACGAGCATAGAGCTTACATCCTGCACCAGGATCTTTCCCTGAAGGAAGGTTTCAAGTGTCAGAATATGATTGTAATCGGAAATCTTCAGTGCATAGGGAAGATAAGGAGCCTGTTCTACTGTCACTCCCTGAGACTTCAAACTGGTGACGATCTCTCTCAGAGACGCCTTATGAGTACGGCACCGTACTGTGATCGGTCTTTCTGTCAGAAAATCCTCCAGGATCTTCTCCGTAGTCTTCACTCCGTAGGCTGCTTTCCATTTTTCTACCAGATATTCCGGCATGGAATATTTCACAGAAAGATAACGGACTTCGTTTTCTTCCCTGGAAGGAAGCTCCAGATCACCGATCTCTCTTGCGATCGTACGGAGCACCCCGTTGACAAAGGGCTTTAGATTATAAAAGCCTTTTCGCTGTGCCAGCTTTACCGCTTCATTGCATACTGCACTGTCCGGAACACTGTCCATAAATTTCAGCTGATATACCGCACTTCTCAGGATCTCGCGGATCTGCGGTTTCATCTTGTTTACAGAAACCTTGGAAAAAGAATCGATGACATAATCAATATAGATCCTGTATTCCAGAGTTCCCTCACATACTCTTGTAATAAAGCTACGTTCCTGTTTCGGAAGAAACTGATATTTGGAAAGCGCATTCCGGATCGCAATATGGCTGTGCTCCCCCTCCTCCTCGATCTGTAACAGGATCTCAAGAATCAGTTCTCTGGTATTTACTCCGCTGCTAATCACGATCTCTACCTCCTGCAAGGATAATCAGTCTCAGAAGCTGCAGAATGGATGCCGCCAGAGCTGCCACATAGGTAAGCGCTGCCGCTGTAAGTACTTTTCTTGCACCCTTTTTTTCATCTGCACCTAAGATACCTGTACTTTCCAGCATTTTAAGCGCTCTGGAAGACGCATTGATCTCAACCGGAAGTGTCACCAGCTGAAACAGTACTGCCAGTGAAAACAAAACAATTCCCAGAGTTACCAGCGGATCAATGGAAAAGATCAGCCCTGCGATAAACAGCGGCCATGAAAGCTGGGAACCAATATTTGCGGCAGGTACAATGGCTGAACGGATATTCAGTGGTGCATAATTGATCGCATCCTGGATCGCATGGCCACATTCATGTGCTGCCACCCCCACAGCCGCCAGAGAATTTCTTCCATAAATATCTTCTGAAAGGGAAACCGTTTTCGTTCTCGGATCATAGTGATCCGTAAGACTTCCGCGGATCGGAACCACCTGTACGTCTGTGATCCCTGCTGCTCTCAGGATTCTCTGCGCAGCTTCCGCACCGGTGATGCCAGAATGACTCCGGACCTTTTTTATAGACTGCAAAGGTACTGCGCAGCTTTGCGGATGCCGCAAGAGAAAGAAGCATTCCGATCACAAGTAAAAGAATCGTGGGGTCCATTCCCCATCCGTAATAACCATATCCGTACATAACTCATCACTCCCTGGAATCTCTGAACATGTCTCCTGGTTTCAACTGATATCCCCGGAGGAACGCATCCGCTTCCATGCGTTTTTTGCCTTCCAGCTGCACTTCATGGAGCACGAGTACCTTCTGGCCGCATGCCACCTGGATTCCTCCTTTGTCAGCGGCTATCACAGTTCCAGGTGCTTCCTGTGCCTGTTTTTCCAGAACAGAGCTCTTCCAGACCTTCAATGTTTTTCCATTGATAAAGGTAAAAGCGCTTGGCCATGGATCAAGGCCTCTTACCAGACGCTCCAGTTCTTCCGCATTTTTGCTGAAATCCAGAAGTCCCATTTTTTTGGAGATCATGGCAGCATATGGTGTCGGACTCTCTTCCGGCTGTTTCTCGCAGGTTGCAGTTCCGTCAAAAATGGACGGTAAAGTTTGTACCAGAAGCTCTGCACCTGCCTGTGCGAGCTTATCAAACAGGCTTCCACCTGTCTCATCTTTGGCAAGCGGAACCACGATCCTGGAAATCATATCACCGGTATCCAGACCGGTTCCCATCTGCATAATGGTAACACCGGATTCTTTTTCACCATCGATCACCGCCTGCTGGATCGGTGCAGCTCCACGATATTTAGGAAGCAGAGACGCATGGATATTGATGCATCCGAATCTCGGCATATCCAGGATGCTCTTTGGAATGATCTGTCCGAATGCCGCAACAATGATGATGTCCGGTGCAAGATTTTTCAGTTCTTCCACAAATTCAGGATCTCTTACCTTCACCGGCTGCAGTACCGGGATCCCATGTTTCAGTGCTTCTTCTTTTACAGGAGTAGGCATCATAGTTTTGCCTCTGCCCTTCGGTTTGTCCGGCTGTGTGATCACAGCCTCCACTTCATATCCGTTCTCTGCCAGTGCTGCAAGAGGCGCCACCGCAAAGTCAGGAGTTCCCATATAAATAATCTTCATAGTATCCCGCCTTTAGTCTTCTTCATCATAAGTCACCTTGTGAAGTTCTCCCTCCACAAGCTCTGTATACATTTTTCCATCCAGATGGTCGATCTCATGACAGAACGCTCTTGCCAGAAGGCCCTCTCCCTCGTAGATCTGTTCGTTCATATTTACATCAAGTGCTTTTACCTTCACATAGTTCGGACGTGTTACCTGTCCTGCCATTCCAGGAACGCTCAGGCATCCCTCGTCACCAGTCTGCTCGCCGCTTGTCTCAAGGATCTCCGGATTGATCAGCACGATCGGGCCCTCGCCTACATCGATGACAACGATACGTTTCAGGATTCCTACCTGTGGTGCGGCGAGGCCAACACCCATTGCATCATACATGGTATCCAGCATATCTGTAATCAGTTCCCCGATCCTCGGTGTCATTTTGTCTACTGTCCGGGATTTTTTTGTCAGTACAGAATCCCCCTGTACACGGATTGTTCTAAGTGCCATTTTTCTTCTCCTTTAATTCATATCAAATTGAATGTATATTTTCCGGAATCCGGAATTTATCTCTATATATTTCTCCAGCTTCTCTCTGACTGCTGTGAGAAAACAGATATCACTGTGCTTCAGATGGATCACCTGACGATAAACATCCTTTACCTTACCTACCGATGCGGCTGCAGGTCCGATCATGTGAAGCTCTTCCTTCGGACTTACCCTGCGGATAAAAACTTCTATATAATACATGGCATTTTTCAGAAGTTCTTCATCCTGGCAGGCGCCAAAAACAGTCATCATATGGGCTGCCGGCGGATAGTCCAGAAGCATCCGATACCCCATTTCTTCTTTATAAAATTTCTCATAATCCTGAATAGCCGCAGCCTGGATACTGTAATGCTCTGGCTGATATGTCTGGATCACCGCCTGCCCCGGGCGGTTCCCTCTGCCGGAACGTCCAACTGCCTGAGTCAGAAGCTGGAATGTACGCTCCCCGCAGTGATAGTCATCCATATTCAGCGAAAGATCTGCTGCGATCACTCCTACCAGGGTCACATTCGGAAAATCATGTCCCTTGACGATCATCTGGGTCCCCACCAGAATATCTGCCTCATGCTTTGCAAAAGAAGCCAGGATCTTCTCATAGCTGTCCTTGGTCCTTGTGGTATCAAAATCCATTCGAAGTACCTTGGCTTTCGGGAATTCTTTTTCAATGACCTTCTCGATCTGCTGGGTTCCTGCCTTAAATCCACCAATGTGCGGTGAACCACAGGACGGACAGATTTCCGGTTTCACAGTCTCATAGCCGCAGTAATGACAGATCAGACGATTGCCATTGTGTTCACTTAGAGATACATCACAGTGGGGACATTTCATAACGTGACCGCAGGCTCTGCAGGAAACAAATCCCGCATATCCTCTCCGGTTCAGAAACAACATGGCCTGTTCTCTTCTTTCAAGGACCTGCTCCAGATTCCTCTTCAGCTCCAGACTCAGTACCGAGCGGTTCCCTTTCTTTAATTCTTCCCGAAGATCCACGATCGATACCTGTGGAAGCGGTCTTTCCTCATAACGTGCATTTAACTTTACCAGAAGATATTCTCCGTCACAGGCATGACTGTAGGCTTCCAATGACGGAGTGGCTGATCCCATGACCACACGGGCATGTTCCATCCGCGCCCTCTCAATGGCAGTCTCACGTGCATGGTACCTTGGCGTATTCTCACTTTTGTAGGTGGGTTCATGCTCTTCGTCGATAATGATCAGTCCCAGATCTGAAAACGGTGTGAACAGTGCGGATCTGGGTCCTACCATCACCTGGATCTCACCACGTTTTGCTCTTTTGAACTGATCATAGCGTTCTCCCTGGGAAAGGTCTGGAGTTCAGAACCGAAACCTTATCTCCGAACATGGCATAAAAACGCCTGACTGTCTGATAAGTAAGCGCGATCTCAGGAATCAGCACGATCGCCTGTTTTCCCTCCTCCAGCATTTTCTGGATCTAGGCGCATATAAACCTGGGTCTTTCCGCTTCCGGTCACTCCGAAAAGAAGTGCAGGCCTTGGGATCCGGCTCCTGCCATTCCCGAAATATCTGCTCTGCTGCC
>ENA-OPZZ01001321-OPZZ01001321.1-human-gut-metagenome-genome-assembly--contig:-NODE-1321-length-15593-cov-3.036790_pt1 | contig 15593 bp, 13 predicted proteins | sample MGYA00242487_ERZ504511 | MGnify/ENA primary metagenome ERZ504511 (study PRJEB26092, sample SAMD00036241) | human gut metagenome | host: Homo sapiens | study: EMG produced TPA metagenomics assembly of... | reverse complement strand
ATAGAAAGCTCCCCCAGTTTCTTATCAATCTGCCTTTTGTTCTCCTCTTTCTTCTGTATGTCTTTTTCCTTCTGATCTTCTTTCACCTGCTGTGTCCCGTCTGTGCCATCCGTTTCATCACGGCCTGCATGGCTGAAATAGATCACTGCCGCAAACGCTCCTGCGGAAAGCAGCATACAGCCGATCCCAAGAGCCCATCTCCCCATTCTTCTTTGTTTTCTTTTCCTTTTGCTCATATACTCCCCTTATCTAGTAACTTTTTCAAAAATTTATAAAATCTTAATTATATTAACTTTTAGAGTATTATAATCGACGCACCATGTCAACCCCGTTTCCCTCAAAATCGCCTATTTGCGGTATCTATTCAGCCATGCGGCCTGAAACAGTAACAATTTGTCGCAAGCTTGCATCCCTTTTCTCCCCATAAACAGGCAATGACCTCTGGCGTTCTCCGTCAGAGGTCATTGTCGTCTGTGTTTTAGTATGTTCCATAATGAACCTTGTCCATAGGAAGATCACTTAATTCGTACGGTGCCTTCTCTTCATCCGGTACTCCAATCGTCAGAATCGCCTGAAGCTTATCGTTCTCCGGGTAGCCCAGAATGTCTCTGACATAGGCTTCGGTATCTCTTCCATCTTCTGCCTTTCTGAGTCTCCCCTGTACCCAGCAGCTTCCAAGTCCGAGAGCATGAGCCATCAGATGCATGTTGCTCATCACTGCGGAACAGTCTTCTGTCCAGACGTCGGACGCATCCTCATTTCCAAGTACTACAATGGCACACGGAGCTTCCTTTAACATCTTTACAGAACCCGCACGGCAGTCTGCCATCTTCTGAAGGACATCTTTGTCTGTCACGACGATGAATTCCCAAGGCCGGATTCCCTTTCCTGTTGCGGAAAGCATTCCTGCCTGAAGAATTTTTGTAATATTTTCTTCAGATACCGGCGCGTCGGTGTATTTCCGGATGCTGCGTCTTGTTCTCATTAATTCTAATAATTCCATATATCTCACCTCAGTTGTATTGTACTACAGTTTCATGTAGTTTTCCAGAACTTCCCTTAAATCCGCCTGGATTCCATAGTCGGCTACTTTGAAGATCGCCGCGTTTTCATCGGTGTTGACTGCCACAAAAAGCTTCGTATCCTTAATACCCTCTGTATGCTGAATTGCTCCGGACACACCAAGGGAGATACAGATCTTCGGACGAATCGTAAGACCGGTCTGCCCAATCTGGTGATCGAACGGGATTGTTCCGGTGTCAACCATCGGGCGGGTGCCTCCTATCGCCGCCCCGATTTTATCTGCGAACTCCTTCACAAGCGTAAAGTTATCGTCTTCCAGCGCTCCTCTTCCTCCGACGACAACAATCTCGGAAGAGAGGATGCTGTCTGTGGATTCTTCCTGCGGAAGGATCTCTACCACCTCTACCTGGGAAACAGGCGCCTGGATGTCATCCATATAAATGACTTCCGCCTGTCCTTCAGTCTGCTCCGGAACCATATATACGCCCGGACGTACGGTCATCATCTGCGGATAGTATCCTTCTCTTGTGATGATCGTGACAAAGACATTTTCGCCGTAGGACGGTTTGTTCTGTTTAATATAGTAAGTACCGTCTTCTTTTGCTCCTACTAAAAGCTCGGTACAGTCCGCTGTCAGACCACAGTTTAATTTCATCGCCACACGTGAGAACAGGGATCTTCCCGTCGGTGTCGCCGGAATCAGTACGGAAGACGGATCGATTTTCTTTAACATATCCGCAATCATCTGACTTGCCGCATCGTCCTGAAGGAGCAGGTCGTGGTCTGTCTTAATCGCATAGATTTTCTCCACGCCGATTCCCTTTAATTCTTCAATGATGCCGTCACAGCTTTCCGCCACAACCAGGGCGCTGATCTCTTCCTTTGTCGTTTCCTGAATCCGACGCGCTGCGGAGACAAGTTCTGCGGATGCCGGCTCTAATTTTCCATTATAATTTTCTGCAAAAATACAAATTCCATTCGCCATTATAAATTTCCTTTCTCCTCCTCGATCAGATCTTTTAGTTTCGCTGCCAGTTCTTCCGGTGTACCCTCAATCATCTCTGCAATACGTCCTCCGGTTGGTTCGAAGGAATCGATCACTGTTGTCGGGGGAACCTTTGATTCCCACCTGGTCTTCCGGAAGTTCCAGGTCTGCGTCGTATAGTGTAAGCGGTTTACTCTTCGCCGCTCTCGTACTCCCGGAAAGTGTCGCAAGTCTCGGAACATTGCATCCAAAGTTTTACCGGAGATAACAGCCGGAAGGGATACGCGTACACGAAAACGCTCTCCGTATACTTTCTTGACCGCTTCGATCTTATCCGGTGCCGCTTCGTCGTACTGAATACTCTGGATCTCACAGATATGTGGAATACCGAGACATTCTGCCACCATTGCCCCTACCTGTCCGGTCGCACCGTCCGCGGAGAGCGCACCACCGAGAATCAAATCAAAATGGCCGTATTTTTTGATCGCTTCTGCGAGTACTCTTGCTGTTGCGATCGTATCTCCGCCAGCTACGACACGGTCTGTAATCAGACAACTTTCGTCGCATCCATGAGCCATAGCCTCACGAAGCGCTTTCTCCGCATCCGGAGGTCCCATCGTAAACACTACAACTTTGCCGCCGGTCTGCTCTTTGAGCACCATTGCCTCTTCGATCGCATTTAAGTCTGCCGGGTTAATCATGCCTCCGCACTTGCACGGATCAGGGCATGTGTCTCCGGATCTACTGATACATTGTTTGAAACAGGTACCTGTTTAATAAGAACCGCTATATCCATGTTTTCCTCCTAAAATTTTAATAGCAGACCGGCCATGAACGAACATCCATGGCCGAGCTGTTACTGATTGTTTTAATATTAAAGCAGACGTTTGAATGCCCAGTCTTCCAGTAATGGTGTGGACTCTCCACGCATAATAAGTTTTGCAAGGTCTCTGCTTGCTGCCGGTGCCTCAATGACACCGTTTCCGCCATAACCTGTAGCAAGAATGTAACCTTCGACTGGTGTTTCTCCGAGGATCGGAAGGAAATCCTTCGGCTCCGCACGATAGGATAGCCAGGAAGATACAAGTCCGCTGTCTACGATTCCCGGAACCTTAGCATCCAACTGATCCAGAAGGAAGTCGATGAAGTAATCGTCTGTTCCACCTGTTGCAGGTAATTTGTCTGGATCCCACTGTCCTGCATGCATCGGATTGTTCAGATCCATAGATAAGTGAGATTTGCAGATAAAAATGTTGTCTCCTGCTCTCAGTGCATAGAACTCTGGGTATTTCAGTACTGGGAATGTGTAGTCTAATTTCTTTCCTGGAGGGCATAAGAAGAATGCTTCCGCTTTTGTATGCCAGATTGGTACGTTCAGTCCAACCATTTCCCCTGTAATTTTGCTCCATGGACCTGTACAGTCAACAACTACATCAAACTCATACTCTGCTCCATCGTCAGTTGTAAGACCTTTTACTTTGTTATCTACGATCTTAACATCTGTAACTTTCACGCCTGTCTTTACAGTTACGCCATTTTTCTGAGCTTTTTTCATATATGTATTGGAAATCATTGTTCCATCAAAATATCCGTCATCCTCTGTATATCCTGCTCCAAGAATATTTTCTGTAGAAATATCTGGAAGGATTTCTTTGATACGGTCTTTATCTGTAATATATTCTCCTGTATATCCTGCTGCTTTTGCAAGAGCGATTCCTGTCTTAATGACCTTCTCTACTTCTTCATTTGTTGCTACTACAAGAGTTCCTGTCTTATCAAATCCTGCTGAACCTTTCTCTTCCGCTTCCATTTTCAGGTAGGACTCGAAACCATAAAGTCTAACGTCCCAGTATCTGTTCTTGAGGGAATCATCAAAAAGACATACTGTTCCGGCTGATTTTGCTGTAGAAGCTCCACCGATTGTGTCCTTTTCAAATACTGTCACATCAGCTTCTCCTTCGTAGAGGCTTAAGTGATAAGCCAGTCCTGCTCCTGAGATTCCGCCACCGATAATACCAATTTTTTTCTTTGCCATAGTTTTTTACCTGCCTTTCTTTTTTTAGGTTTCCTTAAAATGCATCATGTCTTTCGACTTTTATTTTTCATCCAGTTTTAAAACTGTATTTAACAAAACATTGCAGCCATTCTCAATGTCTTCCGGTGCTGTGTATTCATATCTGGAATGACTGATTCCGTCTTTGCTAGGCACGAAAATCATTCCTGTCGGGAATACGCTTGTCATGATCAGGGAGTCATGAAATGCACCGCTTGGGATGACTGTATAATCAATTCCAAGCTCTTTTACCGCTTCCTCTATCGTTCCTCTTACTAATTCCGACATTGGTGCCGGATCATGATAAGATGTCGGAACAAATGTAGACGTAACTCCATATTTTTTGCAGATGTCCTCAAGAAGCCGTCTGAGATGATTTTCAATCAGTTTCATAACTTCTGCGCTCTGGTCACGAATCTCCAGGCTGAAAGTGCAAGTTCCTGGAATTACATTAACGGAATGTGGTGTAACTTTAATGGTTCCGACTGTTGCAACAGTAAATTCATTTCCATACTCTTTTACAATTTCCGGAACCTTGTTGATGAATCCAGCCGCAGCAACGAGTGCATCTTTTCTGTCAGCCATCGCAGTACTTCCTGCATGATTTGCCTCGCCTGCTACAGTCACATCATATCGGTTCACACCTGCAATCGATGATACAACGCCGACCGGTGTATGTGCTTTATAAAGTCTGGATCCCTGTTCTACATGAAGTTCGATAAAACTGTGTACCGTCTTTGGATCTCTTTTGGCTTTCATCACATTTGCACTTGTGATTCCATATGATTTCATCACTTCGCCTCGTGGCTCACCGTAAATATCCAGCTCATCATCACTGACATCAGGGTCCTGTCCACAAAGTGAACTGCTTCCCAGAAGTCCTTTTCCAAAACGGAATCCTTCTTCATCAGTAAACACAATCACCTCGATCGGGTGTTTCGGAACTTTTCCATGTTCCTTTAACACTTCACATACTTCCAATCCTCCAACGCAGCCAGTCACTCCATCGTATCGGCCTCCGTCCGGAACTGTGTCAAGATGTGAACCCATCATAATTGCCGGAAGATCATTATCCTGCCCATCCATATGAGCAATCAGGTTACCAGCTTCGTCCACATGGCATGTCATGCTAAGGCGCTTTGCCCAAGATGCAAAAAGTTCTCTTCCTTTTACATCTTCTTCGGAGAATGCCATTCTCGTGTACGTTCCATCTTCTTTTTTACCACACTGATAAATGTCTTCTAATCTGGAAACCACACGATTTATATTTGCTTTCATCCGAATTCCTCCTCCCTTGTGAATCTTTGTTTTTCTATGTCTCATATTATAGATATTTTTTTAACAATACGCATCTGCATAATTGGACAAAAAAATAACAGAGATTTATCAACAACTGATAAATCTCTGTTACTTTCTCAAAAAACTGCTATTTTTTTAAATTTTCCATCATTTTACATACAACTAAGCCAATTCGGACAGATAGTACTTCATTAGGGTTATCAAAATCTATGCCTGTGATCTGCGAAATCCGCTCAATACGATAGGCCGCCGTCTTATAATGTATATACAAGTCCTGAGCTGTCTTTGTCAGATTCTGGTTGTGTTCCAGATAAGTCTTAAGTGTCAGGATTAGATCCTGACGCTGCTGTTTTTTGTAATGATATAATTTTTGAAGAGATTCTGGTACATATTCCATCATTTCTTTCTCATCACTGAGCTGACAAAGCAGTTTGAAAATTCCCATGTCGGAGAAAATCATAATTTGGACTGACTGTCTTCATTTTCATCTCCAAGAATATCAATAAACATCAATGAATCAGTTGCCTCTTTAAAACTGCTCGGAATATGTTCAATCCCCTTCTATCATTCGTCCGACTCCGGCACGGACTTTCAAATCTTTTTTCGCACTTGCCACACGCTTCTGAATCTTCATGACGATTTCTTTCAATTCGTGACGATATTCTTCCTGTTTTCTCGCCGGATCTACTTCCTGGATCACAATGACTCTGTCCATATCATTCTGAATCTTCACATTCGGAAATTCAATAGCGATCGCATTGTTCAATATATTCGTGTATTTCACCGTGTCATTCAGCTCGACCCGATTTGAGCCATATCCGAGATTGAACGCAATAATACGGTAGAACGCATCCATAGAAATCCCAAGCAGGGAACTGTCCCTTCGAAGTTCCTGAATGGAGTGAACCTTTCCATTCAAAATATTGTTCATAATATCACTCTGGAACTTTTTCTCAAGATCTGCCAGTGAACTTTGACGGAACAATTCCTGCTTCAACGCTGTTACTGCATTCTCAACTGCAATAAAATCCATACCGTTGACCGGATGTTCTGTTTCAGTAACAACCAGATACATTCTCGCATTATACATAACATTCAATCGCACAAGATACTGCCCGATCTTTTCTTCCGGTTTTTCCTCCAATGTAATTTCCTGTCTCCGGTATTTATAATTTGAATAGAAGTCTAAAGAATATTCTTTTGCGTCCGGCTGAATTTCAAATTCACGGATTCTCGTATCTGTTGTCGCCTGGCATTCCAGATTCTGATCAAACAATGCCACCGGGTTTCCAATCAGTTTTGACAAAATATCTACAATACGCTGCACTCCATTTTCCATGGAATGAAAGGAAAGTGACAGCGCCGTAAAATTATCATGAGTTGTCTTAAAATACTTAAGTCTGATAACTTCCTCACTGAAAATATGCTCCATGATCGTATTAAGAATTTCTCGAAATGGCATTTCAAACGGAATCTCAACGACAGGAGTTTCTGTCTTTTGAGCATACTCCTGTATGACCGCCATCTTTTCCTCCATGAAGTCTACGGTTCTTCCTTGCTTAATCACAAGTGCACTTACTTTTTTCTTTGCAAGCTCCGCGATATAACTGCGGAACTCTTCCGGGGAACAATTCTGAAATGCATTCAATCCTGTCAGAAGGACCTCTCCACCACTGATAAAACGAACAATATCTGGAGATTCAATAATCGTAACACCACGGATTTCCTGGCCAATACCACCTTTGCCCCAGAGCAGATTCGCTTTCTGAAATAATTTCATATCAAGCATATCCTGTACTGTAAATCCCATAATCTTCTTCCTTTCGTCATTTCATTCTTTCTTCTTTTGTTCCTCTAAAAACATCGGTTTTATTATAATGAATATCTAATAAATGTGCAAGGGCAAAAAAGCACCGAAAACTTTAAGTCTTCGATGCTCTTTCATAAATCAACTGCGGATGACGGGACTTGAACCCGTACATAGTCACCTACGTCAGATTTTGAGTCTGATGCGTCTGCCATTCCGCCACATCCGCATATCCCAGCTTTTTCAAGCCGAGATTAATTGTAACACACAACTGCGTGAAATACAACATTTATTTTATTAATTCTTTTCCAATATCAAAACAATCAAAGGTTGCGAAATAATCTGCTGGTGTTTCAGCTCTTCGGATAAGCTGTGTGCTTCCATCTTCTTTTAAGAGCACCTCTGCGGATTTTAATTTCCCATTATAATTGTATCCCATAGAAAATCCATGTGCTCCTGTATCATGAATCACAAGAACATCTCCCATATCAATCTTCGGAAGCATACGGTCAATTGCAAATTTGTCATTATTCTCACAAAGGGAACCGGTTACATCATATTTGTGATCACACGGCGCATCTTCTTTTCCCATGACTGTAATATGATGATATGCACCATACATAGCCGGACGCATCAAATTCACTGCACATGCATCTACCCCAATATATTCCTTATGGGTGTGTTTCTCATGAATTGCTTTTGTTACAAGACAGCCATAAGGTCCCAACATAAATCTTCCAAGTTCTGTATAAAGAGCTACATCTCCCATGCCTGCAGGCACAAGAACCTCATTATAAACTTCCCGCACACCTTCTCCAATCGCACGGATATCATTTGGCTCCTGATCTGGTGTATACGGAATTCCGATACCGCCTGACAAATTAATAAATTTGATATGAATGCCTACCTCTTTCTGAAGCTTTACAGCCACTTCAAATAATACTTTTGCAAGCATCGGATAATATTCATTTGTTACAGTATTACTTGCAAGGAAGGCATGAATTCCAAATTCCTTCGCACCTTTGCTTTTTAAAATCTTAAATGCTTCAAAAAGCTGCTCAGTTGTCATACCAAACTTGGCATCTCCCGGGTTATCCATAATATCATTACTAATCTTAAACAGTCCGCCCGGATTATACCGGCAACTGATCGTTTCTGGAATCTCGCCAATTGTCTCTTCAAGGAAATCAATATGCGTAATATCATCCAGATTAATAATTGCTCCTAACTTGTGTGCAAGTTCATATTCTTCTCTCGGTGTGTCATTGGAAGAAAACATAATGTCCTCTCCCTTTACTCCCATTGCATCTGAAAGGAGAAGTTCTGTATAAGAAGAACAGTCACATCCGCATCCATACTCTCTCAAAATATCAATCAGAAACGGATTCGGCGTTGCTTTAACTGCAAAATACTCTTTATACCCCGGATTCCATGCAAATGCTTCTTTTAGTGCCTGCATATTCTTGCGGATTCCCTTCTCATCATAAAGATGAAATGGAGTTGGATATTTTTTCATGATTTCATCCAGTTGTTCTTTTGTTACAAATGGTTTTTTCTTCATTGCATGTTCTCCTCTCGTATTGCCAGAAGTTTTATTTCATTACTAAGAGCACTTTTATATAACTCTACAAAATTTTTCTGTCCGGAATAAAGGCATGTATTAATGCTTCCTTCTCCATACTCTCCGGTCAGCACATATCTGGAATCTGTAATCACACCAATCTGCATTCCACGATTGTTTCCAATATAGACTCTGGCATTTCTAAAATTCACAGGTTGATCTGTCACAATTACGACTTTCTTTTTAGCCCGGATCAGACTTTCCAGCTCATCCACGAACAATAACAGGTAATTTCTTGTACAGGAAATGTATACTCTCTCTTCGGCTTTTGCCAGAAGATTACGAATCTTATCCAAAATATTAGAAGAACCTTCTATTGTAATGTACCCTTCTACATGATCTCTTTCAGATGGCATATGCTTCTTTAGCCATCTTTGGGACTCTTCCAGCCTCCGGATTCGATTCCGGCAAAATTCGTCCAATGGCACAGACACATAATTTTTTTGTTGTTCCTTCTTCCACCAGATAAGCCGCGCCTTTTTCAGTCATACTTGCAAGCGAATTATACGCATTGGATCTAGATATTCCAAGCTGCTTTGCAACTTCATAGCCTGTCGTCTTTCCTTCACTGATCAGGCAGCCGTAAATTCCTGCTTCCTGCCTTGTAAGCCCAAATTCCATCAGGCGTTCGATATATGATTTATCTTCCATTTTTTCACCTGTTCTCATTTTTGTCCTTTTGTAGTAGTTCTCTCACGGAACACTATAGTATATTTTTTGCTATCAGTCAAGTACTTAAATGAGAAATATATTCAAAAAACGAACAACAGATGAAAGAAATCTATCATCTGTTGTTCGTTTTCAATAATTCTTAATCTATCACTGCTATTTTCATAATATTGCTGACTCCGGCAACATTTCCGGAAATATTCGGGGAAGGGATTCCTGCTGTCAGGACTACAGTGTCCCCAGTCTCTGCAATCTGTTTTGCTCTTACAAGATCTAACGCGCTGCTACAGATTTCATCTGTAGAATTTGCATTAATAGAGCAATACGGACGTACTCCCCAGTAAATCTGCATTCTGCGAAGTGTTTCTTCGTTTGGTGATATACCGATAATCTCTGTCTTCGGTTTAAATTTGGATACAACTCTTGCAGTTGCTCCTGATACAGTTGGTGTAATAATACACGCTGCTTTCAGATTTCTTGCAGTTGTTACAGTTGCATATGCCAGAGCACTGGAAGCATTTCTCATTCTGTGCGCACCTGCTTTTTCCAGCATCTCCTTATAATCCAGATGCTGCTCCGTACTTTCTACAATGTGTACCATCATCTTCAGTGCTTCAACCGGATATTTTCCCTGTGCAGTCTCACCTGAAAGCATGACAGCGTCTGTTCCGTCGTAAACTGCGTTTGCCACATCTCCAACCTCTGCTCTTGTCGGACGTGGATTACGGATCATAGAATCCAGCATCTGAGTTGCTGTAATGACCGGCTTGTAATTATCATTACATTTCTGAATGATCAATTTCTGGAGATATGGGACTTCTTCTGCCGGGATTTCTACACCGAGATCTCCTCTGGCAACCATGATACCGTCTGCACAGCGGATAATCTCATCAATATTATCAATTCCCTCCGAATTCTCAATCTTTGCAATGATTGGAATATATGGTGCTCCGCATTTATTTAAGTAAGAACGGATTTCCAAAATACACTCAGCATTTCTTACAAATGATGCTGCAATAAAGTCAATTTTCTGCTCAACACCGAATTTCAGGTCTTCTTTATCCTTTTCTGTAATTGCCGGAAGTCTGACTGGAACATTCGGGACATTGACTCCCTTTCTCTCGCCAAGTTCACCACCATTAACGATTGTACAGATAATATCTGTCTCCGTCTTTTCTTTTACTTTCAGTCCGATCAGACCATCATCGATCAGAATCATGTTCCCGATCTGCACATCATCGACCAGACCTTTGTATGTCAGAGAAACTTTTGTTTCATCTCCTTCGATTTCTTCATTCGTCAGAGTGATTGTCTCGCCTTCTTTTAACAATACCTTCTTTCCGTCTTTCAAAACACCTGTACGGATTTCCGGTCCCTTTGTATCCAGAAGGATTGCCACTGGTTTCTTCTCTTCTTCACGAATCTTCTTCAACATATCCATACGGCCTTTTTGTTCTTCATGTGAGCCATGTGAAAAGTTAAATCTTGCGATATCCATGCCTTCTTTTACAAGCCGTCTCATGATATTCTCATCGTTTGAATTCGGTCCCATTGTGCAGACAATCTTTGTTTTCTTCATTCCTGTTCTCCTTTTGTTGTTCAATTTCTAAATTACATGTTTATGAGTAAATAAATGCTCCTGGCAATATTCATAATTTCCATTGCACTTGGAACAATATCTAAACTCCAGTTTTGGGTCATCCAGTTCGGTTCTTCCGCAGACTGCGCATCTATGTCTTGCACCGTCTTTATAGTAATTGACCGGGCGTGCCTTATGAACCTGTCTGTGAAAATCATTTTTGCGCTTCACCTGTGAAGGACGGTATGGTCTTACATTTCTTGAATTCAGGAAAAATATCAGGAAATTCAAGATTGAGACAACTGCCGCCAGTGCATTTGCTTTATAGTATATTCCATAGGCACTTCCTCCATACGCCGGGAGAAATGCCTGGATAACTGCCCAGATAAAATACGCTCCGTCCAGCCACGCCAGCCATTTGGCTTTCACCGGAATGATGAAATATAGCATGAACTGTGCATTCGGATTCATAGCTGCGTATACAAGGAATAACGACATGTTCAGATATCCTGTTCCAAGCGGCAATACAAGCCCTGTCAGTACATAGACCAAAATGGCAGCGATTACATGAAACAGAACTCCGGCAAAGAAGTAGAGGTTAAAACGGAAAGTCCCCCATGCCCGTTCCAGTTCTTTCCCGATAAAATAATAAAGAGATAATGCCACCAGCATCCAGATCAGACTGTATGACGGAGGCTGAATGATAAATGTAATGATCCTCCAGACCTGTCCGTGCAGAATTGCCTGTGCATTCAGGCAGAGATACTGTGCATAAAATGCCGGATTTATCAAGTAGAGCACATATCCGGCTCCATACATGATGATAATATACAACATCAGATTCGGAACTGCATATCTTCCAATCTTTCGTTCCAGTTTGTCCATCCAATTCATATTGTCCTAACTCCTGTTAAAATTATTTTCACACATAGCCATTCTATCGTCTTGCTATTATTTTGTCAATCATACGCTCCCCAGCTTTCTGTAATTTTACATTTTTTACAATTTTTTTATTCGCATTTCATAATTCTTTTATGTTTCTTTTATGTTAAGAACACGATTTCTTAATTGTAATTTGACGCAAACTGTCGTATAATATTTTAGTTATATTGACAGATTACATTATAATAAGAAGAGACATCTGCCAAATAAATTTAAAACATATCTTTTTAATAATAAACATTGAATAAGGAGTACATAAATTATGGTTCAAAACGACATTTACACTCTCGGTATTGACATCGGTTCTACTACAGTCAAGATTGCTGTATTAGATCAGGACAATGAAGTACTGTTCTCCGATTATGAGAGACATTTTGCCAATATCCAGGAGACTTTATCTGATCTTCTTGGACGCGCCATCCATAAGCTCGGTGCCATCCACGTCTCTCCGGTCATCACCGGATCTGGCGGTCTGACTCTTGCCAAGCATCTGGGTGTACCTTTTGTTCAGGAAGTTATAGCCGTATCCACGGCTCTTCAGGACTACGCTCCTCAGACCGATGTAGCGATTGAGCTCGGTGGTGAAGATGCTAAAATTATTTATTTTGAAGGCGGGAATATTGAACAACGTATGAATGGTGTCTGTGCCGGTGGTACAGGTTCTTTTATTGACCAGATGGCATCTCTTCTTCAGACAGACGCTTCCGGTCTTAACGAATATGCAAAGAATTACAAAGCACTTTACACGATTGCTGCAAGATGTGGTGTATTTGCAAAGACCGATATCCAGCCACTCATCAATGACGGTGCTGCAAGAGAAGATCTGGCTGCCTCCATTTTCCAGGCAGTTGTCAACCAGACTATCAGTGGTCTTGCATGCGGGAAACCTATTCGCGGACACGTTGCATTCCTTGGCGGACCTCTGCATTTTCTCTCCGAACTGCGCAAGGCATTTATCCGTACATTGAATCTGGATGATGAGCACATCATTGCCCCGAATCATTCCCATCTGTTTGCAGCCATTGGTTCTGCCCTGAACTCAAAAAAGGATCTGGATGTACCAATCCAGGAGATGCAAAAGCGCCTGGAAGGCAAGATTAAGATGGAATTTGAAGTTGACCGTATGGAACCTTTGTTTGCAAGTGAAGCTGACTTTCAAGAGTTTAAAAAGCGACACGACAAGGATCAGGTTCCCATCAGAGATCTGGCTACCTATAAAGGAAAGGCTTTCCTTGGTATCGATGCCGGATCTACCACTACAAAGGCAGCTCTTGTCGGCGAAGACGGAACACTTTTATATTCCTTCTATCACAACAATGATGGAGATCCGCTTGGTACAACAATTACTGCGATCAAAGATATTTACAGCAAATTACCAGAGGATGTACAGATTGTACACTCCTGCTCTACCGGATATGGAGAAGCTCTGATCAAAGCAGCCCTTCTCCTTGACGAAGGTGAAGTAGAAACTGTCTCTCATTACTATGCTGCTTCTTTCTTTGAGCCGGATGTTGACTGTATTCTGGACATCGGCGGTCAGGATATGAAGTGTATCAAGATCAAGAATCAGACCGTTGACAGTGTACAGCTCAATGAGGCCTGTTCCTCCGGCTGTGGTTCATTTATTGAGACATTTGCAAAATCACTGAATTATTCTGTTGAAGATTTTGCCCACGAAGCTTTATTTGCAAGAAATCCAATCGACCTTGGAACACGTTGTACTGTATTTATGAACTCCAAGGTTAAACAGGCACAAAAAGAAGGTGCTGAGGTTGCTGATATCTCCGCAGGACTTGCATATTCTGTTATTAAGAACGCATTATTCAAGGTTATCAAAGTTTCTGATGCATCGGAACTTGGAAAACATATCGTAGTTCAAGGTGGAACATTCTACAACAATGCTGTCCTTCGAAGTTTCGAGAAAATCGCAGGATGTGAGGCTATCCGTCCGGATATTGCCGGAATTATGGGCGCATTTGGTGCAGCTCTCATTGCACGTGAACGTTATGTAGAATGCGAAGGCACGACTATGCTCTCTATTGAGGACATTGAGGCCATGGAATATTCTACAACTATGACAAAATGTAAAGGATGTACAAATAACTGTCGTCTGACGATTAATCATTTCAGTGGCGGACGTAAGTTCATTACCGGAAATCGATGCGAACGCGGACTCGGAAAAGCAAAATCCGAGAATAAGCTGCCAAATTTATTTGAATACAAATTAAAACGTTATTTTGATTATGAACCATTGCCGGAAGGATCTGCAAAAACGCGGTGTAATCGGAATCCCCCGTGTATTAAATATATACGAAAACTATCCGTTCTGGTTCACATTTTTCAATCAGCTTGGATTCTCTGTCAAACTCTCTCCTGCTTCTACAAGAAGCATTTATGAACTCGGTATTGAGTCCATTCCAAGTGAATCTGAATGCTACCCGGCAAAACTGGCTCACGGACATGTACAATGGCTGATCAACGAAGGTGTGAAACACATTTTCTATCCAAGCATTCCTTACGAGCGCAATGAATTTGCAGACTCTGACAACCATTACAACTGCCCGATTGTTACTTCTTATCCCGAAAATATCAAGAATAACATTGATGCCATTGTAAATGGAGAAGTTGATTTTATGCACCCATTCCTCTCTTTTGCCAGCGAGGATACGATCTCCTATCGCCTGGTGGAAGAACTTGGAAAGAAATTTGATATTTCCGATCAGGAGATCCAGTCTGCCGTCCATGCAGCATGGGAAGAACTTGCAGCATGCCGTGAAGATATGCGTCGAAAAGGGGAGGAAGTTATCAAATTCCTGGATGAGACTGGAAACAGAGGTATTGTACTGGCAGGACGTCCATATCACATTGACCCGGAGGTTAACCATGGCATTCCAGAACTGATTAATTCTTATAATATTGCTGTGCTGACTGAGGATTCCATCTCCCACTTAAATCCAGCTGAGCACCCACTCAACGTGATGGATCAGTGGATGTACCATTCCCGTCTGTATGCAGCGGCAAACTATGTAAAGACAAAAGACAATCTGGATCTGATTCAGCTCAACTCTTTCGGTTGCGGACTGGATGCAGTCACAACCGATCAGGTTGCGGATATTTTAAATCATTCAGATAAGATCTATACATCTCTGAAGATTGATGAAGTCAACAACTTAGGTGCTGCAAGGATCCGTGTCCGCTCTCTTCTGGCTGCTATCCGCGTCAGAGAACAGCGAAATGACAAACGTACGATTCATTCCGCAGCTATTGAAAAAGTATCTTTCACAAAGGAAATGCGCGAGAATTACACGATTCTCTGCCCACAGATGTCACCGATCCACTTCGAACTGATGGAGTCTGCATTTAAAGCTTCCGGATACAACATCGAAGTCCTTCCAAATGACAACAAACAGGCAGTAGATGTGGGGCTTAAATACGTTAACAATGATGCATGTTACCCGTCCCTTATGGTTGTCGGACAGATCATGGAGGCCATCCTTTCCGGCAAATATGATACACACAAGATTGCTGTCATCATCAGCCAGACCGGTGGTGGCTGCCGTGCTTCCAATTATATCGGATTTATCCGCCGTGCCCTAAAAAAAGCCGGTTACGAAT
>ENA-OPZZ01001319-OPZZ01001319.1-human-gut-metagenome-genome-assembly--contig:-NODE-1319-length-15610-cov-2.152490_pt1 | contig 15610 bp, 17 predicted proteins | sample MGYA00242487_ERZ504511 | MGnify/ENA primary metagenome ERZ504511 (study PRJEB26092, sample SAMD00036241) | human gut metagenome | host: Homo sapiens | study: EMG produced TPA metagenomics assembly of... | reverse complement strand
GTCGGCATTTTCCAGCTTCGCCGCTCCTTGCGTTAACGCATGCCAACGAATAACCGATAATTCCCCGGCACCATGTGGAAGCTGCCAGTCACTTCCTAACACGCAATTCTTATCGATCGTTCCTTGTGGAGCGTTAAGCATCAACAAACGGCTAAGGGCATCCATATCAGACTCCTGAGTGGTTTTTTGATTACAAACACCAACAATCTTAGTAAATAACTAATCTAATACCATCAAATAGTTAATCATGATTTTTTGTTTTGTGATTCTGATTAAGAAAAAGAAAATACCAGACGATAAGACAAAATATCAAGCGTTGTGAAGAAATGTTATTTGCTCTTTTTGCGTCTATAGTCATGATGTCAAATGAACGCGTTTCGACAGGAAATCATCATGAATAAATATCAGGCAGTGATTATTGGTTTTGGCAAGGCTGGAAAAACATTAGCCGTCACGCTGGCAAAAGCAGGTTGGCGAGTGGCTCTCATCGAACAATCAAATGCAATGTATGGCGGGACCTGTATTAATATCGGCTGCATCCCAACCAAAACATTGGTTCATGACGCACAGCAGCACACAGATTTTGTCCGTGCCATACAGCGTAAAAATGAAGTGGTTAATTTTTTTACGTAATAAGAATTTTCATAATCTTGCGGATATGCCCAATATCGACGTGATCGACGGCCAGGCGGAGTTTATCAATAATCATAGCCTGCGTGTTCATCGGCCTGAGGGAAATCTGGAAATTCATGGCGAGAAAATTTTTATTAATACCGGTGCACAAACCGTGGTTCCGCCAATTCCTGGAATTACCACCACGCCAGGAGTATATGACAGCACCGGATTACTTAATCTAAAAGAATTGCCTGGGCATTTAGGTATTTTGGGCGGCGGATATATTGGCGTTGAGTTCGCCTCTATGTTCGCTAATTTTGGCAGCAAGGTAACCATTTTAGAAGCAGCTTCACTGTTTTTGCCTCGGGAAGAACGGGATATTGCTGATAATATCGCGACGATTTTACGCGATCAGGGCGTCGATATTATCCTCAATGCCCATGTGGAGCGAATCAGTCACCATGAAAATCAAGTGCAAGTGCATAGCGAGCACGCCCAACTGGCGGTGGATGCACTGTTAATAGCTTCCGGTCGTCAACCGGCTACCGCTTCGTTACATCCAGAAAATGCCGGTATCGCAGTAAACGAGCGCGGGGCAATTGTCGTTGACAAGCGATTACATACCACCGCAGACAATATTTGGGCGATGGGAGATGTTACCGGCGGGCTGCAATTTACTTACATATCACTGGATGATTACCGCATTGTACGTGATGAGTTACTGGGTGAAGGCAAACGTAGTACTGATGATCGGAAAAATGTGCCTTATTCCGTATTTATGACACCGCCCCTGTCCAGGGTTGGTATGACAGAAGAACAAGCCAGAGAGAGTGGTGCTGATATTCAGGTGGTGACATTGCCTGTAGCTGCAATTCCGCGCGCCAGAGTGATGAACGATACCCGTGGGGTATTAAAAGCGATTGTTGATAATAAAACCCAACGTATATTAGGGGCATCACTGCTGTGTGTTGACTCCCACGAGATGATTAATATAGTGAAAATGGTGATGGATGCCGGGCTGCCTTATAGCATATTACGCGATCAGATATTTACTCATCCGTCGATGAGCGAATCACTCAATGATCTATTTTTCATTAGTCAAATAAACTCAAAATCAGACGCCAGAACAAATATTCTGGCGTCTCAGAGAAAAGAATCTTATTAATTCCCTGTTACTCTATAACTTCTTAATCACTTCATTGATGGTATTTTATATGTTTAAAAAATCCGTTTTATTTGCAACACTATTATCTGGCGTTATGGCATTTTCCACCAATGCAGATGATAAAACAATTCTGAAACATATCAGCGTCTCGTCAGTATCAGCATCACCGACAGTTCTGGAGGATGCCATTGCTGATATAGCCAGAAAATATAATGCTTCATCCTGGAAAGTCACATCGATGCGAATTGATAATAATTCAACCGCAACAGCAGTATTGTATAAATAAGGATGTTCACAATGGAAAAATACCTGCACCTGTTAAGTCGGGGAGATAAAATTGGCCTGACATTGATTCGTCTGAGTATTGCAATTGTTTTTATGTGGATTGGGTTATTAAAGTTTGTCCCTTACGAGGCAGACAGCATTACACCATTCGTCGCAAACAGTCCACTAATGTCGTTCTTTTATGAACACCCGGAAGACTATAAACAGTATCTGACTCACGAAGGCGAATACAAACCAGAAGCAAGGGCATGGCAATCGGCCAATAATACCTATGGTTTTTCCAACGGTCTTGGCGTCGTGGAGGTGATTATTGCTCTGCTGGTTTTGGCTAATCCTGTCAATCGCTGGTTAGGTTTATTGGGAGGGCTGATGGCATTTACCACACCGTTGGTAACACTCTCATTTTTAATCACCACCCCGGAGGCATGGGTACCCGCATTGGGTGACGCTCATCATGATTTCCCTTATTTATCCGGTGCTGGTCGCCTGGTATTGAAAGATACTCTGATGCTGGCAGGTGCAGTCATGATAATGGCAGATTCGGCGCGGGAAATTCTTAAACAACGCAGTAATGAATCCAGTTTCAACGTTAAAAACTGAATACTTGTAATCCGAACACTGTCTGTGTTCACTTTTTCAGGCGCAGGCCCCCTTTCTGATGATGAAGCCTGACGCCATATTACCGGAGATATGACAGAGTGAAGATCAATATCACTCCCCTGTTAAAAGGTTTTTGTCGTCTTAGGTAAAATACATGATTAATATCAATCATGTATTTTTACAGCAAGACAACCACGAACAAATTCAGGATTAAAATGTTTTACCGACTCCCCAACATAACCCAAATCAAGCGAACTAATTTGTGCCATTTCTTTATCTGTCAGTGAGAAATCGATTTTTGATGGGCATCTGCAATACTCTGAAGCAGACTATACGGAAAATTCCACTGTCAGTCCCTCCATTAGGCATGAACAATGAGTCTACGTTAAAACGTAACCTCAAAGTAGTATGTGGATTTTGATATCACTTATGCAAAAAATTCATTAATAATGTAGGACTGAAACCTCTCTATTTTCGGGGACAACGAAGCAGACGCTACCAGTGCTTTTGCCTTCGCCCTTGCTATTTTTGATACACTTAGGGCCCAGGGTATAACGAAAATGTGCGATATGACAAAGAATTAACGGAGAATGAGATGATCAGGCAGAAGATTCTACAGCAGCTCCTGGAGTGGATTGAGTGCAATCTTGAGCACCCTATTTCAATCGAAGATATCGCACAGAAATCTGGCTACAGCAGACGCAACATCCAGCTTCTGTTCCGAAATTTCATGCATGTGCCTTTGGGAGAATACATTCGCAAACGAAGGCTTTGTCGTGCCGCCATTCTTGTCCGGCTCACCGCGAAATCTATGCTTGATATTGCACTCTCTTTGCATTTTGATTCACAGCAGTCATTCAGCCGCGCAAATTTTAAAAAAGTTATTCGGCTGCTCTCCCCGTGAATACCGCCACCGTGATTATTGGGATCTCGCAAATATCTTCCCTTCTTTTTTAATACGTCAACAGCAAAAGACGGAGTGTAGATTAATCAACTTTCCTGAGACACCTATTTTTGGCAACTCATTTAAATATGACATTGAAGTGTCGAATAAATCACCGGATGAAGAAGTCAAACTACGACGTCATCATTTAGCCAGATGTATGAAGAATTTTAAGACGGATATCTATTTCGTTTCCACGTTTGAACCGTCAACAAAATCGGTCGATTTGCTCACGGTTGAAACTTTTGCTGGTACGGTATGTGAATATGCTGACATGCCAAAAGAGTGGACAACGACCCGAGGACTTTATGCCTCTTTCCGTTATGAAGGAAACTGGGAAAATTATCCTGACTGGGTGCGTAACATCTATCTGATAGAGTTACCTGCCAGGGGGTTAGCCAGAGTGAACGGCAGCGATATTGAGCGCTTTTATTACAATGAAGATTTCGTAGAAAAGGATGGCAATGATGTTGTTTGCGAAATTTTTATTCCCGTTCGTCCGGTTTAGTTGGTCACTATCTCTTATTGAGTTTTATCCTTGCCTGATACTATTTAATCAGTATCAGGCAAGGTATTCAGTGAATAATGGCGTTGAATATTTCAACACCATTATTCTTTATTAGATCGTAACTTTCATACTATTCAAATTATGGCATCTCCTCCTCGCCATTTTCAGTCTCTGCAGCAACGGCGTTAATTGTCACCTTCACAGGCGTCATTTCGTACCCGCCATACGTCAGTGCGTTGAATGTGAACGTATAGACACCTGGCTTGCTGGTACTAAATGTACGCGTGATTTTCCCACCTGAGAAATGGTCAGCCTTCGACGGCAGGAATTGATAATCCTTCTCCGTCACTCCTTCCGGAGCCTCAATGTCGACCCACATACTTCCTCCTACGGGATTGACTCCCGCCATCAGGGTAACCGTCATTGTTGCAGTAGTCTTCCCGTCCGCCACCAGAGAATCTACACGTTCTGGAGATGCGGCGAGCACCGCGTTTTTATCATCCGCGACGAATTTAGATTCAGCAGTTTTCGTCGATACCTGACCGTTGGCCTGTTCCACTTTCGCTGTGAGTGTATATGTCGCTGCGATAGTGGTAGAGCCGGTGAAAACAGCCTGTCCTTGCTCATTAGTTTTTCGCCGTCCCTTTAGGATCCAGAACTAAATTTTCCGAGCTGGCAGTCAGCGTCACGTCGCTATCCTTCAACAGGTTGTTATTGGCATCAGTCACCGTAACTTTATACGTCTGTTTGGTTTTGCCATCCGCCACTGCACGGTTGCCAATCACCTCAATACTGGAGATGGTCGCCGTAGTCTTATCGGCCACAAACGTTACAGACTGCGCATTCGAAGGCTGGTCATTTCCTGCCGACGCCGTGATCTCATACGTTCCGGCAGTCACGGAGACCACTTTCAGTTCCGCTTTACCCTCCTTGTCGGCGTTCACCATGATATTACCGTCTGCAAGCGGTTTGACGCCCCGAGGCAGATTAAAGACGACCACAGCGCCAGGCAGAAGGTTGCCGTATTGATCCTTAACCGTTGCCGTCAGCGTAAAGGCATCATTGTCGTTTGCCACTTTTGGCGTGCTGCCATCAACCTCCAGGGTCGCCTGACCGGTACTGAAATCCGCCTTGAATTTCACCGTAACCGTCTTCTGAGCATTATTCACTGAGGCCGTGATGCTGTGTTCCCCCGCAACCGTTGACATAAGCTCAATGTCCACTTTCCCTGCCGCATTGGTTGTTACTGTATTCCCCGTCTTGCTGGTCACACCCTGCGGTAAAGTCAGCGTAACTTCTTGCCCCTGCAACGGGTTACCATAGCTGTCCACGACGGTCAGGGTTATCTGGTTAGCAGACTGTCCATTAGCCAGTTGGTTATTAACCTTCACTGTCATATCACGAATCTCAGCCTTAGATGCGTCACCTGCAACGTTCAGCACCAGTGGCTGAGCAACGGCATTTTGGCCGTTCACTCGCGGCATCACAGACAACTGACCCGCGGCAGATCCCAGCGTTAAGGTCGCCACGTAGACCCCATTACCTTTCTCTGTCCAGTTTCCTGCTGAAGGACGCTCACTCCCCGTGCTGGCGGCACCGCTAAACACTGGTGCATCTGGCTTCAGCCCGGTGACCGGGTTCCCGTACGCATCCTTCACGGTGAAGGTGAGTTCCGTCGTCATTTTGACGGTCGGAGCCTTATTGTCCGCAACAAGCGTAGAGTTCGCTGATGACATCTCTCCGGCGATGACCGTCAACTGCGCGGCTTCGGTGGCTGCTGGCTGGCCGTTGAAGAGCGGCATGACACGAAGCTCGCCCGTCTTTCCGCCTGTAGTTAACGTAGCAACATAGGAACCGTCACCTTTTTCGGTCCAACTGGAAACGGTCGCCCCTTCAGAGGCGGTCCCCGTCAAACTTGCCGACAACGAAAGACCACTGATAGTGTTGCCATGTGCATCTTTTGCAATAAGCGTCACGGTTGTGCTTTCGCCGGCTTTTACGTGATCTTCTGCGACAGAGACTTTCGACTGGTTTGAAGATAACGCATCAGCCACCACGGTTACTTTTGCCGCATTTGCTGCCGCATCCTGTCCATTTAGCTTCGGCATAACTTCTAATTCACCCGCCGTAGAGCCGAGAGTAATCTGCGCAGTCCACGTCCCATCATCATTATTTGTCCAGCCAGATGCCGTAGAACCTACAGCAGCGGCACCCGCTAATGACGGCGCTTCCGGCGTGAGGCTGGTCACAGGGTTGTCATAGGCATCTTTTGCCGTCCAGATTGCCGTAACTGTACCGCCAACCACCGGTTTATCAGGATTCAGGGTGATGGACGAATGTGCTGCATCAAGCGGACCGGCAACAAACTTCAGCGTTTGTTGTAATGTGCCCAGCTGATACTGCTCGCTGAAAGCACGCACAACAACGTTTCCGGCACGGGTCGAAGAAACCGTGGCGCTGTAAACGCCTGGTTTTATTTCCGAAATGGCACCAACGGTTACACCATTAGTGTCTTGCGGAACAAATCGCAAGCGGCTGGCTTCTCCCGTCACCGGATTACCCTCGGAGTCCACCGCAGTCAACGTCAACGTATAGGCTTGCTGACCATCAGCAACCACATCACCTGACGGCTCGTAGCGCTCAGGGTGGAGTTTGCCACATCCATCATCGTGGCCCGCAGTTCTGCAGTGACGGTTTTGCTCATGCCATCAACGCTAACAGTAATCGTTGCCTCACCTGACTGCGTTCCGGTAGTAAAGACAGACTGATACACCCCTGCTTCAGTTTCGGTGAACTCACCCAGTGTTGGCTTTGCCTGTGATTTAGTGGCCTTCAGGAACGAGTCACAATATTTCCAGCCGGTTTGAAGGCTAGTTCAGTCTTGATCTGATCTTTCATGCCCGTGACTGGCTGCCCCTCGGCGTCGCGCAGAGACAGCACCAGCGGTCTTTGCTCATTACCGTTAGCAAGCATTTGAATACGGCTCTGACCGTCAAGCGTTAACGCCGTGCGATCGGCGCTCATACCTGCTCCGGTAATGACCACCTCTGTCTGCACGCGTTTTGAGGCATTGCCTTTGTTATCGTAGGCAACCGCAGAAATCGCATAATAATTGTCTTTGCCTGGACGATAAGCCGGGAGCGTTACTTGCCACTGACTACCCTGACCGGTAATTTTGCCACCCTCAGCCAGTAATGACGGCGCTTCCCACTGCACATTTTTCAGTCCGTGAGTTGCTTTGCTGACCACAAGCCCCAGGGAAAGTGTCTGACCACCCTTACCTTCAATACGTTCAGGCAGAGCAATACGGATCACTTCAGATTTGCGGTACTCAAGAACGATGTTGTTATTACGCTCAACCAGGTCATAGCGGCTGCCTGCCAGTACCCGACGCTCGCGAATGCTGTCTGTATCGAGTTGTTTCGCCAGAGGTTCGCCAATCCGATAATTAACTTCCAGGCCAAAGCGAGTGTCATTCTCACCACTCTTGCCCTGCTTATGCCCGGCGCTCAGTGTCAGAAGAGGCACTGGCGTATAGGTCACCTCGGCAGAAATAGCATGCGGGTCTTTCTGGCGCTTATCTTTACCAAACAGCCCGACTTCATCGCCATAATACTGTTCATACATCAGGCTTGCGCCAAGCTGCGGCCAGGCGGGTAAATAGCCCTCAGCACGAATATCCCAGCCATTCGCCGGGCGTTCCTGATAATCCTCAACATCCGGCGATTTTTTCCAGCCAGAAGCCCGGATATAACCATTGGCGCTCAGTTTCAGATAATCGCGCCAGTATTCCGCACCAACACCAATGCGGGTATGACTACGGGATAAATCATGGTCGATAAAGGTGTTCACCCCGCCATCCAGTCATTTCCTGAAAAATGACGCCAGCCAAAACCAATATTTGACTGAGTACGATCGTCGGTACGATGTATTGCTCCCTGAGTGAACAACATATTTGTTGGCGTATCATAAATCGGATAAAGCATTTCCAGCGAAGAATCCTTCAGCGAGAAATCTTTATCGACATTCAGTTTGACGCGCGCAGTACCATATTTCCCGAGCCACTCCTGTATTTCCTGGTTAGCTTTAGCTGTGGCCATTCCGGTAATAAAGTTACGTGTCGCATCGCTATCTGGCTGACTGCTTAAAAATGTCCCGGCATTTGCGGCAAACGACGCGACATTTTTCTCCACGTTATTATCAGCAGTTACCGTAGTATTTCCCATGCTCAACCGTGGCTGAACCGCATGCTGCGCACGTGCCGCCATTACTGGGGTAAAGGTGACAGCGAGTGGAAAAAGAACCTGAACAGAGATATTTGCCCACGCCACGCAGCGGGCCAGAACTGAATAACGAAATCGTGGTTGTTTATGACCTGTTTTATAATGTGACATTGAGATAATTTCCTGATGAACGAATTAACGAACATAGGCAGACACAAATAATGGCGTCTGCTTGTCAGAAAAACCGGGGATTTCCCGATTTCCTTTTCCGCAGAAAAGGAAATACCTTTATGTAAGAAAGTGCACCGCCACCTAATATATCCAGTGCCTGTAGCCACTCATCAGGTGGTTGGGCGCGGGATTATATTTTTATTTATGGGGGAAAATTTAGCTTTTTGTGCAAGTCATTAAATAGATACCTAAGTTATATTTCTTACTCTGCGGACAGTGAATAATTCACTATTCAGAGTGAATAACAATGACCTGCCTTTAATTAAAACTATTGGAAATACGTCGAAATAGGTATATATGCCAGGATAAACCAATATATTTTTTATGGATATTCATTTTCCTTCATCGGACTGTAAATTGCGGAGATATCGAACTTGCACTACCCATCGCAACACTCAAACAGATTTATGAATTTCGTTCATAACCCCTGACAAATTCTGCCGTCTAATCGAGCTTTTCCCTTTACGTTATGCTTCTCATGAACGATAACACAACTTGTTCATGAATTAACCATTCCGGATAAACTATGGGATCAAATTCAGGCATCGAAAGGAACTGGCTGGTTTCCGTTAATGGATTAAATATCTATTATTCTCCCGAGAGTAAAACTATCAAATCAATGAGTAACCGATACAGCCTCACAAATTCTTTCAGATAATTAACCCGTCACTGCGGCACGTTCTCTCATAAGGCGTGCCTGCAGTGTAATCCAGTATGTATCCGGCATAGTTGACGGTTTAATAGAACTCAATTCCTCTCCCAGGTCACCAACAACGATATCTTGTATAACACCCCAGGAGATACGACATTATGATGAGATGCGATATGCTCCTCAGCACCAATCAACGCCCGGACTGGGCCAGTCTTGAGATCAGACTCATTCCCCGGAACTGACTTCAGGCGACATATATCAATGACGTTGGATGCAATAAAAGATAGTTGATGTAATACATCTAATTCTAAATTTGTGATACAATGTCAAAAAATTGGTTGACCAAACTCGTTATTTATATAAGGGCACTTACGAAGTGCACTCTTTTTTAAAGCGAGGAAGTACCAATGAAAGAGAATAAAGTACAGCAAATCAGTCATAAACTGATTAATATCGTTGTTTTTGTCGCAATTGTAGAATACGCCTATTTATTTCTCCATTCTATTAATAACGGAAATAAACTGTTCACTTCAGTGATATTTAAAATATGCATCCTCTCCCTTTTTTGTAAGTAATTATTATATCCGTGGGAGAGGAATACACGCTGTCAGGTAATCAATCATACTGCGATAAATCATCGGCCAGTAAAGTGGAGATAACCTCCATTCTCGAAAAATCCATACTCTCAGCAAAACCATCATCAATCACTCATCCAGGCGTTTATGGGAGCGTCACCAATGGCTGCTAACAATGCCAGAGTTCCCCGTTGCGAAAATTCCACATCCACAAAGAGTCACAGGGATTGAGTGTTGAAATGATCCGGATGAGCATGTATCTTTATGGTTATGTTATAACATAACAGGTAAAAATGATGAAGCCCAATATCCATCCTGAGTATCGTACTGTGGTGTTCCACGACACCAGTGTTGATGAGTACTTTAAAATCGGCTCGACTATCAAAACAGACCGTGAGATTGAGCTGGATGGCGTAACGTATCCATACGTGACAATTGATGTCTCTTCTAAATCGCACCCGTTCTATACAGGGAAGCTGAGAACAGTGGCATCAGAAGGAAATGTTGCACGATTCACCCAACGTTTTGGTCGTTTTGTTAGCACGAAAAAGGGGGCGTGATGAAAGTTCTTAACTCTCTGCGTACCGCAAAAGAACGCCATCCAGACTGTCAGATTGTGAAGCGAAAAGGACGGCTATATGTGATTTGTAAATCTAATCCACGTTTTAAGGCCGTTCAGGGTCGTAAGAAAAAACGTTGATTCAAAATTCGACGGATTAACGATATTTGTCTGATTAATAATCAGATCGGATTAATGTTGGTGTGTTTATAACACCAACATTAATTTTCCTGGGGATATATTCTTCCTGTTCATTTGAGGCCAACTGCCTGACGTTTCTCTCCGAATATTCCATTATCTTAATGTTGACTTGTTGACCAGCTTCGCCCCTGTATGCTGGCATCAACCCTCTTTTAGACTGAACACGCCACTCAGTCTCCTCCCTTTGCGGCGCAGCCTGCATTTTCACTCAAACTGTTAAGATGATAAATGTGGTAAATCTGTTGGTACTAACATAAAAACGTTTACGCCACAGGAACAGTCTGATCCACCGGTAACCCCGTCGCCGACGTTCGAGTGCCAGTTAGAGTAACGCGCACAGATAACTGAATGCAGTGCCCTGACAAAAAGGCCATCGTTCCTGTGACAGCTGGCAGCCTTCGTTTAACTTCACTTAATCTGGCTCTTGGGGGCTTACCGAACAGATGACGTACATACGCCCGTTCAATTTTCCATTACTTATTGGAATGAACACCTGTAACCATTTTGTGCGGCATGTTAATCCATTAAAATATCTTACTGATTGGCAAATCATCTTCAATGACAGCTCATCATAGTTTTATATTCTATCCCTTACCCTTAAAACTTGTTTTTTTACTAGTCCATCACACAGCGCATTAAGACTATTCCTAACACTTCAGGGCAAAGTTCCTGACCAATATAAAATGCAAGTAAGAATTGAACGTTATATTGCCAATAACCTTATGAAACCAAATGTCTTTTTCTTCTTATCAAAAAAGCAATATTTTCAGTTTTTCTAAATATTGACTTAACCATTGAATTCCTTTTCCGTTCACATATTGACACTCATCGGGAAAAAAACATAAATTTAAGCCCAATCGAAAATAATTAAACTTAATCTCGTTTAACCTTTATTGATATGTACTACGTATCTTATTTACTTCCGGTTTACTAAGGAAACTGAATGCACCTGTAAAAATTACAGGTTTGGAAAGTAGTGACATGGCAAAGTGATTACAGTAGGGACTATGAGGTTAAAAACCATATGGAATGTCAAAACCGTTCTGATAAATACATCTGGTCTCCCCATGACGCCTACTTCTATAAAGGACTATCTGAACTGATTGTGGATATCGACAGATTAATTTATCTATCGTTGGAGAAAATTAGAAAAGATTTCGTGTTTATCAATCTCAGTACGGATTCTTTATCTGAATTTATAAACCGTGATAATGAATGGTTATCCGCGGTAAAGGGGAAACAGGTCGTATTGATTGCGGCCAGAAAGTCAGAAGCCTTAGCAAATTATTGGTATTACAATAGCAATATTAGGGGCGTGGTATACGCTGGACTGAGTCGTGATATTAGAAAAGAACTGGCCTATGTGATTAATGGCAGGTTCCTGAGAAAAGATATTAAGAAAGATAAAATCACGGACCGGGAAATGGAAATTATCCGCATGACGGCCCAGGGAATGCAACCTAAATCGATTGCCAGAATTGAAAATTGTAGTGTGAAGACAGTGTATACCCATCGGCGTAATGCTGAGGCCAAGCTGTACTCAAAAATATATAAGTTGGTTCAGTAAACTCCAGGCAAGTTAGTTTTAAAAAATGACTCACTGGGACATCACGTCCTCAATTCAACTCGGGAAGAAATGCAATGAAAAAAAAGGTTCTGGCAATAGCTCTGGTAACGGTGTTTACCGGCATGGGTGTGGCGCAGGCTGCTGACGTAACAGCTCAGGCTGTAGCGACCTGGTCGGCAACAGCCAAAAAAGACACCACCAGTAAGCTGGTTGTGACGCCACTCGGTAGCCTGGCGTTCCAGTATGCCGAAGGCATTAAAGGTTTTAACTCACAGAAAGGTCTATTTGACGTGGCTATCGAGGGTGACTCAACGGCTACCGCCTTTAAACTGACCTCACGTCTTATCACCAACACATTAACCCAGTTGGATACCTCAGGTTCCACACTGAATGTGGGCGTGGATTATAACGGCGCGGCAGTCGAAAAAACTGGCGATACCGTGATGATCGATACCGCCAACGGCGTACTGGGCGGCAACCTTAGCCCGCTGGCTAACGGTTACAATGCCAGCAATCGTACCACCGCACAGGATGGTTTCACCTTCACCATCATCAGCGGCACCACCAATGGTACCACCGCAGTAACCGATTACAGCACTCTACCGGAAGGCATCTGGAGCGGCGACGTTAGCGTACAGTTCGACGCGACCTGGACCAGTTAATCTCTCTGATGTACCAGCAGGGGTAGCCCCCCTGCTTTATTCCTGGACGGAATTGTTATGAAAAAGCACCTTCTGCCTCTCGCTCTGCTGTTTTCCGGAATATCTCCGGCCCAGGCGCTGGATGTCGGCGATATATCATCGTTTATGAACAGTGACAGCAGCACGCTGAGCAAAACGATCAAAAACAGTACCGACAGTGGTCGCCTTATCAATATCCGTCTCGAACGGCTCTCTTCACCGCTTGACGACGGGCAGGTTATCTCAATGGACAAGCCGGATGAGTTGCTACTCACTCCCGCCAGCTTGCTGCTACCCGCCCAAGCCAGCGAAGTGATCCGCTTCTTCTATAAGGGACCCGCAGATGAAAAAGAGCGCTACTACCGCATTGTCTGGTTTGATCAGGCCCTCAGTGATGCACAGCGCGATAATGCCAACCGCAGCGCTGTGGCCACTGCTTCCGCCCGCATCGGCACCATTCTGGTCGTCGCACCCCGCCAGGCAAACTACCACTTTCAGTACGCCAACGGCTCCCTGACAAATACAGGAAATGCGACGCTGCGGATCCTCGCCTACGGCCCCTGCCTGAAAGCCGCCAATGGTAAAGAGTGTAAAGAGAATTACTACCTAATGCCGGGCAAGTCGCGTCGTTTTACCCGCGTGGACACGGCGGATAACAAAGGACGGGTTGCACTTTGGCAGGGTGATAAGTTCATTCCCGTGAAATAGATAGCTGTGCAGATGGATAACGACAATGCCTTTACGACGGTTCTCCCCAGGACTGAAAGCCCAGTTTGCCTTCGGCATGGTCTTTTTGTTCGTTCAGCCCGATGCCAGCGCTGCTGACATAAGTGCGCAGCAAATAGGTGGGGTGATTATTCCGCAGGCCTTCAGTCAGGCGCTTCAGGACGGCATGAGCGTCCCGCTCTATATTCATCTCGCCGGTAGCCAGGGTCGCCAGGACGATCAGCGAATCGGCAGCGCTTTTATCTGGCTGGACGATGGACAGCTACGCATCCGGAAAATACAGCTGGAAGAGAGTGAAGATAACGCCAGTGTCAGCGAACAAACTCGACAGCAGCTGATGGCTCTGGCGAACGCCCCGTTCAATGAGGCCCTTACCATCCCCCTGACTGACAACGCGCAGCTGGATCTCAGCTTGCGCCAACTGCTGCTGCAGCTGGTGGTCAAGCGCGAAGCGCTGGGCACCGTACTACGCTCACGTAGCGAAGACATCGGGCAGTCCAGTGTTAACACCCTCAGCAGTAATCTGAGCTATAACTTGGGCGTCTATAACAACCAGTTGCGTAACGGCGGGAGCAACACATCCAGCTATCTGTCGCTGAATAACGTTACTGCGCTGCGCGAACATCATGTGGTGCTCGACGGCTCGCTGTACGGGATCGGTAGCGGTCAACAGGACAGTGAATTATATAAAGCGATGTATGAACGCGATTTTGCCGGTCACCGATTTGCCGGTGGAATGCTCGACACCTGGAACTTGCAGTCCTTAGGGCCGATGACCGCCATTTCAGCAGGGAAGATTTACGGCCTTTCCTGGGGAAACCAGGCCAGCTCCACCATCTTCGACAGCAGCCAGTCAGCCACGCCAGTGATCGCCTTTTTACCGGCGGCGGGCGAAGTACATCTCACCCGTGATGGGCGGCTACTAAGCGTTCAGAACTTCACTATGGGCAATCATGAAGTGGATACCCGGGGTCTACCGTACGGGATTTACGATGTGGAAGTTGAGGTGATCGTTAACGGTCGCGTGATCAGCAAACGCACCCAGCGGGTCAATAAGCTGTTTAGCCGGGGGCGCGGCGTCGGTGCACCACTGGCGTGGCAGGTATGGGGCGGTAGCTTTCATATGGATCGCTGGTCGGAAAACGGGAAAAAGACGCGACCAGCTAAAGAGAGTTGGCTAGCAGGTGCCTCGACCTCCGGCTCATTGAGTACGCTTAGCTGGGCGGCAACGGGATATGGATACGATAATCAGGCGGTGGGTGAAACCCGTCTGACGCTGCCGCTTGGGGGGGCGATCAACGTTAACCTGCAAAATATGCTGGCCAGTGACAGCTCATGGAGCAGCATCGGCAGCAATCAGCGCCACTCTACCGGGAGGCTTTAGTTCGCTGTGGGTTAATCAGGAAAAAACCCGCATTGGCAATCAATTGCGACGTAGCGATGCCGATAACCGTGCAATCGGCGGCACACTCAACCTGAACTCACTGTGGTCGAAGCTGGGCACATTCAGCATCAGCTACAATGATGACCGCCGTTACAACAGCCATTATTACACGGCAGATTACTATCAAAATGTCTACAGCGGTACCTTTGGTTCGCTTGGCCTGCGGGCCGGTATTCAGCGCTATAACAACGGCGACAGCAACGCCAATACAGGGAAATATATCGCTCTCGATCTCTCGCTACCACTGGGCAACTGGTTTAGCGCAGGGATGACCCATCAAAACGGCTACACCATGGCAAACCTGTCAGCACGCAAACAGTTTGATGAAGGAACCATTCGCACTGTTGGTGCCAATCTGTCACGTGCCATCTCCGGCGATACCGGTGATGACAAAACCCTCAGCGGTGGGGCGTATGCACAGTTCGACGCTCGTTACGCCAGCGGAACGCTGAACGTCAATAGCGCGGCGGACGGCTACATCAATACCAACTTGACCGCCAATGGCAGCGTCGGCTGGCAGGGTAAAAACATCGCTGCCAGCGGGCGGACTGATGGCAACGCTGGGGTGATATTCAACACCGGGCTGGAGGACGACGGTCAGATCAGCGCCAAAATCAACGGGCGGATTTTCCCGCT
>ENA-OPZZ01001318-OPZZ01001318.1-human-gut-metagenome-genome-assembly--contig:-NODE-1318-length-15610-cov-3.405025_pt1 | contig 15610 bp, 14 predicted proteins | sample MGYA00242487_ERZ504511 | MGnify/ENA primary metagenome ERZ504511 (study PRJEB26092, sample SAMD00036241) | human gut metagenome | host: Homo sapiens | study: EMG produced TPA metagenomics assembly of... | reverse complement strand
AACTGTATTCGTGCCATGCGTTGCAGCTGAAAAGGATATACATTTCAGCCTTTTTTCTGTTACTTGCTGCCATATCTTATCTGATTATTACAGTTAATAAATACAAAGCCCGATCCGCTGGTGACGGAACCGGGCCTGTTGTCTTCGGTCTCAGATTCTAATTCTGGTTATATGAAAGCAGGAAATCGGCCATTGCTCCATTTTGTGGAATCATGGCAGGAAAATCAGTCTTTCCAGGCTTGTAGATTTCTGTCGCTACATTGTAGACATCCCATGCTGTAATGCGTGGCTGTTCAAGTGAGAGTTTGAGCAGTTCTTCCGTAAATACGGAAATCTGTCCCTGGTTAAGCGGATAGGTGTCCACCTGTGATGCCAGTCTTTTGTCTGCACTGTCATGGGATACACGCAGAGCCGTCAGCATACCGATGATCATGTACAATTCACCGGGTGTCAACACCTTTTCCTTGAGCCTTTGGATTCGGCTTCTGTCCGCATCCATGTCACGCTCAAAATTGCGCATCCAGTCATCTACCTTCCCGAACAGTTCCTCGGTAGTCACCTTGTCCTTACCGTAGTTGGCAACGCTTCGTTCGGGTGAAAGGATACACTGATTGTGGCAGATACGTACGCAGGGACCTATTGCCGCCTGGATACCGTCCTGATGGTAGGCTACCACGAGTGTGGTTGTCAGTTCGTCGGTATCCCCGTTCAGAATACGGATGGTGGTGAATATTCTGCGCAGTACATGTGCCTCTACCGCCTTCTCTCCATAGGTCTGTTCCACCTGCGGCAAGATGACCACTCCGGGCTGTGTCCGGTTCTTGTTCTGGGCGGCGAAGATTTCCTCCACCTCGTAGTTCAGGTTGTGACGGCGGCAGATGTCCGTCATGCGCTGGATGACCTGGTAGTGGTAGATTCCCCTTACCGGATTGCCGTAGATGTCGTTCTCCTTGTAGGTACGCTGTAGTGTTTCAAGGTCCATTACTTCGATTCCGTTGTTCTGGAAATCAAACTGTCTCTGATTGTTCAATGTTGCTAAAGCTTCCATAATTATATTTTTAAATGGTTGGTAATTATTTGTCCAATAGGTTGATGATACGGACTGCCTCTTTGAAGCGTCCGATATTTTCCGGAAGAGGATTCCTGTATTCCTCTTCCTTCATGCGTCTTATAGAAGGTATTCCCGTCAAGGGCAGAGCCTGGTTGACTTTCCATCCGTCGGTGAATGCCTTCGGCTGGAGACTGTCATGACAGATCACTTCCCCGACACATCCGTGGACGAGCATGTTGCATACGGTCATCATGCAACAGGTCCGGCTGATGTCTTCTCCGACCAGATAGTTTCCCGGATTGTGCGCATGGTATGCCAGCAGGAGCCTTCCGCTGCCGCATGTAGGGTCTCCCATTCTCTGTCCGGTCTCTTTTTTACCTGCCGCGCACATGACCATGAGTTCACAGATATGTGACGGCGTGAAGAACTGTCCGTTTGCCTGCTGTCCCGGTTTTGAGCAGTAGGCCATGTGGAGTTCACCGAAAGCGTCGAACCAGCCCGACCTGCCTATCTGCCTCTGCATGATACGTGTCCATTCGGCTGTCATTTCCATGAACGAGGCGTTTTGCTGACGCTTGTATTTCCAGTTGCTTATTGGCGGTGCTCCCGGAGAGAAGCCGTGGATGATGAAACGCAGCAGGTCGTTGAATACGGTCTGTATTTCATAGCCGCATGAGGAGGCAAAGCCTGTGATGAGCCTGTCGAGCGACCTGACTTCGTTGGAGATTTCATATCGTGCCATATTCCTTTATTTTATAATTGGTTATAGACTGTCGTTGATTCTGTATACTGTTACGGTATGGTTTTCATTGTCCGTGTGGATTCTGACCGGACCGTATCCCATGAATTTCATGCGGATTTGTCCGTGCTGTCCCATACCGTTCCACTGCTCACGTGATATTTCCTTAATATCCATGCGGTATCCCCAAAGTACAAGAGAGTCAGGCAGGATTCCCTTGTAGAGTCTGCCTTTCAGGATTGCGGCCAGCTCGTCCAGCTCGCTCCGGCTGTACAGCGTGAATGAATCGCTGCGGAAGGTGTATTCTCTTGTCCTTTCCCTGTCCCGGTGTTTCATGATATGATAGCGGCACCAGTTACGGGTGGTGTAACCGTCATACAACGGATTCGGTTCTCTGTATTCCCATTTCCTGACCGGAGCATCGAACCTTAGACTGCCCGTATTGCTGCGCTTCCCGAATCCCCATGTCCTGAATATGCGGATTTCAGTACCTGCGGGTTTCATGTTCCGGATATTGACCTGCGCCCAGGGACTTCCGGTGGTATCATAGGCGGCTTTTCCCATGTCATCGAAACAGAATACCGTTTCCGGTATCAGGCATATATCCGCATATTTTCCTGTTATCCGTTCTATATGAGCTTTTCCGAAATAGTCACCAGAACGTGAGACAAATTCCACGCAGTCTCCTTCTGTCGGGCACATCTGCCTGCTTCGGACATTCTCCATCAGTTCCAGCATACGGTTCACTTTCCGTACTTCCTTTTCTGTAATGGGATACCCGAAGTCACCGTTTGCCAGTTCAAGACTGTCAAGGTCATATCGTATCTTTGTATTCATCCTGTTCTCCTCCTGTTTTGTGTATAGCGTTCAACCTGTCGGGTGACCATATCACAGAATTTCTGGCCGTTTTCTTCCTCACCCCTGAAATAGGCGGCCATCATCAGCAGGTTCTTGTTGTAATAATGCACCCATTTGTCATGGAAATGTGCGCCGAGAACTTGTCCGAATGTTTCCTGAAACAGTTCCAGCGTTAGATCCTCGTCCTGTCTTCTGTTGTATTCCCATATTGCCAGAAGCAGCATGTCATTGTAATTCAGTCTCATATTGCGTTGGTATTTGAAGTGGCCATTATGATGTTGCAGCAACCTGTCTTTCTGACATTCTCCTTCAGCTTTCCGTTGTTTACCAGTCTGTCGTATGCCTCATGCACGAACCTGTATGCCGGTGAATCATATCCGATACCGTGCAGATGTGATGTCGTCGCCACATTATCCGTGATGCCATCATGGAAAGTATGTCCTCTTTCCCTGCCCGGCGGTTATTGAAGGCATCCAGTATATTCCGGTGGATACACGTTCCGTATCTGGGCACGGTAATATTCCATTTCTTCTTCATCGGTGAAGGAATACACTTCTTCCGCTATCGTATCCTTTACAAGACGGAATGTACGGCCTCCTTTTTTCAGTATGGCTGTAATCTGTGGAATATGCAGTGTTTCACAGTAGCCGCTTATTTCCATCGGATGCACGTACAGGCGTGTCTTTCCTTTTACAAGATACATGGCCTGTGATGTACAGCCGGTTCTGTCCGTGTCGAATCCCTCTCCATGAAATTTCTCTTTTATTTCCTGTAGAATGCATCCGTTTTTCTCATGGGAAAGACCTTTTCCCCATTCATATCCGCTTTCCAGACTGAAAAGCAGATGGAAGAGGGTTGTCTGCCCGGTCTTGCTTTCCCAGTAGCCGTAAAGGTCGGCCGTGCCGGATTTCGGTCCGAACCTGTATCCGTCCGGAGTATAGCTTTCCATCACTTCCAGGAGTGAGTTCATGAAATTTTTCGATTCTTCCGAATTCCACCATTCTGACGTATCGTCATCCATGGCATAAGCCGGTATATGGTTCATAACCTGCAGGTATTCCGGAGTCTCTTTCAGAATGTCCAGCATCCTTGTGACGGCTTCCTTCCTTTGTCTGATGGAGAACAGTTCCGTTCCGGTCTCCGCGTGAAGCTTGTTCTGTGTCTTCTGGTCTGTAATCATGACTTCTGATATTTATTGTTATACATTGTCTGCCTGTAAGGTACAGGCATTCTTATTTCTTGTTGTCCCTGTTGTCTGTTTGCCCGCATCCCTGCAAGGCTTGGCGGAAAAAAATACCGGAGCGAAGCGAGGATGATTTTTTTCCAGACAACCAGCCCGGCAGGGCCGCCTTGCGGGAGTTGCGCGGCAAACAGCTATTTTTGCAGCAAGAAATGAGGATGCTGTCATCATGTCTGCGGCATAAAAAAAGGGAACCCCATATTGCATGAGGCTCCCCAATACAGACTGTCGCATATATGTCAGGTATGTATGCTCCATCCGTGGAAACGTTCCATGGTGACGGCAAAGGACTCGTCCGGATTTCCATGATACAGCAGTCCTCCGACAATGCCTGTATTTCCGTCCGGATAACGTTCGCAGAATCCGAACGAATACGGCGCATGATCGTAATAGAGTTCGATTTCGCATGGATGGTTCTCGTTCTTCTCCCATTGTTTTAGACGTTCAAGACAGTTTTCCAGTGTCTTGTCATTGATGGATTTTGCATACTGTACGACCTTGTCGTAATGCTCTTGTGAACAGCAGATTTTCATATCGTTTGAATTTATTGGTTGGTAAATGTTTTTTCAGTCAATCCAGAAAGTACCGCAATGAGGGCACCTGCATCCGGCAGGATATTCATTCGAATACCGCACGTCACGATGGCGTTTGTAGTTCATGTCACCGAAGGTGCATTTCCCGCTTCGGAATGTCTGCTCGTAAGCGGCTTCCTGTTTCTTGTATTCAGCCATCCGGCTTTTTCGGACAGATCCGGTAAAAGGTATCATGCCCGTTTCCCATTTTGTGGAATCGCACCAGTCATTGGTCATGCCGCAGACTTCATTGGCATAGGAATAGTGTACCTGTGAATCGACAAACAGGTTCTCCCTTCGGAAAGGAAATGTGATGTCCAGCGGAATCCGTACATGATGTCCGGAACCGTTCCGGCTGTCGGCAATGGCCACCACTACATTCCCGTGGAAACGGATGCTCTTGAAATCGTTCTCAGGGTCTTTGCTGATGAGCCTGTCAAACATGGCGTTGAAGTAGATGCGCAGTTCTCCGCCGTATGTGGCATTCTCTACCAATTCTTCAATCTTCTCGTCAAACTCCCCCTTTTTCAGATGCAGTGCGCGACGTACCTTATGGCAGGCCATGGCGACTGATTCTCCCCGCAGTGAACAACCGGTCAGATATCCGCTGATTTCCACTCCGAGCGAATAGAAGAAATTAGTGACGGACGAGTTGCGTATCAGGTCCTTTACCGGGTCGGAATCGTTCCGGTCGTAGATAAGTTCCCTGATTTCATCTTCATGCTCTTCAAACTCTCCGGCTAAATTGTCCGCTTCCATGTTCTTTCTTGTCTCCTCCAGATAGTCGTGCATGTTTGAGCTTTCCTGTTCCTCATACCATTCGTATGCCTTTTCATAGAGTTTTTCCATATTGTTGGAACGGATGCATTCCTCCTGGATGTCTTCATGCTCATCAAGGTCATCCCGATAATCCACGTAGTAGAGGCTTACATACTGTGGAATATAGTCTGTAAGTTGCAATGTCTGGTTCATGATTCCTGATTTTAAGAGTTATACAAACGAAAAAGCCCTGCTTGTCGTGCAGGGCCTGATTCTTGTGGAACTGAAACCTTTGGAATGTCTGTTTGTATGGTATCTCCATGTCTCAAGCAGATAATCCTTGGTTCCCTTGATACTTCCGTGTACCATACATCCTTTTTCATCGTACAGGTAGCAGGTGTTAAGGAGAACCGGTATGCCGTTATGCACCTTGTACATGTGCAGCTCAATATCATTCTTTATGGCGGCAGACTTTTCCTTTTCCACTTTTCTGTGTATGGCTTTTCTGACCTCGCCGATATGGGGTGAGGTATAGCCGATTATTTCCGAATGGAATGCAAACTGATATTTTTCCATAACACTTTATCCGTATTAAAATTCTGATATAAGTTCATCTTCATATACCTCCAGTTCAAGACCGCTCTCAACAATCCTGACCAGCCAGCGGCATTCCAGTCTTTCCATCAGTTCGACGGCACGGTATCCCTTATAGGGACGTCTCAGAAATACAATATCTCCGGTTTTCATATTTGTTCCTCCTTTTTATTGTGCGTAGATTGTTTCTATCAGTTCTGCATCCGTAAGATAGCGCAGTTCCTGTGTGGAACAGAACAGGCAGATGCCATCCAGCAGTTCATTTGCCGCAGCATCCAGGTTCCGTACTCCTTCGATCAGAGATTCTTCCAGTTCCTTGCTTGAAACAAGATATATTCCGTGAATGTCTTGAACAGTTCTCAAAGGGAAATGTCTTTCCTGATAGATGATGTCCTTTATCATGTCATCCTGTGGTGGCAGTTTGGCGCTGATTGTCTTGAACTGTTCAGGTGCGAGTTCCTTCAACTTGTCAGGATTGAAGCGGAACATTCTGAATCCCTGATATTCAAATCCGGCAGACTCCGCTATTCTGTTACTGGTCAGGAAATCATGTACATGTCTGTTGCAGTCCCGGTTGTCCACATAGGCATGGAACGGGGGAAGGGAATTGAGGTTGACGGTGATGTCCGTGTAGGATTCCCAGCATTCCGGATTCTCTTTAGACCGGGATTCAAGTCCTACATACAGATTGTCATTGTCGATATAACTGTTAAGGACGAGTCTGACCTCAATGCGCTCAGCCGGATCTGTGGCTGTTTTCCAGTATAGAGTGTTTGATTTGTTCATACTTGTATTGTTTTTATGAGGGAATACGGCAGTCATTCTACCGCATTCCCCGAATGTTATGATTTGATATTTATTTGTTCCTGTGCGGACTCCTTTTTCACGGTCCTCAGTCTTTTAAGGAGATACAGGAAATATTCACGGTCATAGATTCGGAAAAGAAATTCCTCTGATGTCTCCTTGATATGTCCGATGAAAGTTGCGGATTCCTTGCCGGGAGGATATTGAAAGAAATGTCCGTCGGAAACAAGAGTGAGCTTCTTTCCGGATACATGGTCTATCAGTTCGTCCGGAGTTGCGTAATGTCCTTTTCCTTTATAGAACTGATAATGGTTCCGGCGAAGACTCTTCAGGATATTCGCCATGTCCGTCCTTGCTTGTCTGGAATCTGATTGGATGACAAGGTTGCAGATGAATACGGACTGTTTTCCGTCCAGTGAAAAATAATAGGGAATGAGTCTGGTTCCGCTGATTGTTTTGCTTGTTTCCTCTTTTGAGATTACGGCTTTCCGGTTGATGATTTCCATGTGATGGTCTATCTGACTGTCCAGTTCGGATTGCGGAGTAAGTACGGAGCGCAGGCCTTTGAAATATCTTCCTTGACGGGTAAAGCAGAAAGAGTACATATTTCCGTAATACGGTTCTCCCACAAAGAACGAGTTTTGTCTCATGCGCAAGGGTGGCAGTACATCCAGCAGGTCATAGTAGTCTTCTTTGGTGATTTCCTTGAACGGTTCGGACAGGGACTGATTGTATAGCCGCAGCTTCTTGTCTATATCAGAAGGTGTTACTGCTTTCAGATAGGGATTGTTTTCCCGTATGCGCAGTTCTTCGATTGTTTCCCCACCATAGTCATTATGGAATCCGTCACTCATACTTGTCAGGCATGTTCCGTTGAAGTAGCGGGAATCGATTACATATTTCAATCGGTCTTTCATGTCTTATAGGTTTTGAAGGTTCAACACTCTTTTGACTGCATATACGGCATTCTGTGTAAGTTGCCGTTGCCATGCCTGGTATCTCGGTGACCATTTGAAACCGTATGATTTCAGTTCCTTGCGCCTCTGGTCATCCGGAATATTGTCAAACAGGATTTGCAGGCGGTCTGCCTCATAGTTCCATACCAGCGTTCCACCTTCAAATTTCAGTTCACGGTTTTCCCGTTCTCTGATTTCCTGAAGTTTCAGTCTGGCCTGGCGTGCCATTTCCGGCAGTTGGAAGAAACGGTTTCGTGGAGTGATAACAGGTTTTTTGCATTGTACATTGAAGTCTGTAATGAAGTCCACCGCTTTCTGTACGATTTCCACTTCTCCTTTTCCTGCATAGGTGCTTACTTTATTAAGGATACTGCTGACGAACAGGGCACGGCTGTATCCTCTTGCTTTACCGGTATCAATATCATGAATGGTCTGTGCGCTGCTTGCAATGTCACGCTTCAGGCGGTTCCATACCTCTTCCTGCTTCTGTTCTTCCGGTTTGGCAGCCTCTTTCATCCTTTCCATGGCAGCCTTGAAGCGGTTACGCCAGTCATGAAATTCATCAAATCTGTTCTGGTATGCATCCAAGGCCTTGTTGTTGCGCTGGCAGTTGAATTTGGCAGGCCCTGTCACCATCGGACTGGCACATCGTGAGAGACTGCCCAGCAAGGCAGAGAACTTGCTATGGTATGCACTGACATACTCGTTCTGCTTTTCTTCCGGAATCTGTTTCAGATCCTCTACAAGTTGTTTTTCATATTGCATGATGTCTGTTTCCGCCCTTGCTTCAGGTTCGAAGGAACTCCATCTGTACGCGTTGTATGCAGCATCAAGCAGGTCTTCCAGATAGCCGGGATACAGGAATTCCACAGCTTCCCATTTTTCAAATTCAGACGGATGAAGTTCTGTTTCCCCGTCTGCCGCTTCGATTGTGTGTACATAGAAACCCATTCCCGTACAGCGTTTACGGAAATGAAAAAGGACGGCTTCGTCATCCGTCCCTTGTTCTCTGATTTTCTTCACTCGGTAAGCATTCTTTCTTGTCAACGTGATAACCGTCTGTTTTCCGGTCTTGTCCTTCATGAGGTCTGCTACTGTACCTTCACATACCGTCTTTCCAACTTTTTCAGTCATATTCTTTTATTTAAATTAGACATGACCGGCTCCGTGGAGCCAGTATTTCAATTTCTTACTGGCCCGGCTGTTCTTTGCCAATGACCGGTGCAAGGCTTGGCGGAAAAAAAATACCGGAGCGAAGCGAGGATGATTTTTTTCCAGCCAACCAGCCCGACAGGGCCGCCTTGCACAGTCAGTGGCAAAGGGCGATATTTGCTGTAAGAAATGAAATAATGGTTGAAAATTATATTGCGAACTTGTTTTGCAGTACTTTCATTTCATTGGCAATGGTAGAATTCATTATTTTGGCATAAATACGAGTTGTACGAATGTCTGTGTGTCCTAACATTTTTGGCAAATGGATTTCCCAAAGGGAAACCTTATTTGCAATAGCCAGTGATGCAAATGTATGCCTTGCAATATGTGTGGAAAGATTCTTCTGAATACCACATACATCAGCTATTTCTTTCAAATAACTGTTCATTCGTTGGTTGCTGGGAACAGGAAGTAATAATCCTTTTTCATTGCAGATTGGATTTGACTGATATTTCTCTAAAATAAGTCTTGGTATATCCAACAATGGAATGTCGCACATATTATCGGTCTTTTCCCTTGCTTTTCTTATCCACCATTCACCATTATCAGCCTGTACAAGGTGTTCCTTTTTCAGATTCTTTACGTCTGTGAAAGCCAAACCGGTGAAACAACAGAAGATGAATATGTCCCTTACGGTTTGTAATCGTTGAATATCAAAATCTTTATTGATGATTTTGCGAAGTTCCATTTCGTTTAAGAATTCACGGTTACACTTGGTCTGTTTGAAGTGTATTTCTGCAAACGGATCATCAGTTATCCACTTCTTTATCAATGCAGTTTTGATGATTTTCTTTAAATTCTTCAGATATTTCACTGTTGCATTTTGCGCACAGTTTTTCTGTATTTTAATGAAATGTTCGAATTTGGTTATAAATTCATAGTTGATTGATTTTAATGGAATATCAGCCAGTTTATACTGTTCACTGATAAACTCCTTCAAATATCTTGCTGTACGTTCGTATCGAAGTACAGTACCTTCGGCATATTCCTTGTTCATTAATTCCCGATATTCCGAATTGTGTTCCTGGAATACTTCAAGCAGCATTTTGGGAGTAGAGTGTTCTCCATAATAGATATTTTTTATAATATCTGCTGTAATAGGTTTACCGTCCTGCTCAAGTTCACGGTGAATTTGAAGGATTTTAGTTCTTATCGTATCAAGATAGTGGTTTATTTCTTGATACTTCTTTTCCCTGCCAATCGCGCATTCTTTTTGCGTATTCCATTTTGTAACATCTATACTTCGCTTGATTTGTACCTCTGCACGTTTTCCGTTTATTGTGATACGCATACAGATTGGTGCTTCTCCATTTTTAAGCAGCTTTGATTTCTTCAGGAAAAACAATACCGTAAAATAGTTTCTTTGTATTGCCATACTCTTCTTTTTTTGATGGTGTAAAAATACATGTTTTGAAAAGAGTTTGTTTTATGCAAAACGCAGAGAATCAGTGAAATATAATCCAATCAGGTGGACTTGTTTTTATGTGGAAATTAAGTCCACCTATTTCACCTCCAGTAAGATGCGGTATTCTGCTTCAATTTGCAGTATGGATAAAAAGAAAAACCGCTGATAATGATTGATTATCAGCGGTTTTCATTGTTTTACTTTTTGTTTGAGTGATCCGCCTGGGGCTCGAACCCAGGACCCCAACATTAAAAGTGTTGTGCTCTACCTGCTGAGCTAGCGAATCGGTCCTTCAGTGCTTTCTTTCGAATGCGGGTGCAAAGGTAGAACATTTTTTTATAACTCCAAAAGAATTCAAACATTTTTCTTATCTTTGTGCCATTATCAACAATATATAATCATACATTATGGCTGCTGACGATAAAAAAATTATCTTCTCAATGGTAGGAGTGAGCAAAGCATTCACTCCTAATAAGAATGTGCTGAAAGACATTTACCTGTCGTTTTTCTATGGAGCGAAAATCGGTATTATCGGTTTGAACGGTTCTGGTAAATCAACGTTATTGAAGATCATCGCCGGTTTGGGAAATCCTTTCAGGGAGAAGTCGTGTTTTCTCCGGGATATTCCGTGGGGTATTTGGCACAGGAACCTTATTTAGACAACACAAAGACAGTAAAAAGAAGTAGTGATGGAAGGTGTGCAACCCATTGTTGACGCACTGACAGAATACGAAGAAATCAATCAGAAATTCGGTTTGCCGGAGTATTATGAGGATCAGGATAAGATGGATGCTCATTTTTGCTCGCCAGGGTGAATTGCAAGATATCATTGATGCAACTGATGCATGGAATCTGGATAGCAAGTTGGAGCGTGCGATGGATGCTCTCCGTTGTCCGCCTGAAGATCAGCCGGTAGAAAATCTCTCCGGAGGTGAACGTCGCCGGGTAGCTCTTTGCCGTTTGTTGCTGCAGAAACCGGATGTGCTTTTGCTGGACGAACCTACCAACCACTTGGATGCAGAGTCTATCGACTGGTTGGAACAACATCTACAACAATATGAAGGTACGGTTATTGCTGTGACGCACGACCGTTACTTCCTCGATCACGTTGCCGGATGGATTCTTGAACTGGATCGTGGTGAAGGTATCCCCTGGAAAGGTAACTACTCTTCCTGGTTGGAACAGAAGACCAAACGTATGGAAATGGAAGAAAAGACCGCCAGCAAACGTCGTAAAACACTGGAACGTGAGTTGGAATGGGTACGCATGGCTCCGAAAGCCCGTCAGGCGAAAGGTAAGGCACGTCTTAACTCTTATGACAAATTGCTGAATGAGGACGTGAAGGAGAAAGAAGAGAAACTTGAAATCTTTATTCCGAATGGTCCCCGTCTGGGTAATAAGGTCATTGAAGCCAAACATGTGGCTAAAGCATACGGTGATAAATTGTTGTTTGACGATTTGAACTTTATGCTTCCTCCTAATGGTATTGTCGGTGTGATTGGTCCTAATGGTGCGGGAAAGACGACATTGTTCCGCCTGATTATGGGATTGGAAACAGTGGATAAAGGAGAATTTGAAGTAGGAGAGACTGTAAAGGTGGCGTATGTAGACCAGCAACACAGAGATATTGATCCGAATAAGAGCGTATATCAGGTAATTTCCGGTGGTAATGAGTTGATCCGCATGGGTGGACGTGACGTGAATGCGCGTGCATACCTTTCCCGTTTCAATTTCTCCGGAGGCGATCAGGAAAAACTCTGCGGTGTATTGTCCGGTGGTGAAAGAAACCGTTTACACTTGGCGATGGCTTTGAAAGAAGAAGGTAATGTACTGTTGCTCGATGAGCCTACCAATGATATCGACGTAAACACTCTGCGTGCTTTGGAAGAAGGTTTGGAAGATTTCGCCGGCTGTGCAGTAGTTATCTCGCACGACCGTTGGTTCCTCGACCGTATCTGTACACATATCCTTGCTTTTGAAGGAGACTCCAATGTATTCTACTTCGAAGGTTCATATTCAGAATATGAAGAAAACAAAATGAAACGTTTGGGAAATGAAGAACCAAAACGCGTTCGTTATAGAAAGTTAATGACTGACTAGTATAAAGTAATAGATTGAAGCATTTCTAATGCTTTCTGTTTCAAAATAAAAGGCTCTGCAAGTTATGTAGAGCCTTTCTTGTTTTATAACGCAATAAAACGTTTATCTCTCTTAAAATTTTGTAGTATAATTGTAACGTAAGTCTAAATAATATTAATTATATTTGTGCACAGTTTTTAAAAGCAAACAATTAGTATAAACTAATCAATTACATTATGTTAAAAAGAACGCGGTCATTTTTTGGTGCTAGTAATGTTGCTAATGACAGTCACAATGAGTGCACAGGTTACCACAGCCACTATGAGTGGTAAAGTGACAGCACAAGATGAACCGATTATCGGAGCAACTATTGTTGCCATTCACGAGCCTTCAGGAACTCGGTATGGAACTGTGACTAATGTTAGTGGTCAATTCAATTTGCAAGGTATGCGTACTGGTGGACCATACAAGGTAGAAATTTCTTATGTCGGTTATCAGACAGCTATTTACAAAGGAATCAATCTTTTATTAGGAGAGAATTATGTTTTAAATGTTTCTTTAAAAGAAAGCTCTGAATTGTTAGATGAAATCGTAGTGACGGCTTCAAAAAACAGCAATATGAAGAGTGACCGTGCAGGCGCTATTACTAATATTGGAGAAGAGCAGATGGCTATGATCCCTACTGTTGGACGTAGTATGAATGATATTATGCGTTTAACTCCGCAAGGAGCTAACACAGGTAATGGTTTTGCCGTAGGTGGTGGTAATTACCGTCAGTCTTCTGTAACTGTCGACGGTGCTGCTTTCAGTAATTCATTTGGTATCGGTTCTAACTTGCCGGGCGGAGGTTCACCTATTTCTTTGGATGCATTGGAGCAAATAGCAGTATCTGTAACTCCGTTTGATGTTCGCCAAAGTGGATTCATTGGTGGGGCAATTAATGCTGTAACTAAAAGTGGTACCAATGATTTTTATGCAACGGCTTATACTTATTTAAATAATGAGAATTTGAATGGTGATAAGGTAGGTGATTTAGAGTTAATACGTGAGAAATCTCAAAAATACCTCTATGGTGCTAGTTTTGGAGGTGCAATCATAAAAAATAAGTTGTTCTTCTTTGTAAACGGTGAGTATGAAGATAATGTAACAGCTGGTCCTAAGAGCAGAGCTCGTTTAAGCGACAGTGATGATTGGGGATCTAATACAGCCAATGTGAATCGTCCTACAGTGGGAAAGATGGATGAGATTCGCAACTATTTTATAGACAAGTATGACTATGATCCGGGACGTTATCAGGGGTATTCTATCAAAACTCCGGCCTATAAAATTATGGCACGTTTGGACTGGAATATTAATGATAATAATAAATTGAATTTCCGTTTTACACGTGCTCATTCAAAAGACAATAGCGGTCCAACTTCTTCTGTATCTCCTTTCTATGCAACGGATATTTATGATGGTGGAGCAGCTGCTTCCAAAGGTTCTGGTAATGTAAATCATAATGCTGCTATGTATTTTGAAAATTCTCGTTATTTCAAAGAATACAATTTTACATCGTATGCTTCAGAGTGGAACTCTAAATGGTTGGATGGTAGTTTGAATAATGTAACACGTGTTACTTATTCTTTCCAGGATGAGCCAAGAAGTTATGAGGGAGCGGCTGATTTTCCAACAATTGATATTTTGGAAGATGGTGCGGTATATGCACGTATCGGTCCTGATGTCTTTTCTCCGGGGAACTTAGCCCAAGCCAGAACATTTGTTCTTACAGATGAGTTGTCTTATACAGCAGGTATCCATAATTTATTGGCAGGTTTCCAGTTTGAATATAATAAAGCTACTAATGGTTTCCAGCAAGCAGGTAATGGATACTATGTGTATAATTCATGGGACAGCTTTGTAAATAATGAATATCCTAAGGCTTTTGCTATCACACACTCTAATGCAGCAGACTATAGCCAATTTAAGGCTGAAATGAAAACATTGCAATATTCATTGTATTTGCAAGATCAGATGAATATAAGTGAGAACTTTAAGTTGACTGCTGGTATTCGTTTTGAGATGCCTAAGTATCCTTCTTTGAAGAATAACTATAATGAAGATTTTGCAAGATGTGATTTTGGCGGAGTAAGCTATTCTACTGATCAAGTACCTTCTGCTAAGATTTCTGTGTCTCCACGTGTAGGATTCAACTGGGATATTACTGGTGAACGTAAATATGTTCTTCGTGGAGGTACTGGGCTTTATGTAGGTCGTTTACCATTTGTATGGTTAGTATCTGCAGTTGGTAATTCTAATGTTGGTCAGAATCAATATTATTATACTAAGGTAGCTGATGCAGCTTTGAAACCTCATTTTCAACCATCTGTATCAGGAGTTCTGAATGAGTTGTATCCGAATGGCAGAACTGTTGATATTAAATCTCCAAAGGATCCTACGATTATTGATAAGGATTTGAAGATGCCGTCTACATGGAAAACTTCATTAGCTTTTGATGCTAAACTTCCGGGAGATATTGACTTCTCGATAGAAGGTATCTTTAATAAAGATATCAATCCTGCCGTTATTTCTAATAAAGCTATTAAACCTTCAGAAACTACGATCACTTTTAATCCGAATGATACACGTGACTCATATAGCAAATACTCTGATGCTTCATGGACAAACGCAGGTGGAAAACAGAATGTATTCTATATAGAGAATGGTGGTCACAAGGCCTATTATTATTCTATTACTACTCAATTAGCTAAATCTTTTGATTTTGGCTTGTATTTGTCTGCAGCATATACACATTCGAAAGCTAAGGCGTACAGTGATGGTATTGGTGATCAGGTAACTTCTGCATATAGAACAAATACTTATTCTGTAGGCGGTATTAATGAACATGAAACAGGTTATGGTACCTATGTTTCTCCTCACCGTATTGTAGCTTCAGCTGGTTATCGTTTGGAATATGCTAAAAGATTTGCTTCCTCATTATCATTCATTTATGAAGGAATGAATATGGGATATGCTGGTGGTTATGGTTATGCTCGTTATTCCTATACATTTGCTGGCAACATTGTTGGCGATGGTGGAGCTAATAACTTATTATATATTCCTGCTTCAAGAGAAGAGCTGAATAATTGGACATTTGCGGAAAAAACATATAATAGTGTAAATAGAACATATGATGACTATAAATTAGACGGGCAAATTTATAGTGCAGATCAACAAAAAGATGACTTTTGGGCATATATCAACCAAGATAGCTATTTGAAGAAGCACAAAGGCGAATATGTAGATCGCGGTGGAGTGGTTAATGCCTTGGCATCATCAATTGGATTTGAAATTTATGCAAG
>ENA-OPZZ01001316-OPZZ01001316.1-human-gut-metagenome-genome-assembly--contig:-NODE-1316-length-15619-cov-3.369739_pt1 | contig 15619 bp, 11 predicted proteins | sample MGYA00242487_ERZ504511 | MGnify/ENA primary metagenome ERZ504511 (study PRJEB26092, sample SAMD00036241) | human gut metagenome | host: Homo sapiens | study: EMG produced TPA metagenomics assembly of... | reverse complement strand
CTTTATCGAGGAACTCCTTCTTCCAGTTGCGGAGAAGATTCGGCTGAATATTGTTTTCGGTTGCGATTGTATTTAAGTCTTTTTCTCCTTTGAGCAGTTCAATCACTAATTCTGATTTGAATTTGGCGGAGAAATTTCTTCTTGTTCGAGACATAATAATAATCCTTCTTTCTGTAGTGTTTACAGTATATCAGATTCATTAAGAAATGTCTCTTGAAGTGTCTTAAATTACGATACCATTATTTAAAAAATATGCGCCACCAAGCGCACATCATTAAAAAATCAAGAGTGCATTACACACTCCTGATTTTTTATTTACTCTATTATTTGATCCAGACACCATCTTCGCCAAACCAGTATTTTGCTCCGTTAATCGTTCTTTCTCCAGTATATAAGCGTCCGCTTGCTGATGCATAATACCAGTTTCCCCAACGGAAAGTCCACTGATTTTTAACCAAATGACCATTCTCATCAAACATATACAGATTCCACCAGCTATCACGTGCGCGAGAATCACACATCCTTCCTCTTCCGTCAAAATAGTAACCATTCATCCAGCCACTTGCCGGAATTCCATTTACAAAATAATACCAACTATATGTTCCGTATTCTTTCAAACGATACCAGCCATTTATAAGAACTGTCCTAACTCCATTTTCGTCATAATAAACATAACTACCATCGTCAAAACTGATTGTTTCACTACTCATCCATGGTGAAAATCGATATTCTACCCCATTCACAACTTTCTTTCCATTGACAAGTTTTCCATTTTCCTGATAACACCATTCTCCGTCTTCGCTATGTTTCCATCCATCAGTTGTATCCAGATATCCATCTCTGTGAATCCAACGGTATGTATGTGTTTCTCCATCATACAGAGCAGCATTTGATATCATTTCTCCGGAACTCCAGAAGTAATATGTCTGCTTTCCAATAACTTTCTTTTCATCAGTATTTAAAGTTCCATCTTCATTAAACCAGTACCATGTTCCATCGGACGACTGATACCAGCTATTTTTCTTTTTGATTTCGCTCTGACAAGCCCCATTTCCATCAAATTCATATAATTTCCCGCCAATTTCTGTGATAGCAAACCTATTCAGATAAATCTCATTAAAATAATATTTTTTGCCTTTAATTGTCTCCCATCCATCCTCAGCCAACATTCCAGTTTTCGAATAGTACCAACAATTTTCGTATCTGTCATAAATCCAGCCGTTCTGGATTATAACACCGTCAACTCCTACATAAGCTTTCCGATTTGTGTCTCCCATCGAAGAAACAACTTCTTCTGTTGCCATTCTGCCATTGTCGATATAATATTTACTCTCCAGCCAACTATTATGCGGTTTTCCAGGTGCATCGTAATAATACCATGTTCCATCAAGCAATTGCCATCCTGAAACTGTTCCGATTTCTGTAACTTTATAGCCATTATCATCAAACAGATAGGTTCCGTCTTTTGTTTCAATAATTCCAACAGCCATCGTTCCATCTTCTCCAAGGTAACAGTTTCCTATCCACTGAGAAGTTAAAAGTTGTCCATCTTTTCCTGCATAATACCATCCGAATCCATCCTTCACCCACTTATTCTTAGCAATTACGCCGTCACTCTGGGCATAATATTTTTCCCCATTATCCCAAATCATTCCGGTACGCATCTGTCCGTCATAATCAAAACTATAATGTTCTCCTTCTATCTCTATAGTCTGGCTTCTTACAATTTCTCCGCCAGCCTGTGCGTAATACCATTTATTATTTGATAAAACCCACTGTGCTTTCTCTACAAGAGCTCCTGATGCATCCGTAAACAGATGATATTCCATTCCTGACAAACTATTTCTATAATTAATCAGTCCTACTTGCATAATTCCAGTATCATCCATAAAATATCTTTTTCCATCAATTGTATAAATTCCATCTGAAACGCACTGTCCATCTTCTTGTATATAAAACCATTTTCCTGATGACTGATGCCACCCCCGGCACTCTATAAATGACGCCTGTTGCATCTGCATAAGCATTCACAAAACTATACTTTTCATCATCCCAGTACATGAAACTACCAGTCTAAAGTTCGCCATTGTAACTCAAATAATATTCTACACTATCAAGATTAATAATTTTATCAGCCACAAAACTTCCATTTTCATCAAAATAATACCATTTTTGATTAGATTTCATATAGTACCAAGAATTTTTACAATTTACAATACTGCCATCTGCTTCAGCAAGATAGCCTTTTCTGTCTATCCAAAATGCCCCTGTTTTCATCTTGCCTGTTTCATCAAAATAGTATGTTGAATTACCGATTTTTTTTGAATGTATTTTTTACCACAATACCATTTTCATAATAGTACCATTATCCACCTGCAAGTTCCCACTTTGTCTCTTTATCAATACTGACTTTTGTTAATCCCCCATTTTCATCTGCTTGATATAAAATATCTTCAATCATTATTCTACCATTAACAAATAATGTACTACCTGCATCGAAATAATAAAGTTTCCCCTCATATTCAATCATCTTACCTGCAGGAGTCACATAATCGTCTCCATAAAATTCTTCTTTTCCATACCATCGATTTTGATACAGACGTCCTTTCTCATCCGCACGCACATATCCGTTCACATATGACAAATCACTTAAAATATAGCTGACATGTATTCTGCTGTTTTTCTGTAACACACCATCAAATCCAAAATAATAGCCATAGGTATTGCCATCGGCATCTGCAATCTTTTTGATTAAATTGACAATTTTTACGCCATTTTCGTAATAATACGTATTACGGTTTTCATCCGTATACCAGCCATTCTTTGGTATGCCATCCTGATTTTACTTATCCGCCTCTGCCTTATCTTCTTCCAATACTACCTGGGAATCTTCCGTTTTCACTTCATCCTGTGCTGCTTCCTGTGGACTTTCCTGTTGTTCCACATCGTTTGCATTTTCACCAGCCTGTTCTTGTTCTTCTATACCTTCCGTGTCATTTCCTGTTACCGCATCTCCCTGTGGCTCAGCAATCTGGTTCTCTTCAACCATTGTCCCATCTTCTGTCGTATAGATATTATCTGTATTCTCAGCCGCCATTACTGGAAATACTGTATTGGCACTTAACGCAACTGCACATAATAATGCACATACTTTCATATTTTTCACACAATTTCCTCCTCATAAAAGAATTTTATATACTATATATTGTATCATCATTTTATTTTTCAGCAATATATATTCATTGTATTTATCAAAAGTATCTTTTTTTCAGCATTTTACTATATTTCAGACAAAAAAAATAAGCGAAGTGCCCTATTGACACCTCACTTATTTATATTTGACTTATCATTAATTCATTCTATTTATCATAGACATAATATTAAAACCATAACTTTCTCCACTTGCCCAGCCATAGCTATCTCCTTTTGAATTAACGTTCGGATTTTCCTTCTGCCCAAGCCATTCGACATATGGTGCAGTTCCTCTTGTCACCATATTGAACCTTGGATCAACACAATTATTATTAAGTGTCTCTTTTGATGCATATGCTTTTAAATGTTGAACTTGAGCCCGAAGCCCAGTTCTAACATCCGGAAAGGTTGCACACCCTCCTGACGCATTTCCATCCACTGCTCCAAGTCCACCAAAATTAAACTGCCATACCTGTACAATTCCTCCATACTTAAGATAGCCTGTCTCTAGCATAGCCTGTGCATACATAATCTCTGGTTTTATGTTTTCTGCTACAGCTTCATCATAAAGAATTCCACAAAATGTAACTATATCTGGTGCTCCACCAACAGCCAATGCCTCACTCGGATATATTGCGTTGCTTTTTACATACTGGTTTACCATCTTCTGTACAACTGTTGCTTTGTCAGTTCCAATCATACTGGTACCCATAATACTGGTCACTCCGGTATAAGTCAATGCCCCTTCCGGTCCCTTATCATTTTCTTTTTTATTCATGTAATACCATGTTCCATTAAGCTGCTGATATCCAGTAAGCATAGCTCCAGAGCCATTAAACCAATACCAGTAATTACCGACTTTAACCCAGTCTGTCTGCATCTTTCCTGTATCTTTATCCATATAGTACCATGTACTTCCAATCTGCTTCCAGCCTTTCACCAACTGACCACCTGACACATAGTACCATGTATCACCTTCAGAATTCCATCCATCCTGCAATACTGTCTGACATCTTCCATCAGTTCCGAAATCATATGATTTCCCATCTATCACATGATAACCTGTAACCATTGCTCCACTGACTTCAAAATAATATCTTGAACCATTAACTGTTTTCCAGCCCGTTACCATTTTCCCATCGGATTCAAAATAATACCATGTATTTCCCAATAATAGCCAGCCTGTCCTCATAAATCCAGAATTATTGAACCAGTACCATGTATTATCAACATATTTCCAACCTGTCTGCATTCTTCCCGTCCCATCAAAATAGTATGTCTGCCCGTTAATCTGGTTGAAACCCGTTGCCTGTGCCAAATCTTCTTTCGTATAATACCATGTATTATCCTTAAGATACCATCCGCTGAGAATGCCTCCACTTGTTCCAAAATCATACGTTTTTCCGTCAACAACCTTTTTGCCGGTATACATTTTCCCTGATGGATCAAAGTAATATGAATAGGTTCCTATTTTCTTCCAACCGATTACCATCTTTCCATCTGAATCAAGATAGTACCATGCATTTCCTGATAACAGCCAGCCTGTCCGCATAGCACCCGATTCATCAAACCAGTACCATGTATTATCAATAAATCTCCAGCCTGTCTGCATTCTTCCTGTTCCATCAAAATAATAGGTCTGCCCATTGATTTGATTGAAGCCCGTTGCCTGCGTCAGATCCTCTTTTGTATAATACCAGATATTGTCTTTAATATACCATCCGGTAAAAATCCCTCCGTTTGTTCCAAAATCATATGTTTTTCCGTCAATTTCATGTTTTCCGGTATACATTACTCCGTCTGAATCAAAATAATAAGTATAATTTTCAATCTTTTTCCAGCCTGTTGCATAATTCCGGTCAGACTGCATATAATACCAAACTCCATTTTTGTTGATCCAGCTATCAATAACATAACCACTGGATCCGAAATTATAAGTCTTTCCATCTACACTTTGGACACCTGTATACATAGTACCAGATGCAGACAGATAATACCATTTTTCATTCAAATTCTTCCATCCGGTAGCCATCTTTCCGTCAGACTCAAGATAATACCATGTACCTCCGACTGTTACCCAGCCTGTCTGCATGACTCCTGACTGATCAAAATAGTACCACGTATTGTCAAATTGTTTCCATCCAGTTATCATCTGCCCATTTTCGTTTAGATAATATTTTACTCCATTTAGATTGAGCCATCCAGTTTCACGGTAACCATTATTGTTGAAATAATACCAGTATCCACCAATAAATACCCACTCATTTGCCGGCCATGTTCCATTGGAATATCGGAACCACCAACCATTTTTATCTTGTACCCATTCTCCTTTTACAAGTCCAAAATAATTAGCAATTCCTGCCGCATCCGCCTGTCCCAATTTTTTTCAGATTTGCTTCACTTGACAAAAATGCTGCATCAGATGCATTTGTCACAAATGCATGTTCAATAATAATTCCCGGAAATCCTGCTTTCTTACTTCCCCTGATTACCCCGTAATAATCAGCAAGACTACCATCTGAATATGTATCTCCACTTTCTGAGTCACGAATCTTTACACCATTATCCTTTAATCCTAATGCTTTCAGTTGTGTCAGTACCTGTGAAGCAAGATTTTGTCCCTGGCTTCCGATATCACTGCGATAACTCTGATTCGGGTAGAAAACCATAGCGCCATTCGCGCTTGCTCCTGCTGAATTTAGGTGAATACTTACATATACATTCGCACCTACACTCTGTGCATAAGCAACTCTTTTTGCATTATCTTCACCTGAACTTGTTCCTGGATATGGGCAAGCCACACTGTTTCTTGTCATATATACCGTCACACCACTATACTGTTGCAATTCTTCTTTACAGTACTGTGCAATCTTAAAATTCAAAGTTTCTTCATGAAGTCCATTGAGTCCCTGAGCTCCGGCATGTGTGGAATCGTGTCCTGGATCTAGTACTACCACTACATTGCCTGCCCTTGACCGGGTGCTGATTCTTGCTTTTCCACTATTCAATTCTTCTTTCTGTTCAGTAATTGCTTCTTCAATAGAATTTGCTGATGTCTGATTACCTTCTGCATCAAAAGTAACTACATCGATATCTGCAGTTGTTGAATCCTCTGTTTCCGAATCCACAACCTCAGCATCCGCAGTGGATTCTACTTCAGTATTTACTCCATATTTTGCTTCAATACCAATCTTTGCCAACTCTACTGTATGTACTTCTCCATCTACCGTATAGGTCAGTGAATCTAAAATATAGACTCCTGTCTCCGCACTCTCTTCAAAGGATATCTTAAACAGCATTGCATGATCTTTATATTCAGACACGTCAGCCTGATATTTCTTTCCATCAGACTCCCTGTGATAAGCAAGCGTTGCTGATTCAACAACTGTATTCTCATCTCCTACTGATGCCACAATGCTCTGAATATCTCCCTGTTCAATATACGGCTTATCAACCACAAGATAATTCAGTAAATTCTGTGTTTCTTCACCTGCTGATTCAGATTCCATAACAGGCTGTGTACCCTGTACATCTTCCGTACTCTGCACCTCTTCTGTATTCTCTGCATTCTCTGAATTCTGTACAACTTCTGATGCTTCATTCTCACTTTCTTCTGCATTCACCGTCTCCTGCATTGTTGTACTTTCTGCTGCGTATATCGCCTGCGCCGGCACACTGAACACCATGACGGTTGCAAGCAATAAGCTAATTATTCTGCTTCTTTTTTTCATTTTTTCCCTTTCTTTAAGCTAAATACTTTCTACTACAATATACTCCCAATTTTTATCCTCGGTTAGTATATCACATATTCTTTTAAAATCCAATCATTTCATTGTTCTTATATAATCCAGTACCTGTTCTGCACTCTTTCCTTTCAGTCCCTGCGAATCATATACTGCCCCGGGATTCTGCCAGGAAAACTTTGTTCCACATAAATATGTTGAAGCTTTTACACTTTGCCTTCCTTCTTTTCCAAAGCAATCCCACCACTCTGGATAATATTGCTGCATAAATGTCTGTGCCAGCCTTGAAGCCTGTGAACTGCCACTGCCATTTACAGTTCCGCTCATCTGTACACCTCCATTTGGCGTGCTGTGTAATATAAGAACACTTCCATCCTGACACTGTCCCAGGCAGAGGAAACAATGACCTTTAATACTCACGATATCTCCCGGATAAAATGTACTTCCAGGTGTACACGCAGAAGCATTTCCAAAACCATACCCGGCTATTGCCCCGGCAATATTCATTGATGTAGTCACATATCCATTACTGTCATTTCCATATTGTATAGAATTGTACATGAGCCACCCTATATAGCCCGAACAATCCAATCCCAGAAAACGATAATCTCTGTTTCCCTTTTTCCATGCAGTCTGCCCTGGTTTGTAGGAATAATTATTTTTGTTGTCTCGAAAATACTGTTCCCATTGTGGCCAGACTCCTATATAAAGTGATGTCTCTCCCGATCCATTATCTGCCTCATTCCAACCGCCTCCCCACACATACAATGTTTTTCCGACTGGTTTTAACGCATTACTGATTACATTAGAAATATCTGTTTCAGCCATTGCTCCTCCCTGATTGAAATAATATCTTAACCCATTGATGTCTTGTCGTCCTGTCACCATCTGTCCTGAACTATTCATATAATACCAGACTCCGTTAAGCTTTTTCCATCCAGTTATCATATGTCCATCCAATTCCATATAATACCAATTTTCATCTTCCAGAGACCACCCCTCTCTTGCCTCTGCCTTCACCACCCAGAAAGCAAAAAGCAACAGAACTGCTCCTATATAAGATATGATCCACATTCTTCTCTTCATTAATTTACCTCTCTTCCATTTCTTTTTCCGTTCTGATTCTGATAATACTTATTATATCCCACCACCTTTTTCTTTTCAAGATTTCTTACTCTTTTTCATAAGAAAATCCAACAAATTCATTACTTACTATTGACATTTCTTCTACGCGAGCGTACAATCCACTTATGTTCACGAATAAAAAAGGGGGGCTAGTACATGAACATTCAAGAGTGTGATATTTTGAACAACATCATATCTTTTCCTTATACAAACCAGAGAAGACTTTCTGAAACATCTGGCCATTCTCTCGGAGTTGTTAATCGATCTATTAAAAATTTACTCCAGGAAGGGTATATAAATGATGAAATACAGCCAACCAAAAAGGCTTTGGATATGCTACACGCATCCGCACCTAAAAACGCAATTATTCTAGCAGCCGGTTTTGGAATGCGTATGGTTCCAATCAATACAGAAGTTCCCAAAGGGCTCTTAGAAGTACATGGAGAGCCATTAATTGAACGTCTCATCAAACAACTCCAAGAAGTGAATATTCACAATATCTATGTTGTTGTAGGTTTTATGAAAGAACAATACGAATACTTGATAGATGAATATAATATAGAGTTAATTGTAAATTCAGAATATGCCATGAAGAACAATCTTCATTCCTTGAAATTGGCATCTGATTATTTATCCAATTCATATATTGTTCCTTGTGATATTTGGTGCGATCAGAATCCATTTTCCAAGCATGAACTTTATTCCTGGTATATGGTCAGTGACTTAATTGACAACGACAGTTCAGTACGCATCAACCGCAAGATGGAATTGACAACCGTTTCCCCTTCTTCTGGTGGAAACTCCATGATTGGTATCAGTTACTTGCTCAAAGATGAAGCTTCCATTGTACAAAAACGACTACAAGAATTAGATAAAGATTCCCGCTACGATGGAAGTTTTTGGGAAGAGACCTTATACGACCACGATAAGATGATCGTTATGGCAAGGGAGGTACTCTCTTCTAATATTGTAGAAATCAATACTTTCGAGCAGTTGCGTGAATTAGACAGCAATTCTAATCACTTACAATCTGAGGTTCTGCAAATTGCTGCTGATGCGCTCCATACAGAGCCTGAACAGATTACAAACATTACCGTCCTGAAAAAAGGTATGACAAATCGTTCTTTCTTATTTGAGTGTGGTGGTTCCAGACACATTATGCGCATTCCAGGTGAAGGAACCGATCAACTGATTAACAGACGTGAAGAAGCACAGGTTTATCATGTTATCCAAGATAAGAAGCTCTGTGACGATATTGAATATATCAATCCGGAAAATGGTTATAAGATCACAAAATTTTTTAACCACGCAAGAGTTTGTAATCCAAATGATCAAAATGATGTGCAAAAATGTATGAATCGGCTCCGTCAATTTCACGAAATGCATTTATCAGTTGACCATGATTTCGATATCTTTGGTCAAATGAATTTTTATGAAAATCTCTGGAATGGAAAACCTTCTATCTATAGAGATTATCAGAAAACAAAAGACAATGTATTGTCTCTAAAATCTTATATTGATGCACATATTGCAGAAAAAGTATTAACTCATATTGATGCAGTTCCTGACAACTTCCTGTTTGTCACAGATGACCAAGGTCAGGAAGATATCCGACTTATTGATTGGGAATATGCTGGAATGCAAGATCCTCATGTTGATATCGCAATGTTTGCTATCTATTCGCTTTATAGCAAAGAACAGATTGACGAATTAATCGGAATGTACTTTACTGAAGGCTGTAACAAAGAAACAAGAATTAAAATCTATTGTTACATCGCTGCTGGTGGACTTCTTTGGAGCAACTGGTGTGAATACAAGCGCAACCTTGGTGTAGATTTTGGAGAATATTCTTTACGCCAGTATCGATATGCTAAAGATTACTATAAAATTTTTATGGAGGAGACAAATGAAGGTAGATAATGCAATTATTATGGCAGCAGGAACATCAAGTCGTTTTGCGCCATTATCATTTGAAAGACCCAAAGCATTAATCGAAGTCCGGGGAGAAATCTTAATCGAACGACAGATCCGCCAACTTCGAAAAGCTGGAATTGAAGAGATTGTTATAATCACTGGATATATGGCAGAACAATTTGAATATCTGAAAGAAAAATATAAAGTAATTCTCATTCACAATCCGGATTATTTAATCCGTAACAATAATTCCAGTATTCATGCCGCCAAAAATTATTTAAAAAACAGCTATATCTGTTCCTCCGATAATTACTTTCTCGAAAATCCATTTGAAACTGACGTTGACGCCAGCTACTATTCAGCAGTGTACATAAACGGAAGAACTGAAGAATGGTGCATCACCGAAAAGGACGGTATAATACAAAATGTCGTTGTCGGCGGTAACAATTCCTGGGTAATGCTTGGTCATGTATTTTGGTCACAAGAATTCAGTAAAAAGTTTTTATCAATCCTTGAAAATGAATATAACAATCCGGAAACCGCTGATAAACTGTGGGAATCCATTTATATTGAACACATTGTCGAACTTCAAATGAAGATTCGTAAATATCCATCGGATTTCATTTTTGAATTCGATACTTTGGATGAACTTCGAATTTTTGACCAGTCGTACACAACAAACACCCGGTCAGAAATATTAAAAAAAATTGCTACTAATTTAGGTATCAACGAAGGGCAGATAAAAGAAATAAAAGCTTTTAAAGATAATAATAACGCAGCAGCAGGTTTTACCTTTCATGCTGGACAGAACTATAAATATTATTATGCCACTCAGAAATTGGAGGAAATTTAAATGAACAAATTAAAAAGCAGTAGAATAGACTGGTTAGTTACCTTAGCGCCATTTATTATAATTATGACATTGGCAGGTGTACTCTTCACCTTCCCAGACGCATCAAATGATATTATCAGCAAAGTCCGATATTTCTTTGGGAACACAATGGGAATCTATTATTTAATTATTGGTATAGGTGTATTAGTGATTTCCATTTTCCTATCCTTTTCCAAATATGGAAATGTAGTTCTTGGCGAGCCAAATGAAAAACCAAAGTATTCTTTTTTTGTGTGGGGAAGCATGATGTTTACATGTGGTCTGGCAGCAGATATCTTATTCTATTCATTTGCTGAATGGGTCATGTATGCAACAAATCCTCACCTTGAGGAACTTGGTTCAGTCACGGAATGGGCTGGTGTTTTCCCACTGTTTCACTGGAGCTTTATTCCATGGGCATTTTATCTTGTACTTGCAGTTGTATTTGGATTTATGCTGCATGTTAAAAAAAGAAATCGACAGCGCTATTCTGAAGCCTGCCGCCCGATTATTGGAAAACAGGCCGATGGAATTCTCGGACGTATCATTGACTTATTTGCATTGTTTGCACTTTTAGCTGGTACAGCCACTACTTTCAGTGTAGCTACTCCACTTTTAGCTGCAATTATTGTAAAATTATTTGGCATTACGCTTAGCAGAACTGTTGTTACAATTATTATTCTTCTTATCACCTGTGTTGTATATACATATGCTGTATTACATGGATTTAAGGGAATCAGCTTTTTAGCCAAACTCTGTATTTACCTTTTCTTTGGTCTTTTACTAATTGTTTTAGTTACTGGAGGACAGGGAAAATTTATTGTTGAGAATGGTTTCCAAAGTTTAGGAATAATGTTTCAGAATTTTATTGGATTATGTACCTATACTGATCCGGAACGTACCAATAACTTTCCTCAAGATTGGACCATTTATTATTGGGCTTACTGGATGGTATGGTCCGTTGCAGCTCCGTTTTTTATTGGAAATATCTCACGCGGAAGAACAATTAAACAGACAATTCTTGGAGGATATGTTTTTGGTGTTGGTTCAACAATCGTAAGTTTTATTGTGCTTGGAAATTACGGTCTCGGAATTCAGACAAGTGGAGCCACAGATTTTATTGCACAGTATGCTACAGATGGAGATCTCTATGGATTGATACTAAATATTATCGATACAATGCCAATTTCAAAAGTAATTCTTGTAATCACTGTTTTATGTATGATTGCATTTTATGCAACTTCATTTGATTCAATTGCTTATACAGCAGCTTGCTATAGCTACAAAGAACTTGGAGAAAATGAACATCCTCATAAACTAATTGAATTACTGTGGTGTGTATTATTAATAGTACTTCCAATTGCACTGGTCTTCTCTGAAAGTTCCATGAACAATATACAAAGCATCAGCATTATCTCAGCATTCCCAATCGGAATTATCATGATAATAATGATTGCAGGATTCTTTAAAGATATTAAAACATATGTAACTACAGGCAAATAATAACACCCCGATTATAAAAAGAGCCTTTCATAAAAAATATGAAAGACTCTTTTTCTTATAGGTTAAAATTAATAAATAACTACTTTTGTTCCTCTTGGGATATTATCATAAATCCATTTTGCATTATCAATCTGAAGTCGTACACATCCATGTGAAAGCGGAATACCCACTCTTCCATCCATCAAAGAACCATTATATTTACTGTAAAGTACACTGTGGAATAAATAATTTCCATAGAACTGTGTATACCAATAACATCTGGCTGATCCAGAATCAAAATAATATCCTTTCCCCTGTACTGTAAATGTTCCAGAAACAGTTGGAGTAGATGCTTTTCCAGGCGCACAATCCCAATATTTAATATTATTCCATGCACCAAATCCGCCTGCAAATATAGATACTTTACATGCAGCTCGGTCTACCAGAATCAAGTAATTTGTATTACTGGTATATGCCTGCGCCTTCGCGAGCATCTCAGCCTGCTTTCCGGATAACATACTGCCATTAGCCTGTAACTGCCATCCATCAATAGACCTTGCCCTAGCCATTGCTCCATGGCTTCCTCCATGTGAATCGTTTTCATAATAAAAATAATACCAGTTATTATCAATCCATTGCCAGCCGGTTCTCATGGCTCCATTTCCAGCCAGATAATACCAATTGCCACCTACATATAACCAATTTGTTGCCATTGCTCCGCCTTGATTAAAATAATACCATGCTCCGTTAACAACTTTCCAGCCACCTAAAAAATGCTCTATTTCCATTGGCCGGATCAAGATAATACCAATATCCGCCAACATTCTGCCAACCCGAACAAATCTGTCCTGATGTCTCCCCATAATAATACCAGTCATCATCAACTTTATACCAGCCCGCACGCATAGAACCATTTGCTTCAAAAATATAATCTACACCTGCAATTGTTTTTTCTGTACCGGAAATCATCAGTCCCGGATGTTCTGCGTTATCTGGATCAAGATAATACCATTTTGTTCCAACTTTTATCCAGCCAGTTATTTTTGCTCCATCATTCAGTGCATAATACCAACCTTCTGGTTCTGAAATCCAGCCTATGCACATTACTCCATTTCCATCAAAGAAATATTCTGCGCCATTAATTTCTTTTTTACAATCTGAAATCATTAAATATGGATATTCCGTGTTATCTCCATCAAAGAAATACCAAGCACCATTTATAAAATCCCATCCATTTGCAAGAGCTCCGCTATTTAATGCATAATACCAACCTTCTGATTCCAAAATCCAGCAATTCTTCTTCATTGCTCCACTTTTTGTAAAATAATAATCTTTGTCATCAATTGTCTTTCTGGTATTTTCCATCATAAGATACGGGTATTCTTTATTTGCTCCTTCTAAATAATACCAATATCCGTTAATATATTGCCATCCATCTGCAAATGATCCATCTGCTTTTGCATAATACCAGCCTTCTGGTTCTGAAATCCAGCCTGTTCTCATTGCTCCGCTGGCACTAAATGCATATGTCTTGCCATCAATAACCTGAAATGTATCAGCACTCATCACTCCCGGTTTCTGCTCATCTTCTCCATTCAGATAGTACCAGCAATTTCCTATGTAACGCCATCCCGATGCGCGATTTCCATCTGTGTCATAATAATACCAGTCTTCTCCATCCTGATACCAGCCCGGTGTTGAAGTTTCTGGAATCACTTTATCCTTATTACCATCTTCCAGTTCTCCTTCACCTTCATCTGGTTTTTGTGCTTCACCTTCTAAAACAACTGTTTGATTTTCATTCTGATCAGGTTCTTCCACTTTTTTCTGCTCCTGACCATCCATAATCTGCTTATCCGGCTGCTCTGCACTTATCTCCTGAACCTCCTCATCATTTTCTTCCGCTAATGCGCGAACAGACAATGATGATGTGTTCAATGCGACTGCAAGAGCAAGAAAAAGCGCAACTTTTTTTAAAATTTTTCCTCTTCCTCATACTTTCTCCTCTCCGTACTATCAAGTACAAGTTTCTTGTATATAGTGTATCATATTAGAAAAAATTTCGCGAATCTTTCTTTTTAATTTCTATAAAAACTTTTTTATTGATCTATTTAATGATGTAGGTATCAAAAGCCAGATTTTCTGTGACTAATGACCACACATTAATATAAAAGATATAATAACACCTCAAAACACCCACATTATCTTTTAAAAACTACCAGCCTCTGTCCCAAATAATTGAACACTACAAATGCTCCCATTCCGACCAACATCGATACATTATCGCGGACAACTGTTTCTTGTCCTGCAAGTATCCAGTTGACAAACGGTTTTGCCAGACCATATGCCAGCAAATAGCAAATCGTAATATTAACTACAAATATTCCCACCTGTCTCCAGGATTTTTTCTTATCCTGAAAGGTAAAATATTTATTTAAAAAGTAACTCACAATACTGCCCACAACATAATTGGATGCTGACGATACCCAGTAATTCAGATGGCACAGATTATATGCTACGAACATTACTGTTGTCCCCACAAGTGTGTTTATAATTCCAACTAAAATAAATTTCCAAAAAGTCAAGTCTAAATACTGTTTTATATTTTTCATCTTTTATTGCACACTTCCCATTCCTTCTCCGAGGACATACTGCTGTCCATCTGTGTTTACAGCATATACATGTATATGATACTCTCCCAATACAAAATTAAAATTGGCAATGTTCACATTTGTCGAATACGTCCCATCTTCGTTCTGTGGTAACTCCACCCATTGCAGATCACTCTGATCTTCATTGTGCCAAACCGCTGCTGTTACAGATGCAATGCTGTCATCATTTTCAATATTATAAGCAATAACAGGTAACGTCGCGGTATGATAATCATACTCTCCGACTGCTATTTCACCTGTTGGCACTTCCCCTTGTCTTAATAAAAGTTCTTCGTTATTTATATCTTTAATTCCAAATACTTCTTATCATTTCAGGTACTTGTTTCACTGTGCTTCTATGATAAAATTCTTTCTACTCCACAAACACCTGTTAAGCTTCCATGATTATACCACACACTGTATTTTCCCGCAATAAAACATATCCAGTGAATGTCTTTTTACAATCACTGAATATCATGTCCCTCTGCCTTTATTCTGTTTCCGTCTCTTACCTTTTCAAGAATGCCTCGGCATTCTTGCTGCGAGGTGCGCGTCATGCAATTGCATGACATACTTCTACTGCGCACCTCTGCAAGTCTACACTCCGTTTCGGTCGGCGCAAAACCATTGTCCACCGGACA
>ENA-OPZZ01001313-OPZZ01001313.1-human-gut-metagenome-genome-assembly--contig:-NODE-1313-length-15678-cov-4.268279_pt1 | contig 15678 bp, 11 predicted proteins | sample MGYA00242487_ERZ504511 | MGnify/ENA primary metagenome ERZ504511 (study PRJEB26092, sample SAMD00036241) | human gut metagenome | host: Homo sapiens | study: EMG produced TPA metagenomics assembly of... | reverse complement strand
GTTTTCTGAGTAACTATAAAGAAGCACAGAAGCTGGTTACGGAAGATTATCAGAAATCAGTAGCAGAAGCAGTGGCAGAAGGAATTTTGTCTTATATAAAAGAAAATGAATAGCAGAAGAGAAACAGTTTTTTTTAGAACAAATAATGATATAATAACATTTATGGAACTTATCCAGTTTTTCATATTTATCCGACTCATGATTCTATTTGTTTCTTATGGTTTTTAAAAGCATCAATCATAGCCACTACATTCTCTATAGGTACATTTGCTTGTATGTTATGAACGGTATTGAACACGAAACCACCATTTTTACCCAGTATTTCACATTGTTTCAGTACGTGAGCATGAATTTCCTCCGGTGTGCCGAAAGGCAATACTTTTTGGGTATCAATACCTCCACCCCAGAAAGTAATCTGGTCACCAAAATTTTTCTTTCAAGCGAACTGAATCCATATCTTTCGCATTAATCTGAACAGGATTGATTATATCGAACCCAGCATCAATAATCCCCGGCAGTATGGGGAGAATCGCTCCGCATGAATGTTTAAACACTTTCCAGGTAGTATTTTGGTGTATCCAGTCATTCATCCGTTTATAATGTGGAAGCCATAGTTCACGAAAAGTATCCAATGAACAAAATTGTGATTCTTGCGAACCAAAATCTGTTCCACATGTGAACACAACATCTACTTTATCGCCTACCGCTTTCCATAATTTCTTGTAATTTTCAATAGCAATGTCGATTTGCTTTTCGAAAACCTGATGAATATAGTCCTGACGCATCATCGTTGACATGTACCATTCCGCAACGCTGCGTATACCTTTGGGGTCTTTCAGTCCCATTCCCGGAACGAACGCCACATCACCCAAAGCAGCACCTCCAAAACTTGCTACAACGGCTTTTCCTGTTGTAGCACGCTTTTTCTATATCTTGTTTCAAAAAGTTCACATCTTCATTCGTAATATAACCGAATTCTTCGAGATTATCTTCCGGATTCAAGTTGTCATCGTCAATCATTTTTTGACGTTCTATAGCATTCACGAAGTAGCATCCGTCAGGCATCACGGCACTAGGGGGACGGGAACAGTCGCCACCTGCATAGATGTATACATCACCTTCTTCATCTGGTGTCAAGTTGATGTCTTCGGCAATCAATACAGTTTGTCCCCAAGGGGTGATTTGTTCATGCAGTCGCGTTTCATCAATATCAAACATATTTTTGCGTCCCCATATACCGATAGTATCTATACCTATGAGATCTAATAATTCGTCATCTACTTCTCCTAACATCTGAAAGGGATCGATAATTCTGACTGGTCGCCTTTCAAGACCATAATATTCACGCAGCTTTTCCACTATTATACAATGGAGTCCTGTGACAGTTGTAGCTCCGAAATCCAGCGCTATCCTATCCGCGTCTTTGTGTGACAATACAGTTTGTAATCTTTCTTTTGAAGTCATGTTTTCTAATATTAAATTCCTTTTTGCAAAGATAGCCGGGATAAAAAAACAAAAAAATGGAGTAAAGTGATATAAAAGATAGATTATTATCGCTTACTTTACAGTGCAAACTTAATCTTATTAAATTATGATTCAACTAGCCTTAGGTTTCCCGGGAGAGCGTTTCATTTATCTACCGCTTTCCTTAATTGATGTAATGATAGACAGCCCTTTAACCGGAGATTTGATACTCTATTCTCTCGGTCATTTTTCACATGCCCGATACCACTATATCAACCGTATCAACGGATGCAAACAATATATTTTTATCTATTGCAAAGAAGGAAAAGGATGGATTGAAGTAAATAAACAAAAATACACTTTAACAGCCAACGATTTTATTGTTCTACCTCCTGATATTCCACATAGTTACGGTGCTTCCCAAGAATCTCCCTGGAGTATTTACTGGATGCATTTCATTGGTACAAAAGCAGAATTGTTCGCCAAGAAATTTTATGTTCCTACAAAAGTCAATTATACCGAATCTAGTGAAGAAGAGCGGTTCAAACTCTTTGAAGAGATGTATTCTACACTCCGCAATGGCTTTACTATTGACAATTTGAATTATACGAATATTTGTCTGAAACATTTTCTGGCAACCTTCCTGTTTCAGAATTCCCATAAATCACCCAAAGTAGTTAGCGAGTATTCGGAAAGTATTATCAACCGGGTAATCGCCTATATGAACAATCATATCAATCAAAAAGTAACTATCGGAGAAATGGCCGCTTTTTTAGGATACTCGGTTTCTTACTTCCATCGCAAGTTTTATAAGGCAACCGGGCAATCGCCCATCAACTATTTTATCCAGATGAAGGTTAACAAAGCTTGCATTGAATTGATAAAAACAGATTTGAAGATCACCCAAATTGCTTCTAAGCTCGGGTTTAAAGATAGTTATTACTTCTCAAGAATATTTACGCAGACAATGGGGATTTCTCCGAAAAAATTTAGAGAACAGGGATTTAAATTAGACACCTGATACTATTCCGAATTTAGTTCTAAATCGTAATCCATCAGGTCTTTTACTTCGACAGGGACTTCCACAGATAGTCATATAGAGATATAAATTTAAAGAATTATTCGAATTAAAAGTAAAATTAATAAGAAACCCTCCGAAGAAGAAACTCTTTGGAGGGTTGTTTAACACGCCATTTAATATGATTCATTTATCAATACTGCAGTTACACTCTCTTTTCCTAGATAAAAAACCTTTGCTTTTATCAGTGGAGCATTGCATACTACCGGAGTTTGCCATTGTATGGAACTTTCCGTAGGCTCACTTCCATCGGTTGTGTACCGGATTACCGCATTGGGAATGGCAGTATTAGCCAGTAGTAATCCATCCCTTGTCATAATACCGGGAGGAGACACCCGGAAATTTATTCCTCGCTTTGCCAGACGTGGCAACTCATAATCTATAATACCGGCATTGTATTTCCGTTTGGCATCCATATATACTTTGCCGTCCGGAGATAATGCCCACGATGGTTGAACATTCCAAGCACGTTCTGCCAATCCGAAGACTTTTGGGAAAAGATAATATTCTACCTGTTCAAAACTACGGATTGTTTCCGACCATATTTGTCCGGACAGACCTTTAATATTTTGAGAACCTTCCTTTGTCAAGAGCTGTTTTCCGTTTGAAGCAGCTTTCACATCAACAGGTTCACCTTTCAAATTCCGTCGTAAAGACTTATAAATATCAAAAGGCAACATATCAAACGTCACATATTCATCCACATAACCGCCCCAACGCAATCCCGGTTCCTCCACATGATAGCAATAGGCCATATCCAAATAGAAGTTACCCACATTACAGAGTATAACCGGGTAGCCTGCATTAGCTAGCTTATACGGCACTTCATCCCCACCCTGCTCCGGAATGGTGTTCCAGCAATAATTTAATACCTTACTGTTTCTGAAATGTTCGTTAACGGTATTATCAGGATTCATAACAATGTCCTGCCATCCGACTGCCTGTATGTTACGTTTGTCCAGCATTTCCAATATTTGTTCCAGAAAATAATCCTTCAGATCCCGTATCTTAGTCAGTCCGTTCTCTTGCATAAAAGTGCGGCAGATAGAAGAACCTTCCCAAATACCTTCCGGTACTTCATCTCCACCCACATGGAAAGCAGTCAGTTCTACTCCTGCATCCTGATACATCCGTACGATTTCATCAATCACTTTTTCAAGAAAATGATAAGTGGAAGGCATGGCAACATTAATCACATTGTCTGTGAAATTTTGTGCCGACAGATATTGGGAAGTATCTGCAAAGTCAGTCAAAAGATATTCTTCCGCTTTCGATTGGTCTGTAGCTATATATTTCTGATAACGGGCATTCATGGCCTTAATCGCTGCCCGGGAATGTCCGGGAATGTCTATTTCGGGAATAACTCTGATATGCCTTTCTTTTGCGTATTTCAGAATATCCATGAAGTCACTGCGAGAATAATATCCATTGGCCAATGAAGTAGTATCTGTCTCATTCCATCCCCAGGCATACGCAGGATAAAGACATGTCTGTTCATCTATGGTATGTCCTCTGCGAGAAGCGATTTCTGTCAATTCCTCCAATCCGGGTATTTCCACACGCCAGGCCTCATCGTCACTCAAATGCAAATGCAGTACATTCATCTTATAGAATGATAATATATCGATCAGTTTCAGCAGCTCCGCTTTCTTTGTAAAGTTGCGGGCTACGTCCAACATAATTCCCCGATGCCCCATGTCCGGATAATCGGTTATATGAAGATTAGGTATCGGAGAAGAAGTTAGTTCCATGTTATCTAATAAGGCAAGCAATGTTTGACAAGCATTAAATATGCCATGTGTATCACTAGCTTTCAAAGTCAACCGGTTATTCTTTATCACGATTTCGTAATATTCATCGGGATATTGACAGGTAATAGGAACCTCCATTTTCTTCAATTCAATGATTGTTTCTTCATCCTTATCGGAAACGCTGCATCTTAATAATGAAGTCAATTGACTTTTCAATAAAAGAGCTTCCTCTTTAAACGCATCATCAAACTTCAGACAGACTTTTTGAGAGAAAGAAGAAACACCGCCCGTCTTTTCCACTTTTTTAGGAGCAGGAAAAAGAGAAAGCATATCACAATCTACCGGTTTGCTAAAATCATCATTCTGCTTATAGAAATAATTTCCATCTGCATAGGGAAAGCTGTTCCTCGAGCTAACCCATTGGGTATCGGGCTTAAAAAGCTCGATCTCGATGGGGACATTTTGCGGTTGTAACGATTTCCCCTTTTTCATCGGTAGTTACCATATAAGCCCCTTCAGGAACCGAGGACACATTAATCACATTTCCTTCACTCAATATGGTAAAAGTGATTGTTTCACCCGGTGGCAATGCCTGGTAGTGTTCAGTCGGGTACATTTTATAGTAAGTCGAACCCAAACATTCAATTTCCAGCGGTGCATTAATAGGTTGCTGATAATAAATAGGTGTCTGATTAAAATAGATCACCCAATTATTAGTCAAGGATTTATTCCCATTATTCGTCAGACAGAATGTATTCTTAAAATATCTGGCTTCCACACTATCTTTTTCCAGTTTCCATGTTAAGGATAGCTGTGAGGAAGGGGGCTGTTTACCAGCCCCGCAACCAAACAGGCATATCCCCAACATCATTATCCATATATTCCTCATAGTTATCATAAGGGAATTATTTAGTTAATGAACGAATACATTCCACCTCTTCTGCCGAATAAGGGGTTCCATCACTACGGAATATATCGTGGAACCACAATGGAGGTTCAACAACATCAGGCAATGGAGTATCCCATGCAAAGATCGTATTTGTTTTTCCAGCTACAAGTCCCCAGTTGATTGCACCGATATTTTCTCTCTTCAGCATTGGCATAATATCCTGGAAAGTACTATTTTGAGTACGTGCCATATATTCCGTACAAATCATCGGGCGACCGTATTGCTTCAATGTATCAATGAGTTGCTGATGCGAATTCAAGCCTTCATACGTGTGATATGTTATCACATCCGAGTTTTCCAACTGAAACTTATTCAGATTAGTCAAACTCATATCCCAGACTCCGGCCGACAAGGGTTGCGACGGATTAACTGTTCGTCCCCACGTAAATATCTTCTGCAATAACGGCAGACTTCTTTCACCGTATCTATATCCGCCCGAACCACCGGGCTCATTATATAAATCCCACAACACAATTCTCTTATCATCCTTAAAAGTGGTAAGAATGTCTTTCACATAATTCTCCAAGACCGGAAGTATCACTGCCGTATCACCTTTATAATACAAATCTCCCGGATCACGCGCCCATCCCGAATTATGTACTCCCGGTTGTGGTTCCGGTTGTTTTCCTGCCTGATAAGTAGGATTCCAGCAATCATCCAGAAAGACAAAGATGGTAGAGATATGGTGCTTGTCGGCAATAGTAAGGTATTCATTAATACGTTTCTTAAAACCTTCCTTATCCGTTTCCCAAACTAGATGGTGCAAATATACACGCATACAGTTCATTCCGATATCTTCTGCCCAGCCTAGTTCACGGTCAATAGTCACCGGATCAAAAGTATCTGCCTGCCACATCTCCATTTGGTTGATTGCCGTGCTCGGAATAAAATCGCATCCACGAAGCCATCCCCATTGTTTATACCACTCATTAGCCTGCTCTTTTGTCCAGACCTCACGAACAGAGACAGTTTTCTGGTTGCAGGCAATCAACATAACACCAATAAAAAGGAAAGTAATATCTTTTTCATATAATCGTTTTACTTTATCAAATTAAAAATCTTTTTATTTTCTCCACGTAAATATTACCATATCACCCGGTTCGACTGCTATCGTAGAACCGTCCGGAGTAATCGTTGAACCATTTTTCAACACTCTGCTAACAGAACTATCCACATCGATAGACAGGTTCATCACATTACGAAAATCTCTATTTACTACCACAAGATATTGATTACCACCTTTCTCCAGGACAGAGACAACCGCACCTGTATCACTCGTAGTCAATGATTTTATAGGAGTCGGCAGACTTCCCAAAGCCTTCGTGCCTTCAGGTATTTCACTTCCGGTGTGAGATACAGAAATAACCTGTGCTCCCAAGAATATACCTGCAAGCTGTTGTACTTCCTGATTAACAGTCTTGACCAAATCATACACTTCAGTCGGATCATCATGTTGAAGTCCGCGATAGGTAAAATACTGGATTGCCTGCGCACCATAAGCCAAATCACTGAAGACTTGTAATCTCAACTCGGGCAATGTCGGTATCTTATAAAAATGAGTTTCATCAAGTTTATGGGAAAGTGCAAGTGCAAATGCCCAGAACGGCTTATTGTTCTCTTTAGCAGCAGCCGATATTTCTTCCAGATTCCGATACCAGTCCGGACGAATAATGCTTGGAGCACCATTTATAGAGACAATAGGATAATTGTCAAACGAAATAAACGGAACAGGGACTTGTTCTATAAACGACTTTACATTTTCAGAATAAAGTTCTTTCCCCCATGCCCAATTAGGGTACAAGTTTATATAACAAGGATGATGGCTGTCGATGGTTTTAATCTTCTTCACCAATTCGCCCAAGCCCGGCAAATCATTCACTTCCGGTTCATCCTTCAAATGGTAGGCATACAAAGCCGGATGATTCATCATCGCTTTTACGACCTCTTCGGCAGTACCAACAGACAAGAGGTCCTTACAAGAGGTTATCATTTTCACTCCGGTCTTCTGTGCGGCGTCAAGCACCTTCAATGTTGTTTCCAAATCATCATACCATCCCAGATAAATATTAATGCCGGATGCTTTCATCACCGGGAATTTCTCCAGCGACTTATCTGCTTCCACTCCGGTCCATGCTATAATCGGGAGTTCTCCATCAGTTGTAGGGATATAAGAATTACCCTGAATGACCTCAATTTCTTGTGTCTTTACTCCATTAGGTACTACGCGGAATACAGCCGTACGTCCGGTTCCTGTATTTGCATTTGCAGTAATTGTCACAGTTCCGTTTCCACTCCCTTTGGCCGGTGAGATGGTAACCCAAGACTGATCCGTCTCGTTTACAAATTTCCATTCCGTATTAGACTTTATCGAATAAACCTCCGTAAAACCGTCATTACCGATCTGTAACTTCTCCAAATTCCCGGAAATTGAGAAAGAAGCTTTCTCCGGATCCATCGAACAAGACATCAATACCATTGGCAACATCGGAAAAAAAGAATGCGACCAGTAACTTCTTACTATATGTTTTCATTGATATATACATAATTCTATTGAATATTAAATTAAAGACTATTAATCTTGATCCCTTTTTAATTATAAGGAGTCAATCGTATCACTTCACTGGCTTTATCAATATGTATCGTATAAAGTCCAGCTTTAAAATCAGGACCGGGAATCAGATCGCCGGGAGCACTTCTTGTTATCAAGTTAGCAGGCTCAACCGTATACAGATTCTTCGTATCCTCCTCTTGCGCCCAACCATATCCTCTAAAGAACTTAAATCCCATAGTCTGATCAATATACACAACTGCTTCAAAGGCACTTGCCCCTACCTTCTTAAAGAAGAACCATTGGTGAGGATATGCGAAGTCCCAAGCAAGCGTAGCCACATAAGGTTCGCGTGGAAATCCAACTCCAGTACCGACAATATACATCACCTCCGGATAAAAAACCATCCCGTGGGCGTTCCATATACATGAAACCATTTGATGTATTATATTTCAAGTTATAAAGTACCGACGGACCATCGAATTTTGCTTTGCTCCCTGAAACATCTTTAAAAAATTCCGGCCGGAGCATATTGGTGACATCACTACCAAAACCTATAAAATTAATCTTGGCGCTTTCCACCAACTGAACATCCAACTGGACATACCCTCCTCCCACATCAAAGAAGCGGGACTTATCAATATCAATGCTGTATGTCAAAGTCTTATCAGCCAGAAAACTCAACATATCAAAAGTAATATTCTCCAATGTATAACTCCCTACCTTAGGAGTCGGAATCGAAGTAGCTGCATCATCAGTCACAATCGCGATCTTATCGTCTGAATATCCCCATACCAAACCGGAATAATCAGGTTTATTATTTATTATCTTTTCGGCAACTTTAAAATGGTCGCCAATCCCTGCCAAATCCGCCGCACTCGTCCGGAAACTATAATCCGTTTCATTCTGACTCTCCTTGTCCATTTCATACACATTTCCCAAATCATCAACAAGGTATAATTGGGAAGGTGTTTCCGGACGGGTCACCGCCACACTTGCGGCCTCATCCAAAGTCAGGGTCGATTCATTGCCACCTAAATCGTTTACAGCTTTTATAGTCACCACAGGACGTCCATTCTGGAAACCAGCAACAAAAGGTAAAGTAGCTTCCTCTTCAATAACCGCAGAACGTCCGCTCAAGCCTTTAGACAAATTCAAGATTTCGGCTCCATCCATTGTCACTAATAATTGGAATGAAACCAAATCATTATATTCATCACTGACCTGTGCGGTGAACTTCACTTTATCACCAGCCGCCACAACCGTTTCACCATTCACTCCCCGCAATACGGCATTTTCTATTTTAGGTTTTGAAGGTGTAGGCCACTCCGGCCATTCACTTGGCTTACTAACATCATCTTTTGCACACGAAAGGAGCAATAACGACGACATGAATAATACATATATCTTTTTCATTTTTCTTAAGATCTCTAGTTTAACAATAATGAATGATGACATTAATTGCGAGCTGCCGCAAGATCCGCTTTCCATCCCTCACGTTCAAATGTCTGTGCCAACACTTTTCCATAAGATTCCGAAGCTTGTTGAACCGCATAATTAGGAATAGGCACATATTGATGTGTAGGAGCCACTCCTTTGATCTTCGCTGTACGCTGCGCATACTGATTAAAACGGATGAGATCTATTTTACGCATCCCTTCATACAACATTTCATGTCCTCTTTCCGTAAGTAAAGCATCCAGGAAAGCTTCAACATTCGCTGTTGCCGATGACGGGAGATCCCCCAGTCCGGCACGCTTACGCACCTCATTGACCGCAGCAATAGCGTCAGCGGACGGAGCCGCATTGTTTTTACGTACTTCGGCTTCCGCATACATGAGCAATACATCTGCCCAACGGGCTAACGGTATATCAGTCCCCTGAAAAGCCGTAGCTGTTTCCACCGGGAATTTATTAATGATAAACCCGTCCCATGTAGTAGTATTCCGGTCAATCCAGGTTCCTGCAGTCGTATAATATTTGGTCAGGATCACTTCACGACGTTTGTCCGAAGGATCATACGTATCCCAAAATTTCGGAGACACATTGAAGGTTTGTCCCCATCCCTGCCCTTGCAGATAGAAAGGAGTAGGATTTCCCTGATCGTCCACTCTGGCTGCATTATCGGGAGTAGCAAGCATCATTAGCGGGTTAAAGTTGCCGGACTTATTCGTACCATCCGCCGTTTCATCACAGCTGACAGCCATAATCACTTCCGAATTAAAGTTATTGGCATTTTTAAATTGCTCGATATAAGGATTGTCCCCTTTCTTGAAAAGACTATACCGTCCCTTCAACTCGTTATACATATCAATCGCTTTCTGATAATAACCGGACATATAATAGCCTTCATTCAGGCAATGCCGCATGATGCATACACGTGCATAGTCTTTATTGTAACGTCCCTGTTCCGGCTGCGTATCTGCAATATACTGATAAGCATACTCAAAGTCAGCCATAATCCACTCCGTCATTTGCTGCAATGTCGGACGTACCAGATTTTCCAGTTTTGAAGGATTAATCAGGTCGTTCGGATCGACAATCAAAGGAACAGGACCATATACATGCAATAGATAATACATCATCAATCCACGACAAAGACGGGCTTCAGCAATAAATTCTCTTTTACGCTCTTCAGAGACCACTTCGGTAGAAGCCTTCTCCAGTGTGCCGATCACATTGGTGAAGTAGGAAATCTCACTTACTTTCGGAAAGTGGTTCGGGTTTTCATCGCTTAATGTACCGCTTGCGTAATAAACACACTGACTGAAATCGGCTTTAGAAAGGAAATAATATCCGCCTCCCCAACCATTATTCCACACAGCCACCTCATCTGTCGGATAATCAAAGAACTTCAGTACACCTCCGGCAGGGATATACCAACCGTGCTGATTGCCACTTGTTCCGGCACCGATCCAATAGGTCCATGTTGTCGTAAAAGGCATATAGCAGGTCATCATAAATGATTCGTATTCGGCTTCAGTCACCGGATAATTAGAAACATTCAACGTGCCATACATCTTCGGATCAAAATTATCCTCACAACTGCACATGATAAATGCAATCATGACAAACACCTTAAATAATTTATTCTTGTTCATATTTTCAATCTTTTCTTTCGTTACAGGTTTTCTTAGAAACATATTTTTGCTCCGAAGGAGTATGTTCTCGTCATCGGATACTCCGCTTTGGAGCCGTCGCCACCCGTCTTTATTTCAGGATCGACACCTACAAACTTGGTAAAAGTAAACGGATTCTGACAGTCGACAAAAACTCTGATAGAACTCACATAATCACCTACTCTTCCCAGCTTCTTTCCTGAAAGGTTATATCCTAAAGTGATATTCCTGACACGTACGAACGAAGCATTCTGATAATCTTCCTCAAAACCTACGTTACCAGGCAAAGCGACAGCCTTTGTTGAAGCAATACCACGCCGGTTTCCATTCTGATTGGTTTGAGAATTCCAGATAGTATATACATATTTGTTCGAATTCTTGGGACTCGTGTAATACACATCTCCGACAAGTGCCCAACGATATGCATAGTTATAGCGTGTACGTCCGAATTGTCCATACATAAATACATCCAGATCAAAATCTTTGTATACAAATGTATTTCCAAAGCCTATGTGAATTTTTGGAAGTGTATTCCGCATCTTTACATCATCAATCGTTATTTTATTATCCCCATTTGCATCCTTTATAATCGGATAACCGGGCTGTTGCGCGTCTGCCGGCAAAGACTTCTGCGATTCGGGCATATTGCTTTTATCTATGTTGATAACGCCTTCCGTTTCATAGTAATAATAAGCATTCACCGGTTCGTTCTTACGGATTCGATATTCTTCATAATAATAGTTGGGCATCCGTTCTTTCCAAACGGCATTATGATGTGATAAGGTCAATTGTGAGGTCCACTTAAACACACGGGGGATTTCAAAGTTAAGTGAGTTGATAGTCGCATCCCATCCGTAACGTACATAATGTCCATAATTCATCGGAACGGAAGATGTCATACTAAGCGGAGAGGCAGAGTCATATCCCAGCAAGTTGGTTACATCATTGCGGAACATATCAAAACTTCCCCAGATTCTATCTTTCAGGACTGAAAAGTCTATACCTATATTTTTCATGGTAGTCTTTTCCCAGGTAACATTCGGGTAATCAGGACCGCTAAGCAGATAGGGTACATAAGTCACTGAATTGTTAGAGAACTTGATATATTGGGCTGCCAGACTGAAAGTGCCATAAAGCGAACTACCCAGATTATCATTACCTGTCTGTCCATAACTACCACGAATCTTCAACTGGTCAATCCATGATATATGCTTCATAAACGGCTCGTTAGATAATTTCCAGGCCAATGACACTGAAGGGAAATAGGCATATTTCTTTCCCGGAAAAAACTTATCCGTTCCATCGCGACGAATAGTAGCGGCAACTACATATCTATCGAGCACATCCACACTTGCCCTGGCAAATTGAGAACGACGTTCATCGGCTGCTCTGAAAGAAGTCGGGTAGAAAGCGCCTTCCGCAGCTTCCACCTTATCAGCAGCAATGTGATCGTTAATCTGTTCGTAGTCAAGTTCAAGACCATTTGAATCGTTCGTATACCTTCCCATACCGACTACGGCATCGACACGTAACAAATCTCCAAACTGCTTTTTGAAAGTCAACGTACCTTCCATAGTTTGGTTTCTACGTTCAACATATCCCAAATGCCCTCTTGATTTATACATGTCCATAAAATATATATCAGAAGGAATATACAGATTACGATTAGCATTCTCCTTATTAATGCCATACATCAAACGGAAGGACAACATATCCTTGATTATATCCACATCGGCAGCAAAGTTTAGATAATAACCGCTTGTTTTAGTCCGGTCACTAACTTTTATCATTTCGGCCGGGTTAGGGTAATTTGAATATAAAGTAGGCTTTCCGTCCTCACCTCTGATTGGTAAATAAGAAGGATAAGTCAATGCTGATTGTATGGCATCGTACCCATTTCCACCACCTCCGCCACCGGAAGTTGAATTTGTATATTCATTTTCATTTACATTGACAATTGCTGTCAACTTAAGAAATGGAAGCAATTGTGAAGAAATGTTTGTCCGAAGAGCATAACGTTCCATAGCGGAGTTTTCTACCGTACCTTCCTGTTTGTAATAATTTCCGGACAGATAATATTTCAGCAGTTTAGAACCACCCGTAATTGTGATATTATGATTATTGATGTTACCATCCTTTAATACACAATCCAGCCAGTCTGTTGTTTGAGCGGCAGCTATCTGTTGAGGTGAGAATTGAGGTACCCATTTATTATCAAAAGGTTTATCACCGTAAGGATACATACCGTTCGTAAATAAATAGTTTTCTTTATTGAAAATGTTGGCAACATTCATATATTCTTCCCCACTCAAAGGTTCCAGATACGGATAGTTTTTCACGATAGAATAATTTCCTTCATAAGTGATTTGGGGACGAGTTTCAGTACCTTTCTTTGTAGTAATTAATACGACACCATTGGCTGCACCAATTCCATAAATGGAGGCAGATGCATCCTTTAACACTTCGATAGATTCAATATCGGCAGGATTAAGTCCGGCCAATCCCGAACGATTGATAGAGTTGGGCATAACCTGGTTTCCGTTTCCCACCTCTAAAGAAGTGGAAGGCATCATTACGCCATCCACTATAAAGATAGGAGTACCTGCCCCACGAATTGAAAGGTCAACTGCTCCACCCGGTTGCGGGCTTGTCAACGTAGCTTCCAGTCCGGCAGCCCGCCCAAGCAACATCTGTGACATATTACTTGTTGCGGCTCGCGATATTTTTTCCGTTTTTACCGTTGCAATGGAAGTTGTCAGATTCTTACGGGTGGTCGTTCCATACCCTACCACCACAACTTCATCCAACTGTTTCGAATCCTCTTTCATCGTCACATTCAACGTCATCGGTCGGGTAATTTTCTGCGTATATGTAGTGTAACCTATTGAAGTAAATTTCAGTGTCGAGCCTTCCGGAACTTGCAACTGGTAATTGCCATCTATACCGGTAATGGTTCCTTGAGTAGCCCCTTCTATCATCACAGTCACTCCCGGAAGAACCTCTCCGGATTCGTCCACTACTTTGCCTGTCACCTTGACCGGCTGTTTGTTATCCTGTGGCCGAGATGGAACTTTGTTTAATACAATCTGACGTTTTTCAATCGTATAAGATACTCCTTCGCCTTTAAAAAGTTTATCCAGTGCTAGAGTCATCCGTTCATTTTTCACAGTAATGCTTACTATACGGCTTACATCAACAATGTCTTTGTTGTATAAGAAACGATATTCTGTCTGATTTTCGATACTAGTCAAGACCTCCTCTACAGTCACATTTTTCAGTCGCAATGTAATTTTGGCGGATTGTGCCAGGATAGGTATACTGATAGCTTGCAAAGCTATACAAAACAACCATATAGCACAGATTCTCCCCATTTTTACATTCGCAGGTACATTAATTCTCTTTTTCATTTTTCTAATTGAAATAAGTTTCATACCTTTACATGTTTGGTTATTGGTTCTACAAATAAGTTGATTAACGAATAACTGAATCTTTGGAAAGGAAGGTGAGTCAGACCTTCCTTTTTTTATCAGTTGTCGGAAGCTGAATTCACTGATTATGTCTTTCTCATGGCTTGTATTATTTAAAGGTTAATAAATGTGTTTTTCTCTCGTTTCTATCAATAAGACGTTTCTAAAAATAAAAGCCACATTGGATATCGCATTATTTTTTCATCTGCATTATTTTTTCTTCAAACTATCGTTTATCCCAAATAATCTTTCTATTTTTACCCCCGACAATAGAACCTTTACTACAATACTATGCCGAATATCCAACAACAGACTTCCGACGACCGTTTTCTGGTAATAGCACTAAAACAGGATGATAAACAGGCTTTTACCCGACTATTCCATGCTTATTATAAAGATTTGGTATTGTTTGGCGGTACTTACATTCCGGAGAAATCTACCTGTGAAGATATTGTACAAAATATCTTTCTCAAACTATGGAATGACCGGAAATCATTGGTAATTGAGAACTCACTAAAATCATATTTACTGAAAGCGGTCAGGAATTACTGTCTGGACGAATTACGCCATCGCAGGATTATAGATGAGCACGTTGCTTATGAACTTAAATCGGGCTCTATAGATATAGATACGACAGAAAACTACATACTGTATTCTGATTTATGCCGGCAACTTAAAAATGCATTGGAACAATTACCTCCTCAAGAAAGAGAAGTGTTCGAGATGAGCCGATTAGAAAATATTAAATATCAGGAAATAGCCAATCACCTGAATATCTCTGTCAGAACGGTAGAAGTACGTATCAGCAAAGCATTGAAGCAGCTCCGCATCTTATTAAAAGATCTTTTTATTTACTATCATTTTTTATTTCTTTTCCACTAATGAATGTGGGATTTTCTTTCTGAAACGTCTATTATATATAAGGTAAAATGCATTATGATAAATAAAGATTCAGACATAGAAATTATAATCTCCAGATATCTCTCGAAAGAGGCTACACCAGAAGAAATAAAGGTACTGGATGATTGGATATCGGCTACTCCCGAAAACTATAGGAGCTTTCTATCACAAAAGAATGTGTGGGAAGTCAGTCACCCGGCTTTTAATCCGGAAGAGATAGATGTGGACAATGCGCACAGAAAAGTAATGGAGAAGATTCTCCATCAAAACCAGCCGGTTTCCGTTCGTCCAAAGTTGTCCTTCCTACACTATTGGCAGCAAGTGGCAGCTATCTTACTTCTTCCCTTTACTGATATTATCTGCTTATCTTTATTTTAAACCCGCTTCTCAAATTGCAGAGAC
>ENA-OPZZ01001312-OPZZ01001312.1-human-gut-metagenome-genome-assembly--contig:-NODE-1312-length-15681-cov-2.601903_pt1 | contig 15681 bp, 20 predicted proteins | sample MGYA00242487_ERZ504511 | MGnify/ENA primary metagenome ERZ504511 (study PRJEB26092, sample SAMD00036241) | human gut metagenome | host: Homo sapiens | study: EMG produced TPA metagenomics assembly of... | reverse complement strand
ACTTATCTACATTCTCTCCCGAACGAACTCCACAGTAATCTGTCGCTTTTGTCAATTTTTCTGTCGTCAGATTGATCACAAACTCCCCGCTTTCTTTTATCATATGATAAGAATAGCGCTCCGGACGAACAGAAATATATACCATCGCCGGATTCGTACATACGGTTCCCGTCCATGCAATCGTAATTATGTTACTGTTTCCTTCTTTATCTGCGGTACTGACCATCACCGCCGGAAGCGGATAAAGCATGTTTCCCGGTTTCCATATTTGTCTGGACATTTTATCCTTCCTCTCTTTTTCCGTTTTATTATTGCTGCAGGACGCTGACAAGCGTCGGAACAAGCTGCTTTTTCCTTGATACTACTCCTTTTAGCATGATCGTATCCGTGTCTTCCGGCAAATCATATGCATTTAATATTTTTTCCTTTGCCTCCGGACCGCCGCAAAGAAGTTCCGATGATTCTGTCAAAATATTTGTCAACATAAAAAGATCATATTTACCCCGCTGTCTGCGCACGCTTTCTCCAAATACGGCTTTACTTTCTTTTTGATTCCTTCCAGTTCGTCGGAACTCATTGAATTCACCTGTCCTACTCCGAACACAGTCTCGTTGACCGTAAATTTTTTAAAATCAAGAAAGCATATATCCTGAGCGCTTTTCCCTTTCAAATTACTTCCTGCACGAAACATTTCCTGCGCCAGAATTTCAATCTCGACGCCCGCAGTCTGAGCCAGTTTCCTCGCTGTGTTTTCATCCAAAGGCGTACAGGTCGGAGAGCGGAACATCAACGTATCGGAAATAATAGCGGAACAAAGGAGCGCGGCGTTTGTCGGATCTATTTCAACTCCGTTTCTTCATACATCTGACTGACGATCGTCGCAGTGCATCCCACCGGCTGATTACGGAAAAATACAGGTCCCATTGTCTGAATACTGCCCAGTCTGTGGTGATCGATGATCTCCATTACTTCTGCCTCTTCCACTCCGTCCACAGCCTGGCTTTTCTCATTATGATCGACAAGAATCACTTGTTTTTTTCTTACGTTCAATAACCGTCGTCTTGAGATCAGTCCTAATAATTTCCCGTTTCCGTCAACAATCGGGAAATCTCTGAACCGTTTTCGCGCCATCACTTCTTTTACGTCATCAACATAATCCTTCATTTTGAATGTAACCAGATTCGTTTTTGTCATAAAATATTTGACCGGGATGCTCTGATTGATATGCTGCGCCGCAGTAAAAGTATCATGAGGCGTCCTTATGATCACAATCTGCTTTTTTTCCGCCTGTTTAATAATCTCTTCTGAAATCGAAGCGTTTTGACAGACGACCATACAGCTTGCTTCCATATCTACCGCACACTGCTGTGCATCCTTTCTGTCTCCCATGATCACAAGGTCATCTCTGCTTATAAAATCCGACATGAGAATCCTGCTTTGAAGCTGCGATCACTACTTTTCCGTTTAACAGATAGCTATGCTCATTTCCGGTGATCACTTCCCCATCTACTGCACGGGCAATATTTCTATACTGAGTCCTTGCCTTTGATAAAATCATACTATCATAAACATCCATATATGTCTTGGCAATATCACCGATCGTAATAACCCCTTCCAAACTGCCGTCTCTTACAACCGGAAGTGTATGAATGTTCAGCTCCCGCATCGTTTCCCACGCTGTGCGGATTGAAGAGTTACTTTGCAATCCTTCTACTTCTTTTCGGTTTTATTTAGACTACTAATCGTCTGAAACAAGCAAATATTGCTTAAAACAGAGGATAACGATTTTTACGAAAAACAGAAAAATCATGTTTGCGAAAGGATAAACAGTAAGTGCATCCGAAAATTTATTGATATATCGTAACTGTGAAGGTACTGAACAGTTACGATATATCGCAGATAAAGAAAAGAGTACAGAAACTGATTAGGATTTTCTGTACTCTTTTTTCGATTACTCATAACAGACCGTCGAATCTCATTTTACATTTATTTTAAAGAGATTATTCCATAAACCGATATACACCGATGACCTTGCCAAGAATTTGCAGCTGATCATGTACGATGATCGGATCCATGTAATCGTTTTCCGGCTGGAGACGATAACAGTCTTTTTCTTTGTAAAATCTTTTTACTGTAGCAGAATCATCTACCAGAGCTACTACAATATCACCATTCTGTGCATCTGCAGTCTGCTCTACAATTACTTTATCACCATCAAGAATCCCTGCGTTGATCATACTTTCCCCAACAACATTCAGAATAAAGGTCTGTGCGTTCGGCATAAATTCCGCTGGAATCGGAAAATAACTTTCCACATTCTCGATCGCCAGCAGTGGTTCACCGGCTGCCACACGGCCTAATACCGGAACATTCACCATCTCTCTGCGCACAAGGTTAAAGTTGTCATCCACGATCTCAATTGCTCTCGGTTTGGTAGGATCACGTCGGATATAGCCATTCTTTTCCAGACTCTCCAGGTGTGCATGAACAGAAGACGTGGACTTCAGGTTCACCGCTTCACAAATTTCACGTACCGCAGGTGGAAATCCCCTGTTCAGAATTTCGTTTTTGATATATTCCAAAATTTCCCGTTGTTTATCTGTAATTTTCCCGTATGCCATAACTGAATCCTCCCGAACATCTGATTCTCTTTTTCTTTATTATATATCTATTTGCATCTGTAATTATATTTTTCTGACTTCATTACAAATTCTGTAATTATGTAATTATAATGATAACATATACACACTTAAAATGCAAATACATATTCCGAAAATCTGTTCGGACTTTCTCCAAAATCATATTGACAAACGAATGTTCGAGATCTATAATAAATTTACAGTTAAAGAACAAACGTTCGCAAACATATGTTTTGAAAGTATGGGAGGAATTTACTATGATGACAGAATACAAAGGAAAGACAACTGTTACACGAAGCACTCGCAGAAATGTACACCCCGGAAAAAGTCGTACCAGAAAAACAAAATGCAGACATTTCCCTTTTGCCAGTATGTTTTTGATCTGTCTGGCAACAGTTGCCGTACTCCGTTTTACCAGCGTCGATGCAAATGCAGATGTACCGGAACGTTATAAATACTATACTAACGTTTATGTAGACCGTGATACCACTTTGTGGGGTGTTTCCCAGAAATACATCAGTGATGAATATACTAATATCCGCGCTTACATGGAAGAAGTGAAAAGCATTAACCATCTTCCTGATGATCAGCTGATCTATGGAACTACCATCTGTGTACCGTATTATTCCGATGAATACAGGCAATAAATATAGTTTACTTTAACTCGTGAAGTCCCGGAATAATTATTGATTAGAAAAATTAATAAATAGTTTGTTATTTATTACAAAAAAGGGTGTTCAAATATCTTATCTCCATATATAATAAATAAATAACATCAAGGAGGAAAAAGATAGTATGAGTACCAAAGAAACAGGTCATTCCAGACAGATGGACAAAGCGTTATTTGATTTCTACGGAAAGCCATCGTTCGGACAAGTTATGCCACTGGCGATCCAGCATGTACTTGCCATGATTGTCGGATGTGTAACCCCATCCATCATTGTTGCCGGTGTAGCAGGACTTTCCCAGAAGGATTCCGTTATTCTGATCCAGGCTGCTCTGGTAATGTCAGCACTTACCACGTTATTACAGTTATTTCCCTTTATAAAAACCAGGTGGTTCGCCATCGGTGCCGGACTTCCGGTTATGATGGGTATCAGTTTTGCCTACGTGCCAAGTATGCAGGCAATCGCAGGCGAGTATGATATTGCCACCATTCTCGGCGCACAAATCGTCGGCGGTATTGTTGCTTTACTGGTTGGATTAAACATCAAGCGAATCCGCAAGTTTTTCCCACCATTGATTACCGGAACGGTTGTTTTTGCTATCGGATTATCTTTATATCCAACTGCCATCAATTACATGGCCGGCGGTGCGAGCAGTGAGAATTACGGTTCCTGGCAGAACTGGCTGGTAGCCGTTATCACGCTGATTATTGTAACCTTCCTGAATCATTATGGGAAAGGAATCTGGAAACTGGCATCTATTCTAATTGGTATCATTGGAGGCTATATTGTATCACTTTGTTTTGGCATGATAGATTTTTCTTCTGTATCCAGTGCATCATTTTTCCAACTTCCAAAGCCAATGCATTTTGGAATTACCTTTGAACCTTCATCCTGTGTAGCTATCGCCATTTTATTTGCGATCAATGCTGTACAGGCGATCGGTGATTTTTCTGCCACAACAACCGGTGCTATGGACCGTATGCCTACCGATAAAGAATTAACCGGTGGAATTGTAGGATATGGTATCAGCAATATTATCAGTGCATTTTTCGGTGGACTGCCTACCGCAACCTACAGTCAGAACGTCGGTATTGTTTCCACGACAAAGGTAACAAGCAGGAGAGTAATGGGTACAGCTGCAGTCATCTTACTTGCAGCCGGTCTGATCCCGAAATTTTCATCTTTACTTACTACCATACCTTATTGTGTACTTGGAGGTGCAACCATCTCTGTATTTGCATCCATAGCTATGACCGGTATGAAACTAATTGCTTCGGAAGAGCTGAATTTCCGAAACACAACTATCGTAGGTCTGGCAATCGCTGTTGGTATGGGTGTTACACAGGCAAGCGCATCTCTTGCACAGTTCCCTGACTGGGTAACTACAATTTTCGGAAAATCCCCGGTTGTTCTTGCTACAATTTCTGCGATTGTCTTGAATTTGATTCTTCCAAAGCAGCTCGATCCGAAAACGAAATAAAAACAGACTAATATTTGAAAAGATGTATAGGAAAAAGTAAGTTATACTAATTATATTTCTATACATCTTTTTTAATTGACACCAGCGTTTTTTCCTATAGATTAGCTTGGACAAATCTCTGGTATTTCTACACATATGATTCTATAATAAAAATATATCTGATATTAGCTGTTCCAAACTAATGTACAATTTGTTAGAACGATTTATATCGGATGATAAAAACGATAAGGAGATTTTATACTGTTTATGAGTCTGACATTGCAGCATGGACGTCCGGAAAATATGACAGAACGTCTGAAAAAAGAGCAAAAAGTATATGAATTACTGGATCTATTACATATCGAATATGACCGCGTGGATCACGAACCGGCGATGCATATGGATGTGTGTGAAGAAATCGATAAGGTTCTGAAAGCCGCAACATGTAAAAACCTGTTTTTATGCAACCGTCAAAAAACCGATTTTTATCTGTTATTGATTCCGGGAGAGAAAATATTCAAAACAAAGGATTTATCTGCGCAGATTGGTAGTTCCCGGTTATCCTTTGGAACTGCGGACTATATGGAAGAATTTCTGGATGTGACTCCCGGCTCTGTGAGCATCCTAGGATTAATGAATGACACTGATCATCGGGTTCGTCTGTTAGTCGACAGCGATGTACTGAAAGAAGAATACCTGGGATGTCATCCATGCATCAATACATCCAGTTTACGTTTAAAAACAAAAGATATATTTAACACGTTTTTGAATGCCGTAGATCACAATATGACAGAAGTTCATTTATAAATATCTAAACCTAATTATGTTTTCTGTGTCAATCTATTTGAAAAACTGTTGTTTGTCGTATAGATTGACAGAGCTCTTTTGCTATGGTAAAATTCTTTCAGTGCCTTTATTTTTTAACATTCAGAAAGGATTTTTATTATGGATCGAATTACTTATCATGAACAAACGGATATGGAAAATGTTTTAAAACTTCGTGAAGTCCTTCGTACTCTTCCGGAATTTTCCAGAGATTATTTTCGGGCAATTGATTCAACAACAACTACCAAAACCAGAATTTCCTATGCCTATGACATACGGATTTTTTTCCAGTTTCTCGTAAACGAAAATCCACTGTTTAAGGATAAAAAAATCACAGATCTGACTATCGACGTCCTGGATCAGGTACAGGCTCTTGATATCGAGGAATTTATGGAATATTTGAAAGTTTATAAAGACAGCCAGGATTCTTATATCACCAATGGAGAAACCGGCTTAAAACGCAAAATTTCGACGTTACGAAGCTTCTACAATTATTACTTTAAACACGAAATGATCAAAACGAATCCTACTGCCTTGATCACCATGCCAAAACTTCATGAAAAAGCTATTGTCCGACTGGATACCGATGAAGTTGCCATGCTTCTGGATTATATCGAGCATGCCGGGGATCAACTTTCCGGACAGAAAAAAGCTTACTACGAAAAAACAAAAACCCGTGATCTCGCCCTGATCACTCTCCTGCTTGGAACCGGAATCCGTGTGTCAGAATGTGTCGGTCTGGATGTCGAAGATCTTGATTTCAAAAATGATGCGGTAAAAGTCACACGAAAAGGCGGAAACGAAATGTTCGTATATTTTGGTGAAGAAGTAGAAAAAGCATTGCTGGATTACCTTGAAGTACGTGAGACAGTCACTCCGGTAGCCGGTCATGAGCATGCTCTCTTCTATTCTATTCAGAGGAAACGAATGGGTGTTCAGGCGGTGGAAAATCTGGTAAAAAAAAGTACGCACAGCATATTACATCTACCAAGAAAATCACCCCTCACAAACTGCGAAGCACTTACGGTACCGCCCTATACCGGGAAAACTGGAGATATCTATCTGGTTGCCGATGTATTAGGCCATAAAGACGTAAACACCACTCGTAAGCACTATGCCTCTGTTGGAGATGAGCAGCGGCGGAAAGCTGCTTCTGCATTGAGATTACGGGAAGAACCACCACAGAAGCAATAAGTACATATGCAATGTAACAAAAATGGACAGTGCCCGGCTATTTGGCTCTGCCCATTTTTTATATCTTCATTTTTACTCGAAACCATCAATGTCCCACATAAGACTTGCATCAGCTGCTGTACTTAATTATTTTTCATCTATTATATTTCTTTTTTATGCAAATGCAGCATCATCCAAAAGTATCGTAAACGGACCATCATTTATCAAAGATACTTTCATATCTGCTCCAAAAATCCCCGTTTCTACTACAGGCACCTGTTCTTTTGCTTTTTCGAGCATATATTCATATAACTGTTCTGCCCTTTGCGGATCTCCGGCATCTGTAAAACTTGGCCGGTTCCCATGTCTGCAATTTGCGTATAAAGTAAACTGAGATACCAGCAAAAGTTGTCCGCCTATATCCATCAGAGAACGATTTGTCTTGCCGTTCTCATCTTCAAAGATCCGTAACTGTAATAGTTTTTTCAGATATTTATCCACCACTTCTGTAGTATCATCTTTCCCTACACCTATCAGTACCATCAATCCCTTTTCAATCGCCCCTACTGTTTTTCCATCCACAGAAACACTGGCTTCCTGACATCTTTGTATTACAAGCTTCATGACTCTTTCTCCTTCTGTATATCATATCATTTATTCCTTTGTTTTGTGATCCTCTGTATTCACTTCATTATTGGCATTCGCTTTTGTCCGAATTTTACGATAACTTTTAAATACGCTATCACTTCCCGGTTTCTCTGCAGATGGTGCCACCGGTTTCAACGTTTCTGCATCCAGATGATCGATATTCTGATAACTTTCCAGATCAATCGGCATACACTTCTTAGTCAGACGATTCTGTATACCATTGCGGATTACTGTACAGATCACCGCACAGGCAGGAACTCCGACAAACATACCGAAAATGCCGAAAAATCCACCTCCTACAAGAATAGCAACTATAACCATAAAACTTGAAAGTCCTGTGGAACCACCAAGAATCTTTGGTCCAAGAAAATTTCCGTCAAATTGCTGCAATAACAGGATAAAAATAACAAAGTAAACACATTGGATCGGATTAACCAGCAAAATCAGCAGCGCACTCGGCACCGCACCAATATATGGACCAAAGAACGGAATTACATTCGTCACGCCCACAATAACACTGACCAGCAATGCATATGGCAAATTCAGAATCGTTGTACCTATATAGCACAAAATCCCAATAATAAATGAGTCTAACACTTTTCCAATGATAAATCCACCGAAGGTCTTATCTACATACTGAAGGTCACGAATGATATTATTTGTTGTTCTGGTACTGAACAGGCAGTACAGCAACCGCTTTCCCTGCGCAACGTAAGATTCTTTACCGTACAACAGATAAATAGATATCATGGCACCGATCAGAAAATTTTTTTAAGAATACCAGAACTCCCAGGAATCCTGTAGAAAAGCTTTGCCACCAGAAGATTTATTTTAGGCAGAAGATCATCCGTCAGCCAGGTTTCCGCTTTAGATGTTACGGCTGAGAAAATCATACTGGAGTTTTCTTCAAGATCCGGATAATTTTTCAGAAGATTCGTCAGCCATTTTTCTATATTATTAATATATCGTGGCAAATTGTCGATGATGTTTGTGATACTGTTGATCAGTTCCGGGATCAGCACAGATAACAAACCATAGATTCCCAGTAAAAACAACAGTAATGTAATAATAACACAAATCATCCGAATCGCATGGCGTACTTTATGAGTTGGATTCCAGTTTTTTTTCTCACAGATCCGATAAACCACACTGCGCTCCATAAAACGGATAACCGGCCATAGAACATATGATATTGCTGCTGCATATACAATTGGAGTAAGGATGGTATAAATCGTATTACAATCCCTGGACAATTCGAATTGCCGCTATGAAAGAATACCAAAAATAAAAATAACATACTGGCAGCTATAACGCAAAATGCTGTGATTCCAATCTGGACATATTTCTTTCCCAAGAAGTTTTTCATCTGAACGCCTCCACGAGTTTTCTGTTAATAAACATATATTATCTATTATAGCACAGAATAAAATCTATGTATTAACTATTTATGACTTTTCTGTAAAGTCTTTATTTGATATACTTAAATAACTGTAAATTTATGTTATTCAAAGAATTTACAAATTTATTCTGATTTATACAATTATTCTGATATTTTATAATTGGAGGAACCATACAATGAAACTGCAACAATTAATGAGTTATACAAGACGCGCTATCGATGATTACAACATGATTCAGGACGGGGATAGAATTGCTATCGGTATATCGGGCGGAAAGGACAGTTTAACGCTTTTATACGCACTCCATGGACTACAACGCTACTATCCGAAAAAATTCGATCTGGAGGCAATTACGGTCGATCTGGGGCATCCTGATTTTGATGTGTCAGGCATTCACTCCCTGTGCGAAACCATGAAAGTTCCCTATACCGTGGTAAAAACCGAAATAGCCCGGATCGTGTTTGATGAAAGGAACGAAAAGAATCCATGCTCCCTGTGCGCAAAAATGCGCAAAGGTGCTTTAAACGACACGATAAAAAAACTGGGCTGCAATAAAATAGCTTATGCCCATCACAAGGATGATATTGTAGAAACCATGATGATGTCTCTGATCTACGAAGGGCATTTTTATTCTTTTCCTCCGATCACCCATCTTGACCGCACCGACCTTACGGTGATCCGCCCGCTGATGTATGTATATGAAGCAGATGTGAAAGGCTTCTGTAACAAATATCAGCTTCCTGTCGTAAAAAAGCCCCTGTCCGGCAGACGGATATACAAAACGACAGTATGTAAAAGACCTGCTCCGAAAACTGAATCAGGAGAATCCCGGTAGTAAAAGAGCGGATGTTTTCTGCAATTGTAAACGGCAACATTCCTGACTGGACACCAAAAATCCGCTGATTTACATATATGTGTGAAGAAACAAGCCCACATAACAGATCCTCTCACCTGTTATGCGGGCTTATTTATTATACTACACAATATACAGCTTCAAACAGTATAATAAAATTTAGAAAATAGCTGTTTTATATCCCTTTTCTTTCAGCTGAATTGCATTTTAACACCAGTTCTACAGATCCATCTACTCCCATTTTTACCACTGTCGATACACAGATCATAGGAATCTGCATCACCCCAACGTTTGCTGGTGTAGTAATTGTAATAGCTGGAACGTTTTTTATCTGTTTTGATGATACGATCTTTTGCTTTTGCATCTGTCAGATCATAAATTTTTGCAATTCTTCGAATACGCGTCTGCAGATCCGCGTGGAAAAATACGCTGAAACAGTTATCAAAATCTGCCAGTGCATAATCCGCGCAACGACCGATCATGATACAAGGTCCCTCAGCTGCGATTTTCTTGATAGTTTCAAACTGAGCCAGGAAAACTTTCTGATTAATTGGCATATCAGAGAATGCCGATGAAGTATAACCAAAAGAGTATGTATCCATAACCAGAGAATACAGAAAACTATTGGTTGGTTTTTCATCATGATTCTCAAAAAGTTCTTCGCAAAGTCCACTTTCCTTTGCTGCACGTTCCAGTAACTCTTTATCGTAACACTTGATACCTAACTCTTCTGCAAGGACTCTTCCAATTTGACGTCCGGCACTTCCGTACTGACGACCTATTGTAATAATGGTATTGGTCTTCATAGCAACCCCTCCCGTTCTTTTAATTTATTATAATTATTATAAAATAAAACAAATCAATTGTACAGTACCTATTTTCTTAAATTTTCTAACAAATCAGTAAAATATTCTGGTAATGGGGCTGAGAATTCAATATATTCATTCGTCCGTGGATGAACAAACCCTAAAACCATGGCATGAAGGCACTGCCCTTGCAGATGTTTGAACGGACACTTCGCCGGCCCATAGGTAATATCTCCCACAAGTGGATGACCGATGCTTGCCATATGCACGCGAATCTGATGAGTGCGCCCGGTCTCCAGCTGGCACTCAATAAAAGTGTATGCACCAAAACGTTCCAGCACCTTATAGTGCGTTACTGCAGGTTTTCCGTTTTTGTAGTTGATTGCCATCTTTTTCCGATCTGTGGCATGACGGCCAATAGGCCCTTCTACTGTTCCTTCATCTTCTTTCAGATTTCCATGTACCAGGGCGCGGTATTTTCTGGTGATTGAATGCTCTTTCAGCTGATCTGCCAGACTCTGATGTGCCATATCATTTTTACAGATCACAATAGCACCCGTTGTATCCATATCGATCCTGTGCACGATACCCGGACGCATCACTCCATTAATTCCGGAAAGATGTTCCTTGCAGTGAAACATTACTGCATTGACCACTGTATGGGTATAATGTCCGGCACTTGGATGAACTACCATTCCTTTGGGTTTATTGATGATCAGCACATCTTCATCTTCATACAAAATATCCAGTGGAATATCTTCCGGAAGAATGTCCGGACACTCCGGCTCCGGAAGTTCCAGCTTCACTGTATCGGAAAGCTGTACTTTATAATTTGCCTTTACCGTTTTTTCATTGACTGTCACATTTCCTTCTTTCAATAATTTCTGTAAATAGGATCGCGACTGATCCGGCAGCTGTTCAGAAAGAAATTTATCTATTCTTAAATTTTTCTGTTCCTCATCCGGTGTAAATGTATAGATTTCCACTATGCCTTAGACTCCCTTTTCCTGATGCTTAAGAACTCAAATTCGTCATCTTTATATATGAATAAAATGCTTACTGCAATACCAATAAAAGAAATTACCACAAAAATATCCGCTACATTAAATACCGGGAAATTAATCAGTGAAAAATAGAAAAAATCCAACCACATATCCCAGGCGGAGCCGATCTATAAAGTTCCCCAGAGCTCCCGCTGTCAGAACTGATGCTATAATATGCAGCAATGTATAACGTCCGATTTTTCGGACAACGATGCAAAAACCAGAATACTGCAGCCAGATAGATAATCGTCAGAATCACAAAAATAATTCTCTGGTTCTGCAAAATGCCGAACGCAGCTCCATGGTTTTCCAGATAATGCAACTGGAAAACTCCCGGAATCAGTATGATGTCACTCTGATCTTTCAGGTGATGCACAACCAGACTTTTTGTCCATTGATCCAGAAGTGTCAGAATCACCATAAGAATACAGTCCACTCCGATAAATTGTATGGTTTTCTTATTTTCACCATCCCTTATTCTCCTTCGATCATATCTCCGTTAATAAACTGAATCGCATCCAGAATTTCTTCGTCTGTAACTGTTTTATCGATGTATGCCTGTCCGATCTTCTTGAGAAGAATAAACTTAATCTTTCCGTTATCCATCTTTTTATCCGACTTTGTCGTCTGCAATACAGCTTCATTATCCAGACCGTTAAAGAAAATCGGAAGATCAAATCCCACGTTCATATCACGGATCTCGTAGAATTCCTCTGTCGACAGACAACCTCTTTTGAAAGATATATAGGCAGCGGCAATGGTTCCAAGTGCCACACACTGGCCATGAAGAAGTTCAAAATTCTCAGTTTTTCCACTGCATGACCCACTGTATGTCCAAGATTCAACAGTGCACGTTCTCCCTGTTCCGTCGGATCACTTTCCACGACAGCAGCCTTGATCTCGCAACATTTGCGAACCATTTTTACAAGAACCGGATAGATTCGTTCCTGAATCTCCGACATATGATTAATCGTCCACTCATAAAATCCGGCATCACGAATCAGACCTGATTTCAACACTTCTCCCATGCCACTGGCAAACTGATCTTCCGGAAGAGTTTTCAGCGTATTCAGATTCATATAGACGAGCCGCGGCTGATGGAATGCACCTACCATATTTTTATACTGTGCAAAATCCACACCTGTTTTTCCACCTACACTGCTGTCTACCTGAGCCAGAAGAGTCGTTGGAATCTGGATAAAGTCAATACCACGCAGATAGGTGGCAGCAGCATATCCGGTAAGATCTCCGGTAACGCCTCCGCCAAGTGCTGCCAGTACATCTTTTCTTGTATAGTGATGTTCGATCAGAAACGCGTACAGCTCTTTTACTGTATCCAGATTTTTAGAAGCTTCTCCCGCCGGGAAAGTATACAAATCAACCGTTACATCCAGTTCTTCCAGTGCCTTCTGTACTTCTTTCCCATACAGATTTCCCACTGTATCATCTGCTACAATGCAGATCTTGCCACAGGAAAGCTCCAGTTTCTTAACTGCATCCGCCAGTTTTGTAAAATCTTCTTCCCAGAGAATCTGGTAATCAAATTCTGTCTTTGCGCCTTCTCTGTATACACGTAATTGTTTGCTCATAAAATTCTCCTCCAAAATAATCATCCTGTTTTATTTTTGTGGAAATGCAGGATCGTATTTGAGAATACGTTATATATATTTCTGTACGGTAACACTGCACCGTCCTTTTTTTGTTGTTCCCGCCATTCCGTCATAGCGGAACTTTCCATATCCACGGACCGACACAATATCTTCCGGTTTTAAAGGATGTCCGTTAGATACAACCATTTTACCATTGACAAAAACTTTTCCACCCTCGATCAATCCCAGCATACTGCTTCTGGATGACGAAAATGCCAGAGCAATCATCGCATCCAACCGTACTGAACTGACTGTTCCGTGGATCTCCTGAAACTGTGGTTTCGGAAGGTCGTCCGGATTCTCAACAGCGGACACTTTCACTGTTGTATGCCGGATTCTGGTAATGTTCTGCATAAGAAATTCTTCCATCTGTGCATGGCAGAATACATACGCATCCTGGCCCTTGATCACTATATCCCCAAGTCTGGAGCGTTCGATTCCCAGATGAATCAGGGCACCCAGATAATCCCGATGAGTAAGCGCCTCACTGAATTTTCCGGAACAAGGCGAGATACGGATGCACCGAATCGGATACATCGAAAGAAAACACTCTTCATTTTCCCCATAATCATAAGAAAGAGCATCAGGAAGAAATGCTGCTATCTGACGCTCTGCTTCTTCATAGCCACCGAAGGTACGGATCATAACACCCGCTTCCTCCGGTCGAAAGCTATGTACCATATGAAGTTCATTCAAAGCCAGAAAATCCGTAAACACAGGAATCTCCCGATAATAGGCTGTTCTTGCCAGATCTGCCAGCCGCTTTCTGAACTGTACTTCCTGTTCTTTCATCTTAGAAGTTTGTCCGAACAGAAGGAACGTCAAAAGCGCCGCTTAATATTTCCTGGAAATCACCGGAAATTTCCACATTGGCTGGTGTCAGGATAAAAATATAACTGGAAATCTTCTGCAGACTTCCTGCGATAGAATAGCATGCACCGGAAGAAAAATCTATGATTCTCTGCGCCACATCTACATCAATACCTTCCAGATTCAGTACTACAGTACAACGGTCAATCAGAGTATCTGCGATCTCTCTGGTGTCTTCCATGGAAGAAGGTTTGATCACACAGACTTCCATCGTGCCATTTCCGCTGTTTTTCTTTCTCATCGGAGTGATCTTGCTGGATGCAGACGGAGTTGCCTGCTTTACAGTCTGTTTCGGAGCTTTTGTCTGCTTTGGTGCCACTTTTTTCTCAGGTTTTACATATTCAACTTCTTCATCTTCATCATCATCGTCATCCAATTTTTTAAAGAAACGATGTTTCGGTTTTTCCTCGTCAAGGGCTTCCAGATCTTCATCATCGAAGAATTCATCATCATCGTCAAAATCATCATTTAAACGGATGGCATCTAAAAACTTATCTAAAACGCTCATTTTTTATCTCCTATCTATTTTGTTTTGGAATAATCTCTCTCACCAAAAATACCGGTACCAACACGAACCATAGTGGCACCTTCTTCAACAGCTACCTGATAATCGTTCGTCATACCCATACTCAGAATATCCATATGTACATTATTCATGTTTTTACTGCTTATGTCAACACTTAATTGTTTCAATTTTCGGAAAACAAGCCGATTTTCTTCAGGATCCGGTACATATGGAGCAATTGTCATCAGTCCCTGAATCTGCACATACGGAAGCTTACAGATCTCCTCAATCAAAGACATGGTTTCTTCCACTGATACTCCAAACTTTGTTTCCTCCTGCGCAACATTCACTTCAATCAGGACAGGAATCACTCTCTGAATCTTTTCTCCCTCATGGTTGATTGTTTCTGCCAGACGCAGAGAATCCACAGAATGAATCAGTGCTGCTTTGTCTGCAATATATTTTACTTTATTCCTCTGCAGGTGCCCGATCAGATGCCATTCGAGATTTTTCGGAAGTTCTTCGTATTTGGTGCAAAGTTCCTGTACCTTATTTTCTCCGAAGATCGTCTGTCCTGCATCCATCGCCTCCCGAATCATGGAAATCGGTTTTGTCTTACTGACTGCGATCAGAGTTACTTCTTCCGGATTCCGACCGCTTTTTTCACAGGCTTTTCTGATCTCAGCTCGTACGTTCTGTAACTGTTCTGCTACCATACATTATTCTCCTTTGTAAGTCTTTATTTAAACAGAATATCGTCTTCTTTCACGGTATTTCCGTTTCTGACAATGTAATCAAACTGGGAAAGTCCATAGGTGGTACCTGTCTCAACTATACAATATTCATCATTTTGTTCAATCATGACGATTTTCCTGAAAACAGCATAGCCTTTATTAATACAATACACACCTTCTAATGCTTTCTTTTCTTTTATTTCATAAACAGACTGGCTGTCAGGCTTCAAAATCACATCTCCGTCCTGAAAAGTATCCATATCCACATAATAGTAATCATCGTCTTCCTGATAAATCGTAGCCTTGACAAATTCAGAGGAATCATCTTTTCCCCTTCTGGTAACCTTTCGGTAGAAGCCGGCATCACCATCTTCTTCATCAGTAGCAATGTATTCTTTCGGAATCACAT
>ENA-OPZZ01001311-OPZZ01001311.1-human-gut-metagenome-genome-assembly--contig:-NODE-1311-length-15703-cov-3.376926_pt1 | contig 15703 bp, 15 predicted proteins | sample MGYA00242487_ERZ504511 | MGnify/ENA primary metagenome ERZ504511 (study PRJEB26092, sample SAMD00036241) | human gut metagenome | host: Homo sapiens | study: EMG produced TPA metagenomics assembly of... | reverse complement strand
TATCCCCTGTGTGCCTTCCTCCCACGACTATTGATTTCCACTCTGTGATCCAGAAGAGAAGCTTTGCACAGAAAAATCCACCCACCAGGCACCACAGGATCATTGGAAAGATCTGTTCACTGTCAAGCTTCTGTTTTCCGGCTCTATATTCTGCTGTCAGGCAGCCTGCCAAAATTCCAATGGCGATCATCAGACCATAACCGTATACCGTAAAATGGCCCGATGGTAAGAAGTTCATTTTTCATCGGTTTCCTCCTGTTATCTCATTCTTATTTCCGTCATGATCTTCGCTCCCGTATGCGGACAGAAAACACTCCAGCAATGCAGCATTGGCCCGGTCATTCAAGGCGCTGTTTCCAGATTCTGCTACATCACATTCACCACAGATATCCACGCCCAGGATTCCCTCTGCACATATTTCTCTGACTCTCTTCAGACATTCCAGCATCGTATTCAGGCGCATATCCCCCTGGCTCCAGTTCGTGTCCGCATCATCCTTGCAGAGAACATCTTTATCCACAGAAATGTACAGCGGCAGCTTTCCCACATGCTTGCTCACAAACGCACACACCTGCGCCTCTTCCATTTCCAGAAGCTTCTCTCTGCTCAAGAATTCCACCTTTTCCTGAATCTCCGATTCCACTCTGGAAAAAGCTTCCTCATCCGGGCCGATCAGGATCACCCTTTTAAGCAATGGAAGTTCCATAACAGAATCGTAGATCCATCCTCCGCAGGAAAGCAGACCTCCGAATGCCGGCGGCTGCATATCCGTGTGATTGTCAAATACAAGAAGCGAGAAAGGCTCCGATATCTTTTCCAGCCAGATTCTTGTCATATAGTGATAGTTTCCGGAATCAATAAAATGGATTCCTCCGGAAGAATAAGGGGCAATACGGCTGCGAATGGCATTCATCGCATCCTCATCACAGTAGCAGTTGGTTCCGGGAATGTCCCTGGCCTCCACCCGGGATACTTCTTTTCCCCTCCAGAACTGCTGATCCTCATATATTCCGGAAAAATCCATCATCAGTATCTTTATATTTTTATCTGTATTTTTCATGTGCACATCTTACCACGGAATGGCAGATGATGCAAGAGAAGGGTCAGTCCTTCCACTCTTCCAGTTCTTCATCGGAACCGTCCAGAAGATCCTTCAGGCTGCCGGTTTCCGCCTGGTCTTTGCCTACAGCCCAGAGCTTCATCTCCACATTCTCCGGTTCTTTTTCCCATCGGGAATTCTTCTGCTTTTGCTCTTCTTCCGGTTCTGTGGATTCTTCTGTCTCTTTTCTGTCCGCAGAATATCCGTCTGCATCCTGCGCCGGCATAGCCGCTGTAGTCTCTGCTGTAGTTTCTGTTGGATATTCTGTTTCCTTCCCACTCTGCTGCTCACTCGGCGCGTTTTTTATCCTGGGTTCTTGTATCATTTGGCACATCCATATCTGCCGTTTCATTTACAGCATCTGCACTGTCTACACCAGAATCTTCCTTCTCTGTCTCCGCCTTTTTTGCGATCTTTCGAAGCCCCAGCTTCATAATAATATAGAATACGATATCCGCAGCTCCGTCACACACCAGCACCCAGCCGGAAAAGATCAGCAGAGTCATGATCTTCGGAAATCTTCCAAACAGCATCACGATTCCAAGTGCAATGAAAACAAGACTTCCGATCAGAAGCACGCTCCATGCGCCGTTTCCTCCTTTTTTCAGAAGGAAGGCTCCTTTAAACTTCCACAGACTGTCAACCAATACAAATGCGCTGAGCATCCATGGAAGCAATTTGATCACGATGGACGGTGTCATAAAAAGAAACACACCCAGTACAAAAACAACCACACCACTTAGAAGATCCATGATCGTAGCTTTCGCTTTTCCACATATGTAAATATAAATATGATAAATGCCAACTCCGATGAGGATCAGCCCGAATACTACTTTGCAGATCACATCCACCGTCTGCGTGGGGATCAGGATCAGGCAAAGTCCAAGCAGTATATAAAATACTGAGGAGATGATCTCACCCTTTAGAATGTTATTAATTTTTTCACCCATGTTCATTCATACCTCCTCTGTTATTCCAACAGTATAGCTCTTTTCCACTGGTCAGTCCACCCTGAACCGTCAAAAAAATTTCTTTTTTTCAGAAAAATTTTCTTATAATTCAATACAGCCCGAAGGACTTTTCCGGCGTCATTTCGCCTTGTTCCTTCAGGCTGTATTTTACTTTTTATGTTTCTTCTTTTTTGTCATAAGACCACCGATCCGTCCGGTTTCTTTTGCAGAAAGGCTTTTCCACCCGTCTTTGATCACTTTGTCCAGAACTCCCATCTCATCGGCAATCTCGTATTTCAGTTTTTCCGCCTGGGAAAGCTTTCCCTCAAGATATGCCTTTACTTCTTTCTCCCTGTTCATCTTCCACACTCCTCATCTTTTTTATGGAGTATGAACAATTTTCGGAGAAATTATGCATTCTGAAAAATATGTCTGTCCTTTACAGATACTGTCATTTTTAATCCGGGATAATGATCGCTGCAATGATATACGCCAGGATTCCGGCTCCGCCCATCAGCGTAATGATCACCCATACCAGCCTGACAAGAGTCGGATCGATATCAAAGTATTCTGCAATTCCGCCGCAGACACCACATAACATACGGTTTACTGATGATTTGTAAAGTTTTTTGTTGCTCATAATGCTTTCTCCTTTAATCTTCTTCAAATTCGACCTGAACGTTTCCCATTCCGCAATCCAGTTTTATATTTTTCGCAGCACCTTCATTTGTAATCTGTTTATTTCCGGAAGTGATGGAGGTTTCCAGAGAATCGTCCACCTCCAGATTTCCAAGACCACATTTCAGCTCATAATTATAATCAGCTGCTTTTCCTGTAAGTGTAAGCTCCATATTTCCCATGCCACAGCTGCCATTTAATTTTTCCACCTGAATTTCACTGATGTCGGCAGTTCCCACTCCGACTGTAAAGTCTGCTTCCTTTATATCCAGGCTGCCGGAATTTTCAATGGTTCCGGCTCCCACATTTACTTCCATCTGCTCCGCTTTAAAATCACCATCCAGTTCGATGGTTCCGGCTCCCATCTGAAGTTTTATCTTCTGAAAGCTTAAGTTTTCCGGGCAAAAAATTTCCACGGAACGGTTTCTCACTTTTTGATCACTTGCAATTCTCAGACTGCCGTTGTCATTGCTGATCTGAACGCGATTGTGATCCTTCCCTGAAACTTTCACCTGGACTTTATCCTCATTCCATGTTTTCAAAACCAATTCTTCGTATCTCAGATCACAGGAAAGGTCTGACACAGCCGAAGCCTCATATACTTTCGTATATGCGGAACTGTCTGCACTGTCTGCCAGAATGCCTTTCTCAGTTACCGCTCTCTCTGCATCTGCCTGAAAATCATTCTCCTGCTCATCCATATCTTCTTCGGAGTCTTCCACTTCCCAGCTGTCTTCATGATCCAGAATACGAAGCACCTGCGTGATTCCATGATCCAGCACACTCACATCTCCCATAGTCGCTCCCATGGCAGCTCCGCCGGCAGTAAGTCCCAGGCCTGCCACACCGAATACTGCTGCAAGGATCAGGATTACCTTCAGAAAACGTTTCATACTTTTCCCGCCTTTCTTCCATTCAGGAGATTGCTGCAGAATCCCGTAAATTTCCGCAGGATCGCCGGCAGTATCTTACCTGTAAACCACACCGTCAGTAACAGTAGCAAAAGTCCAAGTGCCATCATCAGGCATCCGATACCGATAGTCAGGATCCCGGCCGGCGGAAGAGACACCGCCATGGCAATTCCAACAACAATACACGCAGCTGCACCGATCACAAGGATGATCGATCCCACTCCTGCAAAAAATGTCAGCAGGAAAGGCAACAATGCCAGTGTCACCAAAATCCCCAGTACTCCGCCAAATAATCCTTTTATCAGAGGAGCCGCAAAAACAAGAACGATAAGCGCAAGAATGATCCCTGCCTTATTCTGCTTTTTCTCTGCGTGATAGCCGCGCTGGGCACGTCTTTTCCTGCGGTCTTCAAAATTTTCTTTGCTTCCCGTATCACGATGGGACCCTCCCTGTCCATTTCCGTATACGGTTACTTCTGTATAATGGTCCGGCATTTCCCCGTTCTCTTTCACACGGGTATCCTGATATCCGTTCTCTGTGTATTCCCCGTAATCTTCACTGTTCTCCTGAAGATCTGCCTTAATGATCGCAGCAACCTTCCCCGGATTTCCCAGTTCCCGGATCACTTCTCCTTCATTCTCAGGACCTGCATCATCAAAATATCCTTCATAATATTCCAGTGCTTCCTGTCTCTCTGCCTCTGAAATATCGGAAAGCAGCCGTTCAAGCTGTTCCATAAACTGCTTTCTGTTCATGATCAAACTCCCTCCTCAAACATCCTGGTGATCTTAGATGAATAGATCTCCCATTCACTTCTGTAAAGATTCAGCTGCGCTGCGCCCTTATCTGTCAGCTTATAATATTTCCGGTTTCTTCCTGCATATTCCATATTGTAGGCTTCCAGACATTCATCCTTCTGAAGCCTGCGAAGGACCGGATACAGCGTAGATTCTGAAACCTCCAGAACACTTCGCACATCCTGGGTGATCTTGTACCCGTAGGTACCGTCCTTCTCTCTGGAAATAACAGCCAGGACGATCGCATCCAGCAGGGCTGCTCCTGTATTAAATACCATCTGCTCACCTCTCTATGACCTGTAAAACAGACATTCACATTCCGTCTTACTACATGCTGATGAACGCGATCACTTCACGATCCAACGCTCACATGATAAGTCATGTAATATTGTTCTGTGAATAATACTATATATCGTATAATATAGTTTTGTCAATAGTATTTAGAAAAATCCCTCTATACTTTATAATATTTTCGGAAACCACTCTTTTCACACAATATCCGAGAGAGTCAAGTTTATATTATGGAGGAAATTATGACAGATTCAGATAAAATACAGACATTACCGCTTCCTTTTCTGAAGCGTATGAAAGAAATGCTGGGAGATGATTATGATGCTTTCCTGAAAAGCTACAAAAATCCCCGCACTTACGGTCTACGTGTAAACACCGCCAAGCTCTCCTGCCAGGACTTTCAGACGCTTTCCCCTTTCCCCATCCGGCCGATCCCGTGGATCAATACAGGATACTTCTACGAAGAAGAAAGCCGCCCTGCACGATGTCCTTACTACCAGGCGGGTCTTTATTATCTTCAGGAACCAAGTGCCATGACACCGGCTTCCAGGCTTCCCATCGAACCTGGAGATTTTGTCCTGGATCTCTGTGCAGCTCCCGGAGGAAAAGCCACTGCCCTGGGTGCAGCCTTAAATGACACCGGATTTCTCCTTGCCAACGATATCAGTACTTCCAGAGCCAGAGCCCTTCTTAGGAATCTGGAGCTTTTTGGTGTGAAAAATATGCTCGTCACCGATGAAAAGCCCGCCAAACTTGCCCAGCGTTTTCCCGCTTTCTTCAATAAAATCCTTCTGGACGCTCCATGTTCCGGGGAAGGCATGTTCCGAAAAGAGGAAGCCCTTGCCCGCGACTGGACACCGGAAAAATCCGCAGAGCTTTCTGATATCCAGAAAGACCTGGTCTTAAAAGCTGCCGATATGCTCCGTCCGGGCGGAATGCTGCTTTATTCCACCTGCACTTTTTCCCCATGTGAAGACGAAGAAGTGGCAGCCTATCTTCTCAGACAACGCCCGGATATGGAACTTATGGAAATGCCAGGATATGAAGGCTTCTCCGGCGGCCGACCGGAATATGCCGGCACAGCAGACACTTCCGATTCCGAAATTGCATTAAACTTAAATACATTTAATCCGGAAGAACTTCAAAAATGCGTCCGAATCTTTCCACACAAAATGGATGGTGAAGGCCATTTTCTCGCCCTGTTCCGCAAAAAAGGCGACTCTCTTCCACCTGTTTTCCGCTTTTCCGCAAAAGGACCGGACAAAAACACCCGGAAATGGCTGGAGGAATTTTTCTCTGAGATCGGCCTGAAAACCATCGGCGGTCAGGAATTTGACTGGAACCGTGTGGAAGTCCGCAAAGATAAAGTATACTATCAGCTGCCCTTCCCGCTGGATCTCCGAGGAATCTCCTTTCTTCGAAACGGCCTCTATCTGGGTGATCCGAAGAAAAACCGTTTTGAGCCGTCTCAGCCTCTGGCGCTGGCTCTTCACAAAGGAGATGTGGAAGCAGTTATCTCCCTGCCTGTTTCCGACGAGCGGCTTACCCGTTATCTGAAAGGCGAAACTCTTATGATCGAGCCGGAAGAGGCTGCACACAAAAAAGGCTGGCATCTTCTCTGCGTGGACGGTTATCCTCTCGGCTTCGGAAAGCTTGTAAACGGGATCCTGAAAAACAAATATCCTGCAGGCTGGAGAGTATAACCTCTCCGCCTCAGGATATCTGCCCACATTAACATATCTTTTCATTTTCAGATCAGAGACTGAACGCTTCTCCAAGAGTAAACGAATAAATATACCGTTCCTTCACCTTCCGTCCTGTCATCCGTTCCAATGCCTGGGCGTAATCCTCCAGCTGTACATGATAACGGTCGATCAGCTTCTTTTCTTCTCCACGTCTCACAAAGTCCGTTTTATAGTCCACCAGAACGATTTCTTCATCCTCTATAAAATACGCATCAATGATTCCCTGTACCAGAACATTTTCCTCACACTGCCACTTCGGATCAAGCTCCGAAGCTTTTCTTGCGATCACAAAAGGCTGCTCCCTGAACAGAAGTCTCTTCTCTGAAGCTGCTTTCATCCGCTGTCCGAGAGGTGTTTCCACAAAATTCCAGATATCTTTACCCGGACCGACTCAGCCTCTTTTCTTTCCATCTTCCTGGCGTCAACCCATTCTCTCAGCTGTCTGCGGATCTCATCCCTGTTTGCTGTCTTCTGATAGTCCAGACATTCCATTACACGATGATAAGCCGTTCCACGAAGTGTCCCTGTATATCCCTCCTCTTTCTTCTCCTCGATAAATCGGGGAACCAGCGGCTGGATCTCTTCTTCCGTCTCATAATCCACCGTTTCTTCCAGATCCTGCTCACTGTGGTAGCTTCGCTTTTTCAGTTCTGATACACTGACCTTCACAGGAAGGTCTTCCAGATATTGATATGGATATACAAAAGAAAAACGTCTCTGGATCTCCTCCCGGATCTCACTGTCAAAAACTCTGCCCGGATTCCAGTTCTCCAGCGTTTCCTTCTTCATTTCCCGCTCCGCCTGTTCCATAACCTCACTTTCTGTCAGTTCCCGTGCTGTGACCCTTGTAACTATGAATTCTGCCGGATCTTTGTACAGAGGATTTGCGGTATTCATAAAGATGCCATATTCATGAAATAATGGTGCCATGCAGCGATGTCTTACCAGTGCCGGAAGCACATAATCCCAGTAAGTCTTCCCGCAAAGCCTTCTTCCCAGAGAAAGCAATGGTTCCTCACTGTCCCTTAATGCGGACAATTCCTCCAATTCCGGACGCAAGGCTCCAATAGTTCCGCTGAGGATCAGTTTTTCCTTTGCACGTGTAAGCGCTACATAAAGTACCCTCAGCTCCTCTCCGAGGCTTTCCATCAGGAGCGTTCTCCGTATGATCTGCTTGCACAGGGATGGAGCGATGATCCTCTTCTCCGGCAGGATCGCATCCGCACCGATCCCCAGCTCCGGATGGATCAGGATACTTGCGTTCATATCCCGGAAATTAAAGCGTTTTCCCATTCCTGCTGCAAACACTACCGGAAACTCCAGTCCCTTACTCTTATGGATCGTCATGATCTGTACCGCACTTTCCCCGGTTCCGGAAAGATTTACCTCCCCGTAATCCACCTGATACTGCTGAAGCTTCTGGATATATCTTACAAAATTAAAAAGGCCTCGATAGCTTGTCTTCTCATATTCCATTGCTTTTTCCACAAGCATGTTCAGGTTTGCATTCCTCTGTTCACCATTTGGCATTGCCTTTGCATGGTCTCCATATCCGGTGCGTGCAAGTACCTCCAGGATCAGCTGATGCACCGGCGTGTAAGCCGCCTTGTCACGAAGTGCATTCATAGTGTCCATAAAACAGGACAGCTTCTCCCCGAGGATTTTTTTGTTTTCCTCAAAGCTCCCATGCTCTCTGTAATCCTCCACAAACCTGCACACACATTCATAGATCATTCCTTCCGGATATGCGATCCGAAGCTCAGCCAGCTCTTCTGTGGTACATCCAACGATCGGTGAACGCAGTACGCCTGTCATGGGAATATCCTGCAGCGGATTGTCCAGAATCCGGAGATAATTCAGCAGTGTCACAACCTCTGTTGCAGAAAAATATCCGGTTCTGGATGCCGTATATACCGGTATCCCTCTTGCACTCAAAACCTCCCCGAAGGTTTCAGCCCAGCCTGAAGCAGATCGGAGCAGGATCACGATATCTCCATATTGAAGAGGTCGATACTCTCCCGTTTCCTTATCCAGCACCCGTTCATGCCCTACCATAGATCGGATCCTTTCTGCAATGGCAAGGGCCTCCAGTTCTCTCTCATTCTCCGTTATTTCTTCATCCTCATCTTCCAGCAGCGGACTGTATTTATCCACAAGAAGGATCTCTGTTTTTACAAATTCCGGATCCTGGCCTTCTGGAAAAGAAGCTCCGGGATACAGAGCTGCCGCCTCGTCGTAGGCAATTCCTCCCAGATCTTCCCCCATGATCTGCCGGAAAATAAAATTGACACTTTCAAGGACTTCCGGTCTGCTTCGGAAATTTTTGTGCAGGTCGATCCGCTGTTCCTGACTGTCTTCCAGCGAATAGCTCTTATATTTTTCCATGAACAGTTCCGGGCGGGCCAGACGAAAACGGTAGATGCTCTGCTTTACATCTCCTACCATAAAGATATTTTTACGTTCATTGACCCAGCCGGAAACTGTCTGCATCAGGATCTCCTGGACCAGATTACTGTCCTGATACTCATCCAGCAGAACCTCATCATATTTTTCAGAAAGCTCTCTTGCCGCCTGGCTGGGCACATAGTTTTCTCCTTCCTTTTTCAGAAGGATATCCAGGGCAAAATGTTCCATATCCGAAAAATCCAGAACATTTTTTTCACGCTTCTTTGCCTGGAAACGCTCTGCAAAATCCTTTGTCAGCTTCACCAGCATCTCCAGCGGTGGTGCAGATGCTTCTGTCAGTTCCGTCAGCTCAGCCAGATTCCCGTAAAAATATCGGATTCCCAGTTCCTTCAGATTGTCTTTTGCATCTTCGCGAAGAGCTTTTACCAGATTTTTTCAGCTGCTCCGATACCCCCTCCATTTTTTTTTCGAGGAAAGTCTTGCAAATTTCAGATCCCGGAGATTCTGCGCCATCTCATCATAGTCCTTTTTAACGGACAGTTGTTTCAACTGCCGGATCAGCATCATATCTTTTTCCAGAGCCTCCAGATAAAGCTCCGGTCCATCCTGGAGCTGACAGGTCTTCATTGCGGTTTCTGTAAGCTCTTCCGCTTCTTTCAGTGCACAGTCTGCAGCCTCCCACAGATATCGGAACCATCTCGTTCCCTCGAGACCTTTTTCCGGATCCAGATGATAATTCTCCACACAGCTGTCCAGCCATTTTTCGGGCCATGGATTACTCATCGCAGCATTATAAAGCTCCAGCACATGTTCCTTCAGCCCTTCATCCGTTTTTCCTGGCGCATAGCATTCCACAAATGCAGTAAAATCTGCCTTTCTTTCTGCATAATGATCCTCAAAAAGCTCCTTCAGCACATCTTCCTGCAAAAGCTTCAGTTCACCCTCATCTGCCGTCCGGTAACCCGGATCCAGTCCGATCAGATGAAAATAATTTCGGATCACATAGGCGCAAAAGCCGTCAATGGTAGTGATCTGTGCCGTATGGATCAGCGTCATCTGTCTCTGCAGATGCTCATTATCCGGATCTTCAGCCAGTGCCTGATCCAGTCCACGTTCGATACGTTCCCTCATCTCTCCCGCTGCCGCCCTTGTAAATGTCATGATCAGAAGACGGTCAATGTCCACCGGTTTCAAAGGGTCCATGATCTTACTTAAGATCCTCTGCACCAGCACTGCAGTTTTACCGGAACCGGCTGCTGCGCTGACCAGAATATTCCGGTCCCGGAGTGTGATGACCTTTTTCTGCTCTTCAGTCCATTTCACTGCCATTCTCTTCCTCTCCCTTCATGATCTTTTTCCACAGTGCATCTTCTCCGATGGACGACAGTCTGTGAAACTCATATCCCGGTATCTTCCTGTCAAAGCCGCACACAGTAAGATACGGACAGTATGTGCAGGCATTCTTTTTTCCAAGTTCATAGGGTTCCACTGCCGCATTTCCATCCAGGATCGATTCCCGGATGTCACAGATCTTTCTCCGCACATACGCTCCCAGCACATCAAACTGCTTCCTGGATGCAACAGAAGATCTTTTGCTGAAGCTTCCGTCCCGGTTCAGGGACACCGGTATGGAGGCCATAGTGCTGTCGATTTTGGTGCTCATATTATCATCTGCCTGTACAAGCCCGTTCATTTTCATTTTCTTCAGCATCTGCTCATTGATGCTTTCCATATCCGCATGGATCTTCTCCTGTATCATAGGATCCTTCACATTATAATAAAACACACCTGCAGGAACGATCTCGCGATCCGGATACTTTCTTTTTTCTACCTGTAACGCACCATCCAGATAGACCATCAGCTGAAGCTGAAGGCCATGATACAACGCCAGCAGATCAAACGAAGTATTTCCGGTTTTATAATCGATCACCTTCACATAGACCCGATTGTTCTCCGGCTCTTCCATGATATCCACACGGTCGATCCTTCCGCCCTGAAACCTCACCTCAAAACCTTCCGGCCGGAATGCTCCATGCTTCAGCTGTTCCTGCAAAGCCCACACTGTACGCCGCAAAATACGTCTGGTCCGTTCGAGCATATATTCATTTCTCGCACTGCTTTTAAGGATCGTATTTCCGTAATCTGCGGAAACCTGATCCAGACAGCTGTCTATGATACGGTTTCGCTCTTCCTCCGTAAGCTCTGCCCAGTCCAGTCCCTCTTTGCGGACTTCCACCGCAAATTTTTCCAGTGCCATATGCATGACATTTCCCATATCCATAGCCCGGAACTCATACTCTGCACGTTCTGTAACCTTCAGGCCATACTGCAGAAAATGTGCAAATGCACAGGCCGCAAAACGCTCCAGCCGGGTAGCGCTGTACGGAGAAATTTCTCCATAAAGGATCTTTGCCACTGTTTTTCCGATCTTGTCTGACGGTCGTTCTGAAAAAGATGCCTCTGTAAGTTTTTTTACAAGGATCCTGTATTCCGGGCTCTGAAGATACCAGCTGTACAGCTCCTGGAAGACCGCATTATCCTGGTAAGCTTCTCCTGCAAGCCCTCTCAGGAAATAATCCAGGCTGATTCCCGGAAGCTCCAGTAATTCCATAGGTTCCTGCATATCTCCGCACTGCCGGATCTCCATTTTCGGAAACATCTCCCGGATATTACTGACAAGAAAGGCCGGACTCAGGGCTTTTCCCTGGCTGTCAGACTGACAGAAGGACAGACAGAGCAGCTCTCTTGGCTTGGTCATGTTCAGATACAGATAAAACCGCTGCATGTTCATCAGTTCCTTTGGCCCCGGTGCAAGCTGGATTCCCTGATCTTTAAAAAATTCTCTGTCAATCTCCGTAAGCATTCCTCCGCCGGATGTATTCTTCGGAATATTCCCTTCATTTACTCCCACAAAAAACAGTGCACGGATATCCTTCAGCCTGGTTCTCTCCATATCTCCCACAAGTACCTGGTCCATACTTGGCGGGATCAGAGCCACCTTGGCCTGGTTCAATCCTGTTTCCAGAAGCTGTCGGAAATCCTGACGGTTCACGGTTTCCTCGCCCAGGATCTCCACCATATTATCCAGAAGTTCCATAACAATTCCGTATATCTGGGCATATTCCTTTTCCATGGCCTTGTCGCCCTGTTCCTTGAATTTCAGTTCCTGATGCTTTAGTTTCTGCTGCACCTGGCTCCGCACTGCAAACTCGTAGAGAAAAGTACAATATTCCCGGACCGTCTTTTTCCCGCCTTTAAAGCTTAGCGCAAGCTCTCTGGTCTCATCTGCGAACCGCTTCCGGATCTCATTAAGCCTCTGAATGCTTTCCGGCGGCATTCCCCGGTAAATACGCACCCACACTTCATCCCATCTCTTAAATCCACGGATACCAAGAGCCAGCACATAATTCTCCAGAAGGTCTGCTTCCTCCCTGGTCACACAGGACATTCCGCAGCGGAGATACCGGAATACACTTTCATAGGAAAAATCCTGCACTGCCATCTCAAGTGCTGCCCGGAAATATTCTACAAACGGATTCATCAGGACCGTATGCTTCTCATCAATGAAATACGGGATTCCTGCTGCTGTAAATACCTGCTTTGCAAGATTGCCATACTCCTCCAGATTACCTGTGATCACGGCGATCTCACCGTAACGGCAGCCCTTTTCCCTTACAAGTCTGGCGATCCGGCGGGCAGCTTCTTCCATTTCCTTCTGCGGGTTCACTGCCGAAAACATGCAGATCTCATCCTGCGCTTTTTGTATATATTTTTTCGGTAACGGAAAATATTTTTTTCAAGGAAATGGAGGGCAGGTGCCTGGGAAAAGCGGGATTTTCCCACATCCTTCAAAAGAACCGGCGTCTCGATCTCCCTGGTCAGCTCCGAAAGCCCGTGGATCATCTGACGGCTCATATAAAAAGCTGATAAGGTTTTCCTCTCATGCTCAGATTCTCATCCGCATCCATAGTCACCGTTACCATCACCTTTTCACAGACAGCAAGAAGTTCTCCCACAACACGCATCTGAATAGGAGTAAAACCGGTGTAACCATCCAGAAGAAGTACACTGTTTTCATTTTTCAGAAAACGGAAGAGCTTTTTCCAGCGCATCCATTACTTCTTCTCCCGTCATATAATGATCCTTCAGATATCCGGTAAATGCCTGGTAAAGAACAGCTACGTCTTTCAGCTTCATCTGAAGTAACGCTCTGTCACCGGAATCCTCGATCATCTCCTGAATCTCACTGTCCCGGATATCGTACTGCATAAACTCCGACAGGATAGACTTCACTTCATCCAGGTATCCTGCTTTACGCATCTGACCTCCCAGATAGGAAAGCTCCTTTCCATGCTGCTGTACCATCTTCTGCAGCACCATACTCTTACCGGTTTCTTCCAGAAGGGTGCGGCTGTCTCCTCCAACTTCCTCCAGAACACGGTATGCAAGACGCTCAAAGCTCAGGATATCAATATTCAGGATTCCTTTGCCCGGACTCATCTCCACCAGTGTCTTCTGGGTCTGCATGGTAAACTGCTCCGGCACGATCACATAAAAAAGCTTCTCAGGATGCAGCCCCGCCTGTTCTATTATATTCTGATAAGCATAACAGGATTTTCCGCTTCCGGAACTTCCTATGATAAACTGTAATGACATCTTCATCCTCCCGATCACTTGCAGATTTTCAGTCATTCCGGCGCCCTCCTGCGCCTGAAGTATTCCTATCATACCACAAATTCTGCTCCTATAGAACGGTAGTTCTCCATATTCTGAAATATCTGCCTGCTCTTTTCCTTATTTTTCCGGACACGGTATCGGATGGTCTGCGCACAGCTGTGGCATAAATCCTCCATCCCGATAATAAACTATACAAAAAGCTTTGGGAGGCGTGCGCCATGAGTTCCAAAACCAGGATCATCGTTCTACATATGAAAGAGATCATTTACACAGCTGTCTTTCTGGCTCTGGCTGTTGTTCTGGCTGTCGTTCTTTTCTTCATGTTCGGTCCCGGAAAAAATGCCAGTCATACAGCCGGCGAAAAATCCCGCTACAAGCCGGGCGTCTATACCTCTTCCATCACTCTGAATGATAATACCTTCGATGTGGAAGTTACTGTAAATGCTGACAGGATCAAGGCCATCCGTCTGGTGAATTTAAATGAAACGACAAAAGCTTCCTATCCTCTTATGGAACCGGTTCTGGATTCTTTGGCAAGTCAGATCTATTCCAGTCAGTCCCTGGAAGACATTCAGTATGCAGGAGACCGGAAATATACCTCCCAGGTGCTCCTTTCAGCTATCACGGACGCAGTAAAAAAAGCGGAGAACACTTAAGCTCTCCGCTTTGCGATCTACATTCAGATTTCAATCTTCTCCAGCACATCCTGCCAGATCCTTGCACTTGCATCACTTGGCATTCTGAGATCTCCTCTTGGAGAAAGTGCCACACTACCTACCTTCGGGCCATCCGGCAGACAGGAACGCTTGAACTGCTGGGCAAAAAATCTCCGATAGAAGGTTTTCAGCCATTTCAGGATCGTCTCTTTATCATAAATTCCATCAAAGGTCAGGCAGGCAAGCCTGTAGATCTTATCCGGTGTAAATCCTGCACGCAGCATGTAATACAGATAAAAATCATGAAGCTCATAAGGTCCTACCAGATCCTCAGTCTTTTGAGCGATCTTGCCATCCTTAGGAGGAAGAAGCTCCGGGCTTACCGGAGTATCCAGGATATCCAGAAGAACCTCCTTCAGTTCCTCATCTCCGCAGGTATCCGCATAATAACGTACCAAATGACGTACCAGTGTCTTCGGGACAGAAGCATTTACACCATACATGGACATGTGATCGCCATTATAGGTTGCCCAGCCAAGAGCCAGCTCGGAAAGGTCTCCGGTTCCCACAAGAACACCGCCTTCCTTGTTTGCCGTATCCATCAGGATCTGAGTACGCTCACGTGCCTGGCTGTTCTCATACGTCACATCGTGGATCTCCGGATCATGTCCGATATCCCGGAAATGGATATTTACCGCCTCTTTGATATTTACCTCGGTAAGCCTTGCACCAAGGCAGCGGCTTAACTTACAGGCATTCTGATAGGTTCTGTCTGTGGTTCCAAAGCATGGCATGGTCACACAGTGGATCTGTTCTCTCGGCATTCCCATCCGGTCAAAGGCACGTGCCATTACAAGAAGCGCCAGGGTGGAATCCAGTCCTCCGGAAAGTCCTACCACCGCACTCCTGCTGTGGATATGCTCCATACGTTTCTTAAGTCCCATAGCCTGGATGTTCAGGATCTCCTCGCAGCGCTCATCACGCTCTTCCTTCACAGACGGAACGAAGGGATACTGTGGATATTTTCTGGTAAGTCTTGTTTTCTCCTCTGCTACGGAAAAATCAACTCTTGTATGACTGCAGGTAGAAACTGCCGGATACGTGGACATTCTTCTTCTCTCATCAGCCAGTCTCTGCACATCGATCTCACTGTAAATGATGCCGTTCTCAAAGCGTCTGCTTTCCGCAAGCATGGAACCGTTCTCTGCGATCATATTCTGTCCGCCAAACACGAGATCCTGGGTAGACTCCCCTTCCCCTGCACTGGCATAAATATATCCGCAGATCAGTCGTGCTGACTGTCCGCTTATCAGAGTTCTCCGGTAGGAATCCTTACCTACCATCTCATCACTGGCAGAAAGATTAACGATGATATGCGCACCGTTGACGGCATGACGGATACTTGGCGGAGCAGGGACCCAGAGATCCTCGCAAAGCTCTGCTGCAACGGTGAATTCCGGAAATTCCTTACATTCAAAGATCAGCTCTGTTCC
>ENA-OPZZ01001307-OPZZ01001307.1-human-gut-metagenome-genome-assembly--contig:-NODE-1307-length-15748-cov-9.122015_pt1 | contig 15748 bp, 10 predicted proteins | sample MGYA00242487_ERZ504511 | MGnify/ENA primary metagenome ERZ504511 (study PRJEB26092, sample SAMD00036241) | human gut metagenome | host: Homo sapiens | study: EMG produced TPA metagenomics assembly of... | reverse complement strand
AAGTCTCTTTTAATTTATCCATGAAACTCTTTTTCTTCTTTCCGGTTTTTCAAAATCATCAGAATCTTTTGATTTCGGACGGTTACCACACGCCTCATCGAATTTGCGCAGTGCTTCTTTTGCTTCTTCGTTGAGGTTTGTAGGAACCTGCACAACGAAAGTCACATAATGATCGCCACGTACATTCTTATTTCTCAGAGACGGTACACCTTTTCCCTTCAGACGGATCCTTGTGTCTGTCTGAGTTCCGGGTTTCACTTCATATTCAACCTCTCCATCCACTGTGTTGATACGTACAGTACCGCCCAGTGCTGCCTGCGCGTATGTAAGAGGCGCAGTAGAGAAGATATTCATATCCTGTCTCTGGAAGATCGGATGACGTGCAACATTTACTTCTACAAGCAGATCGCCTCTCGGACCTCCGTTTGTACCCGGTTCACCCTTCTCACGGATGCGGATGCTCTGACCATTGTCAATACCTGCAGGTACAGATACCTGAATCTTCTTTCTTGAAGATGTATATCCGGTTCCGCGGCAGGAAGTACATTTATCCTTGATGATCTTACCTGATCCATGACAATCCGGACAAGTCTGTACATTACGCACCATTCCAAACATGGACTGCTGTGTATAAACAACCTGACCTTCTCCATGACATTTCGGACAGGTTACCGGTGAAGTACCCGGCTTCGCACCTGTTCCATGACAGGTGGTGCACTCGTCTTTCAGTACGATCTCCAGTTCCTTCTCACAGCCAAAGACAGCTTCTTCAAAAGTAATATTTACGCGTGCGCGGAGATTAGCTCCCTTCATCGGACCATTATTGGCACGTCTGCTTCTGCTGCCGCCACCAAATAAATCGCCGAAAATATCGCCGAAGATATCACCCATATCAGCACCGTTAAAATCAAAACCTCCGAAGCCGCCGCCGGCACCTCCTCCACCGTTTTCAAAAGCCGCATGGCCAAACTGGTCATACTGTTTTCTCTTCTCCGGATCGCTTAAGATGGTGTAAGCCTCTGTTGCCTCTTTAAATTTCGCCTCAGCCTCTTTATCTCCTGGATTTACATCCGGGTGATACTTCTTGGCCAGCTTACGATATGCTTTTTTAAGTGTTGCGTCATCGGCGCTTTTGTCCACGCCTAAGACTTCATAATAATCTCTCTTATCAGCCATGATTTTAATCCTATACCCGTTTTATTTATAACACAACTATTCAGTGAGAGAGACTCTCCCACTGAACAGTTATTATTGATATTTCCGTTGCAAATCTCTGCTTTTACAGAAATGTCACATTATACTTCTTTGTAATCAGCATCTACAACATCATCGTTGTTTCCTGCATCTGTGCTGCCTGCTGCACCGCCGCCCATATTCATGTCCGGTCCTGCCTGGCCGCCTGCCTGCTGTGTCTGCTCATACATTTTAGCGAAAAGCTTCTGAGCACTTTCCATCATCTTCTCCTGAGCAGCTTTGATATCTGCTACCTGAGAATCTGTCATCTCTTCTGCATTTGCAGTCTGAGACAGTAAATCTTTCAGTGCGTTCAGGTCTGCTTCTACAGCAGCTTTATCATTAGCATCGATCTTGTCTCCGGCTTCTTTCAGTGCATTCTCAACCTGGAATACCATGGAATCAGCATTGTTTCTTGTATCGATTGCTTCTTTACGTTTCTTATCCTGTGCTTCAAACTCAGCAGCTTCTTTTACTGCCTTGTCGATATCGGAATCAGACATGTTAGAACCAGCTGTGATTGTGATGTGCTGTTCTTTACCTGTTCCAAGATCCTTAGCAGATACATTTACGATACCGTTTGCATCGATATCAAATGTAACTTCAATCTGCGGAACACCACGACGTGCTGGCGGGATTCCGTCCAGACGGAACTGGCCAAGGGATTTGTTGTCTTTTGCAAACTGACGCTCACCCTGTACAACGTTGATATCTACTGCTGTCTGGTTGTCTGCTGCTGTTGAGAAAATCTGGCTCTTTCTTGTAGGAATTGTAGTATTTCTCTCAATCAGTCTTGTTGCAATACCACCCATTGTCTCGATGGACAGTGACAGTGGAGTAACATCCAGAAGAAGGATATCACCTGCGCCTGCATCACCTGCAAGTTTACCACCCTGGATAGAAGCACCAAGTGCTACACACTCATCCGGGTTCAGGTTCTTGCTTGGCTCTTTGCCTGTTAACTGTCTTACTTTATCCTGAACAGCCGGAATACGGGAAGATCCACCAACCAGAAGTACCTGGCCAAGTTCAGATGCTGTGATACCTGCATCTGAAAGTGCACGACGTACCGGTTCTGCTGTCATTTCTACTAAGTCATGTGTTAATTCATCGAATTTAGCTCTTGTAAGGTTCATATCGAAGTGTTTCGGGCCTTCTGCTGTAGCTGTGATGAATGGCAGGTTGATGTTTGTTGTTGTTGCGGAAGAAAGCTCTTTCTTTGCTTTCTCTGCAGCTTCTTTTAATCTCTGAAGTGCCATCTTATCATTGCTTAAGTCTACGCCTTCTGCTTTCTTGAACTCTGCAAGCATGTAATCTGTAACTTTCTGGTCGAAGTCATCACCACCAAGACGGTTGTTACCTGCTGTGGAAAGTACTTCGATAACGCCGTCACCGATTTCGATCACAGATACATCGAATGTACCGCCACCTAAATCGTATACCATGATCTTCTGTTCTTTTTCATTGTCAAGACCATATGCAAGAGCTGCTGCTGTTGGCTCGTTGATGATACGTTTTACATCAAGACCTGCGATTTTACCGGCATCTTTTGTTGCCTGACGCTGAGCATCATTGAAATATGCAGGAACTGTGATAACTGCTTCTGTAACTTTCTCACCAAGGTATCCTTCTGCATCTTTTTTCAGTTTCTGAAGAATCATAGCGGAAATTTCCTGTGGAGAATATTTCTTGTCGTCGATTGTTACACGATAGTCAGTACCCATCTCTCTTTTAATGGAAGAGATTGTTCTCTCTGCGTTTGTTACTGCCTGACGTTTTGCAGGTTCACCTACAAGACGTTCTCCTGTTTTTGTGAAAGCGACAACTGATGGTGTTGTTCTTGCGCCTTCTGTATTAGCGATAACTGTTGGCTGTCCACCTTCCATTACGGCTACACAGCTGTTTGTTGTACCTAAGTCAATACCAATGATTTTTCCCATAATCTTGTTCCTCCTGTTTATTTTCAACTAGATTTGATATATTCTATATTTTCATGTAAATTAGTTGGCTACTTTTACCATACTGTGGCGGACTACGAAATCCTTGTAGGTGTAACCCTTCTGGAATTCTTCTACCACAATATTCTCACCGGCTTCTTCATCCTCCACATGCATCACTGCGTTGTGGAAGTTCGGATCAAATTCCTTACCCACTGCTTCAATCGGTTTCACGCCCAGCTCATCTAATGTGGTGATCAGCTGTTTGTAGATCATCTTCATGCCATCTGCAAAAGAATCTCCTTCAGGTGCCTGTGCAAGACCTCTCTCGAAGTTATCCACAACCGGAAGCATTTTCTCAACTATGTCCTTGGCTCCGATGATATACATGCTGGATTTCTCTTTCTCCGTTCTCTTACGGAAGTTATCGAATTCAGCCATGTTTCGTTTCAGCCTGTCTGTAAGTTCTTCAATCTGCTGTTCAAATTATCTTTTCTTTTTCTTCTTGCCGAAGAAGAAGTTTTTGATTTGCTGTCTTTCTTGTCATCCTGGGAAGCTTCCTCGTCTCCGTCCTCTACCGGGATTTCCTCTGTTTCTGCTTCGCCGTTCTCTACAACTTCAGGTTCATTCTCAACAGTTTCTTCTGTTACCGGAGTATCTGTTGTCTCTTCTTCCTGAGCTGTGTTCTTTGTTTCTTCTGACACTCTCTATTACCGCCTTTCTAACTCTCTTTCTTAATCAGTTCGTCCAGCTGGACTTTCAAAGCCTTCAGGCTGTCAACTACGTTTGCATAATCCATACGCTTGGGACCGATGATACCGATGGTACCATGCATTCCTTTTCCAAGTTCGTAAGTGGCTGTGACTACACTGCAGTCTTTCATGGTCTGCACCGGCATCTCATCACCAATGTACACCTGAATTCCTGTGTTCTCGGTATCAGACATTCTCTCTTTCACCAGGTCTACCAGATCCTGCTTCTCTTCAAATGCTGAAATCAGCTCGCTCGCTTTGCTTGTGTCTGCAAGCTCCGGATACTTGAAAATGTTGGTTGCTCCTGAAGTATATATCTGCATATCGTCTTCGTCTACCTGGATGGTGTCTGCCACTGCATCAAGGACTGTGCCAACCACAGAGCCATGTACACCTGCCTGTTCTTTCAGGCGGGCAATCATTCCCAGGTTGATATCCTGAATGGGCACCCCATTTAAGTTGGTGTTAAGAAGAAGATTTAATTTCAGGATTGTCTGATCGTCCATCTCCTCATCCAGATTGATGATCTGGTTTCGGATGACATTGTTATCACTCACTACTACTGCCACAAGCTGAAGGGGTGTCACACGGGAAAGCTGGATGAATTTAATCTTGCTTCCGCTGTACTGTGGAACAGAGATCATTGTTGCATAGTTGGTATTGGAGGCCAGTACCTTTGCTACCTGCTTCAGCATTTTATCCAGTTTGTCAGTTTTCTCTATCATGAGATCCTTGATTTCCTGAACCTCTGATTCCTTTTCTTTCATCAGCTCGTCTACGTAGAGGCGATAACCTTTATCAGAAGGAATTCTTCCGGCTGAGGTGTGGGGCTGTACGATATATCCCATATCTGTCAGGTCTGACATCTCATTCCGGATGGTGGCAGAGCTTACATTTAAATCTGCAAACTTGGAAATGGTCCGGGAACCCACCGGTTCGCCTGTTTCCATGTAGGTTTTGATGATGGCTTTTAGTATTTTCTTTTTACGATCATCTAATTCCTGATCCATGAAGTTCCACTCCTTTACTGCCTTTGTTTTGGTTTGTTAGCACTCATGTTTCAGGAGTGCTAACACCTTATGCTCATAAGATAGCACTCTTGATTTGGTTTGTCAATATTATTTTGTGAATTTTTTGTTATTTTATGAACAATAGGGGTTATTAAGATTATGTTATAGAAAGGGGACGCGGGGAGAAATTATTGATATTGTGTGCGGTTTCGGACGCTAAGAGATACTAAGTCTGCAGAAATCTGCTAAAGGCATGAGCCGGCTTGTCAAACTCGCTCCGTCGCAGACTCCGCTCAGACAGGTGATGCAGCCGGCTCATAACGCAGATTTCTGCAGACTAAGTATCTCTAAGCATCCTGCAAATGCACACAATATCAATAATTTCTCCCCGCTGGCTGTTCAGGACGATTATACAGGCGGGGCTCTCGCCTGGGAGGCGAATCGCCTCTTCTATAGCAATCCTTGTAAATAATGCATTTAAGACAGTTCAGCAGAGTGCGAAAGACAAGGAAGATATCTGACGCAGGATTTCACACTCTGATGGGCTGGATTAAGATGCATTATTTTAGAGGATTGCTATAGAATAACTATATCACTTGCTTGTCTTCAAATTCGATTACACAGATGAAAAAGACTCAGTATAGCACTATTTATCTAAAATATCCAGATTCTTTTTCAGGTCGATCATTTTATCGCGGAGTTCGGCGGCCTGTTCAAAGTTGAGGTCTGCGGCGGCGGCGCGCATTTGTTTTTCTACCTGGGCGATAAGTTTGGTAAGTTCTTTGCGGGTCATGGACTCTGGGTCTTTCTGGAGTCGGACTTCGGTTTCGGCTACTGCTTTGGATACGGCGATGAGATCGCGGACTGCTTTTTTGATAGTAGTCGGAGTAATTCCGTGTTCTTTGTTGTAGGCTTCCTGAATGGTTCGGCGGCGGTTGGTTTCGGTGATGGCTTTGTGCATGGAATCGGTCATGTTGTCTGCGTACATGATTACATGGCCTTCGCTGTTTCGGGCAGCTCGTCCGATGGTCTGGATGAGGGATGTTTCGGAACGGAGGAAACCTTCTTTGTCTGCATCCAGGATTGCTACCAGGGTGATTTCCGGGATGTCCAGTCCTTCTCGAAGGAGGTTGATTCCTACCAGTACATCAAAGACATCCAGACGCATATCACGGATAATGCGGGCACGTTCTAAGGTATCGATATCGGAATGGAGATAACGGACTCTGATTCCTACTTCTTTCATATATTCTGTCAGGTCTTCTGCCATTCGTTTAGTGAGCGTGGTGATCAGGATTTTATGTTTCTTTGACACTTCTTTGTTTACTTCTCCGATCAGATCATCGATCTGGCCTTCAATGGGGCGGACTTCTACTTTCGGATCCAGAAGTCCGGTTGGACGGATGATCTGTTCTGCACGGAGGAGTTCATGATCATACTCATATTGTCCCGGAGTGGCAGATACAAACATGACCTGATCCAGTTTGGATTCGAATTCTTCGAAGCTTAAAGGACGGTTGTCCTTTGCCGAAGGAAGACGAAAACCATAGTCCACCAATGTCTGCTTCCGGCTCTGGTCACCGGCGTACATTCCTCCTACCTGAGGTACTGTGATATGAGATTCGTCTATAATAAGTAAGAAGTCATCTCCAAAATAGTCCAGCAGTGTGTATGGCGGCTGTCCGGGCTTTAATCCTGACAGATGTCTGGAATAATTTTCGATTCCTGAACAAAATCCGGTTTCTTTCATCATTTCAATATCGAAATTGGTACGTTCTGAGATTCGCTGAGCTTCCAGAAGTTTGTCTTCGCTTTTGAAATACTCTACGCGTTCTTTTAATTCTTCTTCTATTGCTACCGCTGCTCTCTGGATCTGTTCTGCAGGCACTACATAGTGGGATGCAGGGAAGATGCTGATATGGGAACGCTGGCATTTGATTTCTCCTGTCAGTACATCAATTTCTGAAATACGGTCGATCTCATCTCCGAAAAATTCTACTCTCACGGCTGTGTCGGAGCTGTTGGCAGGAAAAATTTCCAGAGTATCTCCGCGGACACGGAAGGTGCTTCGGTGGAAGTCCATCTCATTTCTGGTATACTGAATGTCGATCAGCTCCCGGATTACCTCATCCCGGTCTTTGGTCATTCCCGGACGCAGGGAAATCATCATGTCAAAGAATTCCTGAGGGGAGCCCAATCCGTAGATACAGGAAACAGAGGAAATAACCACTACATCTTTCCGCTCTGACATTGCGGCTGTGGCAGAGAGACGGAGTTTGTCAATCTCGTCATTGATGGAGGAGTCTTTAGCAATATAGGTGTCTGAAGACGGGACATAGGCCTCCGGCTGATAGTAGTCATAATAGGAAACAAAATATTCCACTGCGTTCTCAGGGAAGAATTCCTTCATCTCTCCGTAGAGCTGCGCCGCGAGAGTTTTGTTGTGGGCGAGGATGAGGGTTGGTTTATTTAGCTGGGCGATGACGTTCGCCATGGTAAATGTCTTGCCGGAACCGGTGACACCCAGTAAAGTTTCGAACTGGTTGCCTTCTTTAAAGCCTCTGACCAGACGTTCAATTGCCTGAGGCTGATCTCCAGTTGGCTTGTACTCGGAATGCAATTCAAAATGATCCATAATATTCTCCTGTTTTAATCAAATTTCACTTATCAAAAATTGAAATATGTTTAATATGGTTATATTTTCAGTATATCATCCCATATAAAAAAAGTACAGAACAAACGAATACCTGTTCTGTACTTTAACGTGTCGCGTTACTGTTCACTCTGGCTGCCTAAAACCGAACAAATAGTCTTCTCAACTTTTTCTGCATCAACAGGTTTTGCAATATGTCCGTTCATTCCTTTTGCCAGTGCTTTCTTTCTGTCTTCCTCAAAGGCATTGGCTGTCATGGCTATGATTGGAATATTTGCTTTGCTCTTATCTGCCAGGTCTCGGATTACCTCTGTCGCTTTGTAGCCATCCATGTTCGGCATCTGGATATCCATAAGGATCAGGTCATAGGTGCCTGCCGGAGATTGTTCGATTTTGCGGACACACTGAAGGCCATCTTCCACTCTGTCAACTACCAGTCCCGCAGTCATCAGAATTGCTGTTGCAATCTCTGCGTTCAGATCATTATCCTCTGCAAGCAACACATGCTTTCCTCTAAGGATTTCTGCTGAATCATCTGTTTTTTGCTCTGATCTTTTTTCATAACATCCTGCATCTGCAATCCTGTGCTGAAGTATGACAGTAAAACGGCTTCCTTTCCCGGATTCGCTTTCTACTTCGATGGTTCCGCCCATCATATCGACCAGCTTTTTCACAATAGACATTCCCAGTCCGGTTCCGCCTACTTTTCCGGCTGTTGTATTCCGTTCCCGGCTGAAAGACTCGAAGATGATTGGGAGATATTCTTTGCTCATGCCGATGCCGGTATCCGTAACCTCTGTTTTAATCCTTACATATCCTTCTTCGCTGCACGGAAGTTCTGTGATTATCAGAGATACTGTACCACCGTCCGGTGTATACTTAATTGCATTGCTGACAAGATTAATCATAATTTCTCTTATCTTGGTGCCGTCACAGATAATATGCTGGTGTACCACATGATTCTCATGCAAAAAAGTAATCCCCTTCTGCTGTGCTTCCTCTCCGAAAACATCATAAAATTCTCTCAGCATACCGCTTATTTTTACATAATCCTCGTCCAATTCTACCCTGCCGCTCTCAATCCGCGCCATGTCAAGCACATTGTTAATAATCGATAAAAGCATATTTCCTGACTGCTCTATCTTTTTCTGATAATCCAGAAGTTTGGGATCTGTCAGTCTCTTTCCAAGCATCTGGTTGTATCCCAGGATCACATTCATAGGTGTACGGATATCGTGTGACATGTTATTCAGGAAATTGGTCTTTGCCAGGTTCGCACTCTCTGCCTTTTCCACAGCAATCTGCAGCTTTTTGTTCAGTTGTTGTGTTTCATCTGCAGCCTGTTTTGCAACAGCTTCAGCCTGACGCGCTTTTTTCAGCAAGCCCAGGATTGATATCAGAATCAGCATAATAATCACTGCACTGCACAGTAAAACCACAGCCAGATTATCCTTTACAAATTTTGCCAGAGTGACCTTCTCCGGTGTACTCTCATACATGGCGATAGCACTTGTAAGCATATTGGAAGGCATGGCTTTAATCGTCTTATTCAGTATGGACAGCAGGTAATGGTTGCCGCTTTTTACTGCAAAAGCCGACTTCTCAGGGTTGGAAAGAGGAAGACTGTATAAATTGTATTTTTCACTGTAATCCAACGCAGAAGCAACTCCTGTAACAAATCCGTCTGCCTGCTTCTTTATCACAAGATTTGCCGCATCATCCACAGAATCGCACTCTACGACATCCCACTGAGGATAGTAATACTCAATATGCTCTTTCAACGGCAGATCATTCTTTGGAACTGCAATACGGTTTGATTCATTCTCATTAAAAGATGTCTTATTGGTGACAGCCATCAGATTATAGGTCCAGGCTGTATTGGTAAAAGCGAAATGGTATTCCTCTGCTGTGTCCGGATTCTGACTGAAATGAAAGATCATATCAATTTCATCCGATTTCAGGGCTTCAGTCTCCTCCTCGTAGCTGTTATATTCTGTCAGTTTAAAATCCAGCTTCTGGTTTCCCAGACAGCCTGCTGCATATTGAATATAGTCAGTCATTGCACCGCTGAATCTACCGTCAGGCATCTCTATGGTGCTGATGCCTGTATCATCTTTCAGGAATCCGATGCGGATCGCCCCATGCTCTTTCAGCCATTTTTTCTCCTCACCGGAAAGAATCGGTGTATAATCCAGGGAAAAATACTGCTTATACAAATCTGCCAGGTAAAATGGATTATCATCCTCCAGTCTGCGCATGGCATTATCCAGTTCTTCTTTGATCTCCGGATGATCCTTGTTAATTGCATAATAGATGCCTGATTTTCCCACATTTACAACTGTAGAAATCCCCTGGGCAGCCCATAAAGACTCCTCCAGGGAAACGAAGGCATCAATTTCATGATCTGCCAGCTTTCTTTTCACATCATTATTATTGGCTATATTCACATGTGTTGTTTCCAGGTTATATTTCTGCTCCCATTCTGTGAGCATGACTTCCGGCTGGGTTCCTTTCAGCACACCGATCCGTTTTCCATTCAGTGTCTGGAAATTATAAGCTGAAATATCCGTATCTGAAAGATCTGCATACAGATAATATTTCTCCTCACCCATAGGTTCATCGGAAAACAGCATCTGCTTTGCGCGTTCCTCTGTATAGGAAATATCACCCATAATGTCAAATTCACCGTTTATAAGCTTTTCAAAACAGTTGGACCAGTCACAGGTGACATACTCAAACTTCCATCCTGTATAGCCGGACAGAGTTTCCAGAAGCTCATATCCATATCCCTTCCTTGCACCTTTCTCATTGACATAATTAAAGGTGTCCTCAAAGGAGCCTACGCGGACAACTCTTTCCGTGGTTTCTTCCTCCGCAGCTTTTGCTGTGGCGGGTATCGCACACAGGATGCAGGTCAGAATCAGACTTAGGACCATGCATACAATCCTTTTTCCTGTTCTGCTCATTGATTCTTTTTCTTTCATTTAATTTCTGTATTCCCTTCCCAGTCTGTCGATTGCCTGAAATGTGTTTGAAAATACCTTCCACAAGAAATGATTTTTCAAACACACTCTGAGTTAATCCACATTATCGCTTAAAAGTATTCTGCAGAATTTCTCTCATCTTCTCAATATCCACAGGTTTCGCAATATGTCCGTTCATTCCTTTTGCCAGTGCTTTCTTTCTGTCTTCCTCAAAGGCATTGGCTGTCATGGCAATGATTGGAATATTTGCTTTGCTCTTATCTGCCAAGTCTCGGATTACCTCTGTCGCTTTGTAGCCGTCCATGTTCGGCATCTGGATATCCATAAGGATCAGGTCATAGGTGCCTGCTGGTTTCTGTTCTATCCTTGACACACACTGAACTCCATCCTCAACACGATCAACCATAAGTCCCATATCCTCCAGGATAAACTGTGCGATTTCCGCATTCAAATCATTATCCTCGGCAAGCAAAATATGTTTTCCGCTGATTCTGTCTGTTTCATCCACATCTGAAGATTTTTCCGTATCCTGTTCATAGTAGCTCTTATCAGCAATCCTGTATTCCAGGGTAACTGTAAATTTACTTCCTTCTCCCTGCTTACTTTCTACTTCAATAGTTCCGTACATCATATCAATATACTTCTTTATAATCGGCATTCCCAGACCTGTTCCCGCAATCTTTCCGTCTGTTGTATTTCGTTCCCTGGCAAAAGCCTCAAAGAGAGATGGAAGGAATTCTTCGCTCATTCCGATACCTGTATCAATTACCTGAGTCCGTATCCGCACATAGTCTTTCCTGTCACAGTCAAGCTCTGTGATCCTTATGGTAACTCTTCCCCTGAAGCTGTATATTTTACCGCATTACTGATCAGATTGAGGAAAATTTCCCTGTTCTTCGTCTCATCGCAGATTACGTGCTCATGCTTGACATCGTATTCCATCTTAAGGTGAATACCTTTTTTCTCCGCTTCCGCCTGGAAAATTTTGTAAATTCCCTGATAAATATCTCTGATCTTCACATAATCTTCATCCAGTTCCACCTTACCGCTTTCAATCCGGGCCATGTCCAGCACATTATTGATAATAGACAGAAGCAGATTTCCGGACTGTTCCATCTTCTCCTGATAATCCAGAAGTTTCGGATCAGTCAGTTCCCTTTTTATCAGCTCACTGTATCCCAGTAGGGCATTCATGGGTGTCCGGATATCGTGAGACATATTGAAAAGGAAATCTGATTTGGCGGCATTGGCCTTTTCTGCCTGAATCTGGGCTTTTCTCGCTTGTATCAGCAGATAAACTATAATCCATACAATAATCAAGACCACACTTACAAACCAAATGGAAACTACCCGCAGATTATCCTTTATGTATTCTGCCAGAGTAACCTTGCCCGGTGCGTTTTCATATACGCAAAACTGACTGGAAAGTCTGGAATCAGGCAGAGTCTGAATGGTTTTGTTCAGGATATTCATTAATGTTGTGTTTTCCCTGGTGACCGCAAAGCAGGAAGCGCCGGATTTCGTAAGAAAAATACTGCGTATTTTGCTGTCCTCCAGTGTCTTTAATGACTGTCCTGCCTTCGCAACAAAGCAGTCTGCCTCTCCACTTTGAACTGCTTTATCGGCCTCAGCAGATGAGTCATATTCCTTTATTTTCCAGAAAGGATAGTTAAAAGAAATATACCACTTCCCCAGCAGGTTATTCCTGCTCACTGCTACTGTATTCTCTTTATTTTCATCAAACTTCTTAACACCGGTGAGTACTGCAACATTGACTTCAAAAACAGTATTTGACAATATAACATCGTTTTGCTCAGCTTCATATGGATTCTGATTCATATGAAAAATCATATCAATCCTGCTATCCTTTAATGCCTGCAGCTCTTCCTCCTGAGAATCAAAGCCTGTCAACTGAAATTCTATGTTTTTTTCTCCCAGACAGCCAGAAGCCAGACTAATATAATCGTTAATAATTCCTACCGGTTTCTCTGACTCCGTATCCACAAGGCTGATACCCACATCATTTTTCAGATATCCAATCCGGACCGCCCCATGCTGTTCCAGCCAGTTCTGTTCCTCATCCGTAAGAGTTTCAAGGGAATTTGCAGAGAGATACCTTTTATAAAGATCGTCTGTATAAAAAGGATTCTCCCTCTCTATCTTCTGCATTACCTGATCCAGCTCTTCTTTCAAATCCGGGCGTTTTTTGCTGACTGCAAAATAATTATAGGAGCCACCAATCAGAATAGCTGGTGAAATATCGTCTCTTTCCCACTGTGGAGATTCATTTAAAACAAATCCGTCAATTTCATGATTTTTCAATTTCTGACGAACATCATCTGCACCGGTAATATCAACCTGCTGCGTGTTCACTCCATGACTTTTCTCCCACTCATGGAACATTTCGGCAGGAAGTGCATTCGGCAGCATACCGATTCTTTTTCCATTTAATGTAGTCAGATCTGAAGTGGAGATATCTGTATTAGAAGTATCCACATACAGGTAATATTTATCCTCTCCCATAGGCAATTCTGAAAAAAGCATGGAAGTGGAACGTTCCTCTGTATAGGAAATGCCTCCCAGCAGATCGATCTGTCCATTTTTCAGCATGCTCATCAGTTCTGCCCAGCTTCCCTCCACATATTCATATTTCCATCCGGTATGCGCAGCTACTGCCTGCTGGTATTCGTAGCTGTAGCCTCTCCTCTGACCGTCTGCTCCTGTGGTATTATAAGTTCCTTCATACCAGCCTACTCTGACTGTTTTGGATTTTGCTTCCTCTGCTGATACAGGAAGGGGAAGCACAGTAATATATAAAATAAAGCATAATAAAATGCAGATATGTCTCTGTACATTTAACTTAAACTTTTTCATATAACTTTCTCCAAATGATTTTGTGTCTATCCGGTGAAGATATCTCAACAGATTATTGCCTTTTTCATTTACTTCACCCGGGTTATAGAAACGTGTAACATGCTTCTGCAGATATCATACCTTATTTTCCGTCATTGCAACAGCCCTATATTTATTTTTTATACCTATTTTTTCAGTTTTCAGATAATCTTTACTTGCCAAAATTCATGGGCTACGACAACCGAATTCGGACAAAATATATCGCAAAGTGGGGCGTGCAGATTGCGGGAATGATTTTTCAGACACGCTCTAATGTGTCGACATGTTAATTCCTGAAACAATCTTGCAGGATAATTTTTTTTATTTCAAGGCGGAGGAAAAAGATGTAGCAGTAGCATAATCATTTGTATGCGAGTCCCCACCCACTGCTTATTGCTTTTCGCAACCTCCGCAGGGGACTTACTTGATTCGGTTAAAGTTACTATTTATTTAAATTTCGTATACAGAAAAAAGCAGCCCACAGACCATGTATGAAGAAAATCTGTGAGCCACCTTTTCTTTTCATCTTAGATGATGTTTATCTTTTTTTATCTTTGAAACAATAAAGAAGAAATCGTACGGTTTTTACTTTTGTAAAACTGAAATGCATTATTTAATAAACTTAACTTCCGGATAAATAGCCTGCTTAGCAGCTTCTTTTCTCTCATTGAAGATAACCTTGTTTTCTTCAAACAGGTTGCGGCCCTGTGCATCGATAGATACGATCAGCGGACCAAATTCTTTTACCTTGTTGCACCATAAGGTCTCAGGCATTCCAAGCTCATCCCAGTGATGTTCTACGATCTTCTCAACCTCTGTTGCAGCTACTACTGCACAGCCAGCCGGGAATACACAGTGGATCGCACCAAATTCTTTGCATGCACGCTCTGTATTCGGTCCCATTCCGCCTTTTCCAACGATTACTCTTACACCTGTAAGCTTAGTAAATTCATACTCAAATTTCTCCATACGCATGGAGGTTGTCGGCCCAACGGAAACCATTTCATAGTCATCTTCTGTTCCCTCAATTTTACGAACGATTGGGCCAGCGTGGAAAATTGCTTTGTCCTTGATATCATATGGAAGTTCTCTTCCATACTCAACCAGACGGCGATGTGCCACATCACGGCAGGTCATCAGCTCTCCGTCCAGCCATACAATATCACCGATTTTGATGTCAGCCAGGTCTTCTTCACTGATTGGTGTAATAAGAACTTTTTTATCTCCTCTGATTTCGATCATGTTTTTTCCCTCCGATTATGCGTTGAATTTCCATGTGGAATGTGTATCACAGGTTACTGTAAGGTCAGAATTTACGGTCAGGTGACCACGGCGGTGTGACCAGCAGCCTACATTTACTGCTACACCGATTGTAGACGGATGACGGGCTCTCTAGTAGATATGGGGATTACTCCCCATATCCCTACTCAAAACCGTACGTGCGCTATTAACGCATACGGCTTTTCACTCTATATTTTCATACTCTATCTGTAAAACAAACTCACTCTGATACTTGGTTCAAGTAACGGAAATGTCCTAAGCAAACCATTAAAGAAAGCTTCTTTTGTATAGCTTCTTTTCTGACTTCTCCGGTTGAGCCACTTAAACAATAACCATTTTGTCTGCACTAGAAAGTTCTTCACTTCCTTTATATTGTCGGTCACTCCATAATACTGGTAGTGTCCCCGCAGTTTCGCATTGACTGTTTTGAATATCTGCTCTAATGGCATTGTTCTGTGAATCTTTATCCATTCCTTCATTGCCTTGATTTTGCTTCGGTACTTCTTCTTACTGGTCTTTACCCTACAACGAAAAAACTGCTTCTTTCCGTCCATTCCGCAATAAAACGTGAAACCAAGGAAGTCAAAGGTATCTGGTTTTCTTTCTCCTCTTGCTTTTCGGTTTTGCCTGGCAAACCTCCCAAATTCCAAAATCTTCGTCTTTTCCTCCGCCAGTTCCAACCCATATTTTCTAAAGCGCTCTTCCAGTCTCTGCCGGAATATCTGCGCTTCGTATGGATTCTGAAAACAGCAGACAAAATCATCACAGTAGCGAATCAGATAACATTCACCCTTACACTGTCTCTTTACGATTACATCAAACCAGTTGTCCAGTACATAATGCAGATATATATTTGCAAGTATTGGGCTGGCTCCATTTCCCTATGCAAAGTAGCAGACTATGCAAAGTAAGATTCAATATCCCCTATAAATAAAAGATTCTTTCATGTTTTACTTTGCATAGTATTCTGCTCTCCCATGGTTACAAGTCAGATAACCACTCCATC
>ENA-OPZZ01001306-OPZZ01001306.1-human-gut-metagenome-genome-assembly--contig:-NODE-1306-length-15766-cov-2.614170_pt1 | contig 15766 bp, 13 predicted proteins | sample MGYA00242487_ERZ504511 | MGnify/ENA primary metagenome ERZ504511 (study PRJEB26092, sample SAMD00036241) | human gut metagenome | host: Homo sapiens | study: EMG produced TPA metagenomics assembly of... | reverse complement strand
CACCTCATGGGCGTTGCAGACGATGATAAACGCGTTGGGGTCCACATCGAAGATCAGTTCCTTCAGGGATACGATCTCCTTCTGCTTGAAGGCGCACATCAGCACCCGCTTCTTGTCCCCAGAGTATGCGCCCTCGCCCTTCAGGATGGTGACGCCCCGGTCCATCCGCTGCACAATGGCCTCAGAGATCTCCCGGTCGAAGTTGCTGATGATATAGGCAACCTTGGGCCGTGCTACCCAGCCCATACAGCACGCGTCCGTGACATAGGCGGAGACCACCTGGGCAATGATGCCGTACAGGGCGGTGGTGATGTTGCCGAAGGCCACGGCCACCAGCAGGATCACTGCCATATCCACCACCAGCAGCAGCTTGCCCATAGATGCCCAGGGCAGCTTCAGCTTGACCAGGCGGGCGATCAGATCGGTGCCTCCGGTGGTGGCTCCTTGGGCAAAAATGATGCCCAGGGCCAAACCGATCATGGCCCCGCCGCAGACCGCCGCCAGCATCTGATCCATGGGCTCATAGTGGATCAGGGCCAGCACGTCCACCGCGGCGGAGGACAGGACCATGGAGTACAGGGAGCTTACCAGCAGATGTCCGCCGATGTACTTCCAGCCCAGGATAAACAGGGGGATATTCAGCACAAACACAAAGGCGCCGATGGGGATGACGGGGAGATAGGCGTTGACAACCTGACCCACGCCAGTGATCCCGCCAAAGCCGATGAGGTTGGGGGTATAGAACCAGTCAAAGCCGATGGCGTATAAAATGGAACCCACCGTGATCCAAAAATAAGAGACTGCTGTCTTTTTTAACATTGCTTGTTTCATAGGCATCATCCTTTCCTCTCCTCCCCTGCGGCCAAGCCGCGGGATCTCCACTCCAACTTATCACAGAGACACAGCTTTCTGTTTTATCACTCCAAGCCCGGACCGGCTGTTACTCCAGAAGGGACAGCTGCTTCTCCCCCCGGTCCTCCTCCCGCAGGATGGCCCCGGCCACAGGCAGGCTGCGGGCCCGGTAGCGGGCAGCGTTGACGATGGCGGTCTCTGCCAGGGGCAGGACCTGGGTGACCGTCCGCTTGGGCTTGAGGGCCATGACGTTCACTCCCTGGGTGGTGCGGGTGGTCTTGGGGGCCAGGACGGCGGTGTGGAACACCATGCACCGCCCATCGCTGGAGTACAAAGCCAGCTCCAGCTCCTCCCGCAGCAGGAAGGCCGTCACCAGGGGCGACTTGTCGGAATAGGCCCCCGGTCAGCTTCTTCCGCCGGGTCTGGGTCTGATAGGCGGACAGCTCCACCCGGGCTGTCTTGCCGTTCTCAAAGCAGAACAGCAGCTGGCCGGAGTAGTCCCCCCGGGATGCAGGCCCACAGGACCCGCTCCTCCCCATCCATCCCCAGCTTGGTGGGAAGGTAGTCGCCCAGAACGCTGGCCTTACTGTCGTCAAACTCACTCAGCCGGGTCTTGTAGCACTGCTGACGGTCGGTGAACACCAGCAGCTCATCCCGGTTATTTCCCTCCCAGTACAGGAAGGGGCCGTCCCCTTCCTTATATTTCTGGTCGCTGGCCATCCGCAGGGACTGGGGCGTGATTTTCTTCAAATAGCCCTCCCGGGACAGGAACAGGTGCACAGGATAGTCGGGGGTGTCGTCCTCCTCCCCCTGGGCGTTCTCCGCCTCGTACTCATAGAGGATGTCGGTGCGGCGGGGCACGGCGTACTTCTTCCTGACCTCGGTCAGCTCGCCGATGATGATCTTTCGGATGCGCTTTGGGTCGTTGACCGTGGCCTGGAGGTCCTCGATCTCCGCCTCCAGGGAGTCCACTTCCTGGGTGCGCTTCAGGATGTACTCCTTATTGATGTTGTCGCAGGCGGATGTCGGCCACATACTCCGCCTGGACCTGGTCGATCCCGAGCCGATATCAGGTTGGGGACCACCTCCGCGTCCTCCTCTGTCTCCCGGATGATCTGGATGGCCCGGTCGATGTCCAGCAGGATGCCGCCGCAGGCCCTGGAGCAGATGCAGCTTGTCCTGCTTCTTCTTCATGTTGAAGTACACCCGGCGGCGGACCGAGTCCGCCCGCCACGCGGTCCACTCCTCCAAAATTTCCCGCACCCCCATCACCCGGGGCATCCCGGCGATGAGGATGTTGAAGTTGCAGGACTGGCTGTCCATCAGGGGGGTGGACTTGAACAGCTTGGCCATCAGCTTGTCCGGGTCAGTGCCCCGCTTCAGGTCGATAGTCAGCTTCAGGCCGGACAGGTCGGTCTCGTCCCGCATGTCGGCGATCTCACGGATCTTGCCCGACTTGATGAGCTCGGCCACCTTGTCCATGATGGCCTCCACGGTGGTGGAGTAGGGGATCTCGTAGACCTCGATGATGTTGTCCGCCTTGAGGTAGCGCCACTTGGCGCGCACCTTGAAGGAGCCCCGTCCGGTGCGGTAGATGGAGGCCAGCTCCGAGGCGTCGTAGAGCAGTTCACCACCGGTGGGCAGGTCGGGGGCCTTCAGGGTGGACATGAGATCGTGGTCCGGGTCCTTCAGATAGGCGATGGTGGTGTCGCACACCTCCCCCAGGTTGAAGCCGCACAGGTTGCTGGCCATGCCAACGGCGATGCCCTGGTTGGCGGAGACCAGCACGTTGGGAAAGGTGGTGGGCAGGAGGGTGGGCTCCTTCAGCTTGCCGTCGTAGTTGTCCACAAAGTCCACGGTGTCCTGGTCGATGTCCCGAAACAGCTCGGCGCAGATGGGGTCCAGCCGCACCTCGGTGTATCGGCTGGCGGCCCAGGCCATGTCTCGGGAGTACACCTTTCCAAAGTTGCCCTTGGAGTCCACCAGGGGGTGGAGCAGGGCCCCGTAGCCCCGGGAGAGGCGGACCATGGCCTTCTCGTCGTCGAACAGGAAGTCGGCGAGCGCCTTGGCCAGTTCGGTCTTGCCCACACCGGTGGGGCCGAGGAACAGGAACGATCCGGTCGGACGGTTCGGGTCGGAGATGCCGGCACGCGAACGGCGCACCGCGTCGGACACGGCGGCGATGGCTTCCTTCTGGCCGATCACACGCTTGCCGAGGTAGTCCTCCATGTGCAGCAGCTTCTCGTTTTCGCCCTGCATCAGGCGGCCGACGGGAATGCCGGTCCAGTCGGAGACGATCTCAGCCACCGAGTCGGCGTCCACACGGTCCGGGACCATCGGCTCATCGGCCGGGTTGGCCGCGCTGGCATCAGCAGATTCAGCATCCGCGCTCTCCGCGGCGGCAAGCTCCTTCTGAATGGACGGAATCTCGCCGTACAGAATCTTCGAGGCCTCCGCCAAGTTGCCTTCACGGGTATACTTATCCGCCTGCACGCGCAGGTCGTCGAGCTTGGCACGCAGGTCGCCGACCTTGTTGTGGCCAGCCTGTTCCGCATCCCAACGCGCCTTGAGACCGCTGAGCTTCTCACGGGTGTCCGCAAGTTCGGCTTGCAGCTTGCCCAGACGCTCCTTGGACGCAGGATCCTCGGCCTTCTTGAGCTGCATTTCCTCCATTTCAAGACGGGTCACCTTGCGCTGCAGCTCATCGATCTCCTCAGGCGAGGAGTCGAGCTCCATACGCAGGTGAGCGGCCGCCTCATCGACCAGATCGATGGCCTTGTCCGGCAGCTGACGACCCGAAATGTAACGGTTCGAGAGGGTCGCGGCGGCAACCAGCGCGTCGTCGCCGATCGTTACCTTATGGTGCGCCTCGTAACGCTGCTTCAGACCACGCAGAATGGCGATGGTGTCTTCCACGCTCGGCTCACCCACGAACACCTGCTGGAAACGACGCTCCAGCGCCGGATCCTTCTCGATGTTCTCGCGGTACTCGTCCAGCGTGGTCGCGCCGATCAGGCGCAGCTCGCCACGGGCCAGCATGGGCTTCAACATATTGCCGGCATCCATCGAGCCTTCGGCCGCACCCGCGCCGACGATGGTGTGGATCTCATCGATGAAGGTGATGATCTGACCATCCGCATTCTTGATTTCGTTCAGGACGCTCTTCAGGCGCTCCTCGAACTCGCCACGGTACTTCGAACCGGCCACCATGGAGCCCAAGTCAAGGGAGATGAGCTTCTTGCCTTGCAGGGTGGTGGGCACGTCGCCCGCCACGATACGCTGGGCCAAACCCTCCACGACGGCGGTCTTGCCGACGCCGGGCTCGCCAATCAGCACCGGGTTGTTCTTGGTACGACGGGAGAGGATCTGAATCACGCGGCGGATTTCCTGGTCACGTCCGATGACCGGGTCCAGCTTGCCTTCCTTGGCGGCGGCCGTCAGGTCGGTGGAGTACTTCTCTAGGGCCTTGTACGAGCCTTCCGCGTCCGGGCTGGTGACCTTCGCGCCACCACGCACGCCGGGTACGGCCTTGCGCAGGGAGGCTGCGGTGACGCCGTTCTTCTCCAAGATTTCGGCCGACTGGTTCGGCTTGCTGGCCGCGATGCCGATAAGCAGATGTTCGGTGGAGACGTATTCGTCGCCCATCTGCTGCATTTCCTTCTCAGCCTGGGCGATGGCGGCGGTCAGCTGGCGGCTGGCCTGTGGCTGCGAGGTGCTGGATCCGGATGCGCTCGGCAGCGCGACCAAAGCGTTGCGCACCGCCGCGCCGATGGCCTGCGGGTCCCCGCCCGCGGCCTCGATCAGAGAGCGCGCCACGCCGTTTTCCTGGCGCAGCAGCGCATCCATGACGTGCAGGGTCTCGACCTGCGCGTTTCCTGCGGCGGACGCACTCTGAATCGCGTCGCCGACGGCTTCTTGGGCCATAGTGGTGAACTTCTGTTCCATATCGTATTCCTCCATATCATGCGGTCTGCGCAGTGCGGCTCGCGGGCTTCGAAAGCCCTGCGAGCGTTGCGACAGACCGCAGCTTGTCGTTGTCTGATATGGTCAACCGACCTGGAACCCATTCTATTCCCAAAACTTGAGTGCATATGACTCAAGTTTTGGATTTTGGTGGGGAGGGTGACTAGTAGCCCCCTCTGATGAGGAAGCTTGGGCAGCCGCTACTTCAGTGCGCCGACGGCGGATTCGGCGGCGGCGAGGACTTCGCCGGAGAGAATCGCCTCGGCCACGCCCTCAATCTGCGGGGTGGTCCAGGTATCGCGTACGTCGGGGCCGATTTCGTTGGCGTACTGGCGCACCACGCGGTATACGGCGGCGCCCGCCGCACCCGGACGGTACGGCTTGCGGAAGTCGAAGGAGCGGCAGGAGCACAGCAGTTCCACGGCCAGCACGCGCGCAAAGGCCGGAATCGACCGGCGCAGCTTGCGGGCGGCGGCCCAACCCATCGACACGTGATCTTCCTGCATGGCGGAGCTTGGAATCGAATCGACCGAGGCAGGCACGGCGTTACGCTTCATTTCGGAGACGATGCCGGCAGCGGTGTATTGGGCGATCATGAAACCGGAGTCCACGCCCGGGTCACCAGCCAGGAACGCCGGCAGGCCGCGGTTGCGCGCCACGTCAAGGAAGCGGTCGGTACGACGCTCGGAGATAGAGGCTACGTCGGCGGTCGGAATCGCCAGGAAATCGAGCACATAGGCCAGCGGCGCGCCATGGAAGTTGCCGTTGGACTCCACACGGCCGTCCAGCGTGACGCACGGGTTATCGATGGCGGAGGCGAGTTCCACGCCCGCCACGGAGGCCGCGTATTCCACGGTGTCGCGGGCGGCGCCGTGCACCTGCGGGGTGCAGCGCAGCGAGTAGGCGTCCTGCACACGCACGGTGGAGCCCGGGCGGCCGGCCTCAATCAGACCAGAGTCCTTGAGCATGCGGGCGATGTTCGCAGCGGAATCGCCTTGGCCGCGATGCGGGCGCAGCGCCTGCAAGTCGGCGGCGAATACGCGGTCGTTGCCGAGCATGCCTTCCACGCTCATCGCGGCGGCGACATCCGCGGTCTTGAGCAGCAGGCGCAGATCGGTGATGGCCATACACAACATGCCGAGCATGCCGTCGGTGCCGTTGACCAGCGCCAGTCCTTCCTTCTCTTTCAAATCGACGGGCGTGATGCCGGCCGCACGCAGCGCTTCGCCGCCGCCGATCTTGAGGCCGTCAGCGTTGCGGGCCTCGCCTTCACCCATCGCCACCAAAGCACAGGCTGCGAGCGGCGCCAAATCACCGGAGCATCCGAGTGAACCGTATTCGTAGACCACCGGGGTGATGCCGGCGTTCAGCATATCGGCGTAGACCTGCGCGGTTTCCGGGCGCACACCGGTGCGTCCGGTGCACAGGGTGCTCAGGCGCAGCACCAGCAGGCCGCGCACCACCTCACGCTCCACTTCCGGTCCGGCACCGGCGGCATGCGAGCGAATCAGACTTTTCTGCAGCTGCGCACGCTGTTCCTTGGGGATGGAGGTGGAGGCGAGCGCGCCGAATCCGGTGGAGATACCGTAATGCGGCACGGTGTCGTCGGCCAAATGATCGATAACCGCGCGACTCAGCGCCATCTCATGCTTCGATTCGTCCGAAATCGCCACTTTGGCACCGCCGCGCGCTACGGCGATAACGTCCTCGATGCTCAGCGCTCCAACACCTACGGTGACCGTCTGCTCTGCCATGCTCATACCTTTCTATATATGTGCCGCATTCCGCATATACGACATATGCGGCACATGCTTCGCCGGGGATCCGCGACTGCCCGCATTCGCTCACCGCACCTGCCCATCAACAGCAGGCGACGCAAACGCGACCAATCGCTCCCCGAGTAATCAAACCTTGGCCATTTCACCTCAGTCGGATGCCCGCCATAAGCCACTTCGTCCATCTTGTGTCTGAAATCTCAGACATGTAAGGTGATGGAAATATGAGCCATGCCTCGCAGCAATACGCCTTCACCGAGCCACGTACCGTCAAGCGGGCGCAGGTGAAGCCATCAGAACGGGAACATCAGACATCATCATCCGCGCCACGTGTCTCGCTGGCTCCGGCGGCCGACCGTACGCTCGACATCCTCGAGTTCATCGCGAGCAATGGTCAGACGCAAGCCGCCACGCTCGCTCGCGAACTCGGCATTCCGCGCTCCACGGTGTACCAATTGTTGGAGATTTTGGAGCGTCACGGACTGGTCACCCGCCTTGCCGAGCAGCGCGCGTACGGCATCGGACTCAAGACTTTCGAGCTGGGATCGGCCTATTCTCGCCAACATCGTGTATCGCAGGTCGCGCATCCGGTGTTGGCGCGTCTTGTTGACGAGACCGGCGAAAACGGACATCTGGCCGTGCTGCACGGCAACGAAATCATTTATGTGATTGAGGAGCGCGCCGCGCATCGCCCGCCGCTAGTGTCAGGCGTGGGCGTGCGCCTACCCAGTCACCTGACCGCCACCGGGCGGGCCATTCTGTCCGCACTCCCCCGCAATCAGGTCCGCGCGCTATATCCCAATCGTCAGGCGTTCACCGACCGCACCGGCATCGGCCCCCAAATCGCCCAAGGAGCTGGAGGCAACGCTCGCCGAAACCCAACGCACCGGTTTTGCCGAGGAACACGGAGACGTGACGCCCGGCTTTGATTCATACGCCGTCGCTGTGCGCGACTACAACGACTTTCCCATCGCCGGGCTGGCTCTCACTTTCGTGAGCGGATCGCTGCGCCCCGAACAGGAGCGGTCGCTTAAGACCAAGCTGCGGCTTGCCGGCACGGAACTGTCCCGGCGTCTCGGCGCGGTCGGCAGTTTGACATGAGGATTCGCGAGATCATCGTGCTGGGCTCCTTCGCCCCGATCACGATTTTCTCAACTAAGTTCACCGATTCGCTGACCGGCAACGCCAAACTCGCCGGCTTCTCGCTGACAGTGACGGCCATCATCAGCCTGGTGGTGATGACCGCCCTGCACGCACTTCTGCCGGGAGCGTAAGGCGCGTTCTTGGTTCCCTCAGTCAGCTTCTCCGCCTGGACGGTTCCCCTCAGAGAGGGGAGCCAGAACGAGTCACGCCCGAACGATTACGTTGCGCAGATCACCGATGCCTTCGACGTGCACGATGGTCTCGTCGCCTGGGTCGAGGTGGCCGGAGGCGTTCGGGGTGCCGGTCATGATGACGTCGCCAGGCAGCAGCGTGGAGAACGACGAAATGGCGGCAATCTGCTCGGGGATGCCGTGAATCAGGTTCGCGGTGGTGCCAGACGCCATCGGCACATCCTCGCCGTTCAGCGTGAAGGAAATCTTGGCGTCCTTCCAGTCGAGGTCGTCACGCATCACGATCCACGGGCCAAGCGGACAGGAGGTATCGAAGCCCTTGGCGCGCGTCCACGTGGGGTCGATGCCCTGCAGATCGCGCAACGTCACATCATTGACGCAGGTGAAGCCGAGCACGTAATCCATCGCGTTCTCGACGGTCACGTTCTTGGCGATACGGCCCATCACCACGGCCACTTCCGGCTCGAAGTTCATGTCCTTGGAGCAGGCCGGGTACACAATCGGGTCGTCGGGGCCGATTACCGAGGTGGACGGCTTGGTGAAGATCACCATGTCTTCCGGCGCGTGGGCGATTTCGGAGTGGCCGGCCTCGTGCATGAACTGGGCGTGGGCCTCATAGTTCTTGGCCAGACCGTAAACCTTGGAGGGGATGACCGGGGAGAGCAGACGGATGCCATCGCCGTCGACCGGGTAACGAGTGCCGGTGAGCTTGACCTGGTCGCCGGCCAGCGGATGGCCGTCCAGTTCGATGAGGTAGTCCTTGCCGTCCGTTTCGTCCTTCTGCACGAAGGCGTAGCGCGGCGAATCATTCAAAGAAAAACGTGCGAGTCTCATGCCTGTAAGCCTACTCCTTGGCGGTTCCTTCCGCAGAAGCATCCGTCCAAGGAGCAAGCAGACCGGCCTTCAATCGACCAAAACGCACGTTCGCTGGGATTGCTACTTTTCGGTCCAGGTTTTGTCATACAGCGACTGGCCGCTTTGCGTGTGCATGATGACGCGCAATGATGCCTTGCCGCTGGAGGTCTTGCACATCGAGCCCAGCAGATTCGCGGTGGATTGATAGGTGCTGTCCATAGCATCCAGTGAGGAAGCGGCGGTATCGCCTAGCGAGGCATAGCTGTCGTCGAGCACGTACTCGTACACCAAGGTGTCACCGTCGACACGGTAGTTGAAGGTGATGCCGGTGTCTGCAAACGTATCCGCTTCGGATTCAATGGAGTCCTTGAATTCCAAAGAGTCGACGAAATCCTGAATCGAATCGTACAGCCCATAATCGCCGTCGGTTAGATCGTCATGGGTTTCGCCCAACGTGTCGTCCAGCGCATCGTCAAGATTATCTTGAGCTTTGCTCTTATCGCTGCTATCACCGTTGCCCGAAGAGGACTGACTATAGAAGGAATCGGTTTTCGCCTCATCTATAGCCTTGCTGGCATACGAGGCACCGCCGACGATCAGCGCGATGACCAGTATTACCTGTATCACCATGCCCGCCGCACTGATGATGATGCCGGCGATGGCCAAGCCCTTGCCCTTGCCGCCCTGTTTCTTAATCTGGTTGAGGCCCACGATGCTCAGGATCAGACCGAGGAGTGAGACAAGGAACGAGCAGATAAAACCGGCAATAGCCAGACCGTTGTACTTCTGGTTCGCTTCAGGCGGCACACTGCCGTAAGAACCAGACCATCCCGGCTGGCCGTTCGGTTGGCCGCCTTGCATATACGGGTTATAGGGCGTTTGCGGAGGCACGGCCCCGCCGCCCGGATATACCGGAGCACTGACGCTGCCGTAGACCGGAGGAACCGATCCGCCTGCCGGAGCCGCCCCCGGATAGGGCGAATTGGGTGCTGCCGGTGCGGGCGCGGGCGCAGCGGCAGGAGTCACTGGTGGCAAAGCCTGCGTAGGCGGTACCGGCTGATTGGCCGGCGCAAAAGGCTGGGTGGGCTGCTCGGCAGGTGTAAACGCCTGCGTAGGCTGCTCAACAGGAGTGAACGCTTGAGTGGGCTGTTCGCCCGCTGCGATTGCTTGGGTTGGAGCATTGTTGGCGGCGGTTCCCGTTTCCGCCGTCATCGCATTTAACGGCTCAGTCGGATTGGCGTCAGCTTGCTGCCACGGCACCTGGCCGTTCGGATTGACATTCGGATCAGTCATGACATGCACTCCTTCAACTGCATCGCACCCCACTTGCGAGATGCGCCCCTCGTCTTACGCGCCACATTGTGCGTTACAGACAACTGTACTCCTCGTGGCGAGCCTTAAGTACCCCAGGAAATTTGGCTTCCAAAAACACAAAAGCCTGAAACCGGCTATTGCCTCAGCAATATTCAGTCGGTTTCAGGCTCAATCGTTAATCCTCTGGCGAAACGACGATCTACTTCTTCAGCAGCGGTGCGACCTGCTCCTCGTAAGCGGTGAGGGCGGTGTCGATCACGTTGTGCATGTCGTAGTACTTGTACGTGCCCAGACGACCGCCGAACACGGTGTTCGGCTCGGCCTTGGCCTTGGCCTCGTACTGGGCGTACAGGGCCTTGTCCGCGTCGGTGTTGACCGGGTAGTACGGTTCGTCGCCGCGCTCGGCGAAGCGGCTGTATTCCTCCCACACCACGGTCTTGTTCGGGTTCTGGGCATCGTGGCGCTCCGGGTTGAAGTTCTTGAATTCGATGGCGCGGGTGTAGGGTACGTCCGCGTCGGAGAAGTTCATCACCGGGCAGCCGAAGTGGTCGCCTTCGTCGTAGCGGACTTCTTTGAAGTCGACCGTGCGCCACTTGAGGTCGCCGAGCTCGTAGTCGAAGTAACGGTCCACCGGGCCCGTGTACACAACGGGCACGCCCGCGGCCTTGAGCGCGGTCTTGTTGTACGGCTGGGACTCGTCGAAGAAGTCCACGCCGAGCTCCACGGTGATGCGCGGGTCGTCGATCATGCGCTCCATCCACTCGGTGTAGCCGTCGGCGGGCAGGCCCTCCCATGTGTCCTTGAAGTAGCGGTTGTCGTAGTTGAAGCGCACGGGCAGGCGCTTGATGATGTCGGCCGGCAGCTCGGACGGGTCGGTCTGCCACTGCTTGCCGGTGTAGTTCTTGATGAACGCCTCATACAGGGGGCGGCCGATGAGCTGGATGCCCTTGTCGTTCAGGTTGGCCGGATCGGTGCCGGCCAGCTCGCCCGCCTGCTGTTCAATCAGGGCCTTGGCTTCGGCCGGCGTGTAATGCGCATGGAAGAACTGGTTAATGGTGCCGAGGTTGATCGGCAGCGGGTAGACCTCGCCGTCATGGGTGGCGTACACGCGGTGCACGTAGTTCGTGAAGCTCGTGAAACGGTTCACGTAGTCCCACACGCGCTTGTTGGACGTGTGGAACAGGTGGGCGCCGTACTTGTGGATCTCCGCGCCGGTCTCCTCGTCCATATACGAGTAGGCGTTGCCACCGATGTGATCGCGGATGTCGATGATGTGCACGCGGGCACCCGTATGCTCCACCGCCTGCTGCGCGACCGTCAGACCAAACAGGCCCGCACCGACAATTACCAGGTCGGGGTATTCAGTAGAACTCACCATGCGCAATAACCTTTCAGTGTCAATCTATCAGTTATTATGTTCGATTTCCGAGAGATTATCTTACTCACCCAACTGCAAATCGACCAAAGAGCAATGAACGCCTGCACAGCATATCTATATCTGTTTCCTAGGAACATTCGCGGAGCAAAGATCAAGCACGCCCGCGCAAGCGCCAAATTGTGTAGGCGGCGAGGGTGATGCCGTCTGCGATGCTGCCAGCGGCAATCATCTGGTCCATAGTCTGTACGGAGCACCATGTGAGGTGCGACAGTTCCCAGTCACGTCCCGCATCCGGCGTCACTTCGGAAACGTTCAGACCGACCACGGCAATCGAATCTTTCATCACACCCGTGTCCGCATGCATACGTTGCAACACCGCCGCGGAATCGGCATCCGCATGGAGCCCGGTTTCCTCATGGAATTCACGCAACGCGGTTTGCTCGGGTGTCTCTCCCGGCTCTCCCATGCCTCGCGGAAATTCCCATTCCCATGATTCCGTGGAGACCCGCCAGTGGCGAGCCAGCAGCACGCGCCCATCACGCTCCGCGACGCATACTGCCCCAGGACGAGCACCCTTGACCGAAGCATAATGCACGGCGAAATGATTCCCTGTCGCAACGTCTTCCAGTGCCACTTGGGTAACCGCAAAATCGGCACCGCCCTGCTCTTGGTACATGACCTTCTTACCCAGAACCTTTAGCGGCGGCTCGCCGTCATGTACTGCGTCATCGCGAATCACTTCGTCAGCCACCGCACCATTGGATATAACACCGCTCGATGCCCCGCCATCGCGCCCCACCGGTAACGCATTAACTACCATTTCGGCCACCTACCACTTTCGCCATTGATCATTACTATTATCCCCAAGCGCTGCTACCGCACCCACAGCCCGCGCTACTCCAAATACACCACGGTCTTAAAACTCGACCTCACACCCAGCAGCCATTTCGCGATATCGATAAGATTCGGCACAATGCCGATGAACCACGCCACCATCACCACGAGCCATATCGGCGATTTACCGTTGAACCACACGTTGTCCGACAACGCAGAAAGCAATGCCAGCACACCCGCCACCAACGCACTCCATAACATATCTATGCCGTCACCCTTCAGGCTCTTCTGCTGGCACGCCTGCTCCACCGCATAGGCCACATTGCGCGTATTAATCTTCTGAATTCGCTTGCTCGTATCGGCATTGCACTTGCGCCATGCCTCAATAACCGGCTGGCTTTGATAGCAGAACGTCGCAAACAGCACGAACGGCATCTTGCCCAACTGCTTGGTAATACTACCGTTAAGTACCAGCGACGACCTGCTCGACCTGTCTCCAGCCAGCCGTGCAAACGAGTTATTCGGCGCGCTCACCGCTACCAAATACGCGCCAAGATGCTGCGCCATGGTTTTCTGGTACACGAATTGATACCAGTCTCGCAACAACTGACGAGACATTTCAGGCTTCTCGACTTTGCCTACTTTGCCGACCGACTTACCGAACCATTTGCCAGTCGACCCATCAACCGACTCATCAACCGTCTCTTCATCCGTCTCGGTTTCTCGCAGCGCTGGCTTGCCTTCCGGCAGTTCAACCGCCCTATCAATGCACATACGCGCATCAGTACGCTTCGGCATCTTCGCAATCGCCTGCAATGTCTGTGCAAACGTCACCGTCGTATCATTGCCGCCGCTCGACCCCGTATTCGCCGCGCCCGCCAAGTCCCGCAAATGGAACTGTTTGCGCAATACCTCCGCACAATCGCGCGCATTGGCTTCAAAATATGGGACGAAACCCTTACTTTTCGTCAGTTCTTTGACCGAAGCATCATTCTGGTTCTCGTAAAGCACCAGACCCTGTTTTTCCGCGTCGATCCATTCCTGCCAACGTTGCCCGAGGAACCGGCACCGATCCTCAATAGCCGCGCCATACCAGTCACTCGCATCACCGTCAGCTTCAGCACCGTACAGCAACTGTGCATACATCTCCGCGATGATGGTTGACTTCAGCTCTCCTGTTTCGTGAGCATGTTTCAGCCGATTGGTGAACTCGGTATAGAACCGACTATTTAGCCCCAGCGCTTGATTCCACGTGACCGTGGTGCCGAACACACAGTATTCCAGCGGCCGAACGGTCAGTTGTTCCTCAGTTCCCGCACACACAAGGTCCTCGGGAAGAATGGTTTCGTTTTCCTGTTCCGCTGCCTTTTGCGCGTCTTCTTTCACGTCTTCGATGCTCTTAGTGGTGAACGCCACCAAGCAGTCCTCCAGAGTCGGATGCCGGCCGGAGACGATGATCGCCGGACCATCCTTATACGACTTTCCCAGCACGCCATTGACCGCCGTGGGGCCGAGAGCCAAGAAGAACAGACCATCCAGCAACTGCGCTTCGGTCAGCATGATTTTGGGGCAATACATATATGCGGTGCGCACAATACCCGCAAAATGCGTTGCGATGTCTGTGTAGTCGTTGAGCAACCGCTCGCAGGGGCGATACGTATCGGTCCTGCACCACAGATTACGAATCGATGGATACGCAGGGTACTGCTTCACAAGGTCATTCCACTCTTGGCTCTGCTCAGTGGAATCGAAGTTCGTGATCATCGTTGCCCGTAGCGATTGCCTCTTGCCCATACGCCTAGTCTAGGCACATCATTGGCGCACAGGCACATTACCATCTCGTGCAGTTGCTAGACGAGCAATTAGACACCGGGTAAAATCATCAGATATCGATGCCAATGCATCAATGTCATATTCTCTCATGGTTGATGAATATTCCTCTCCCAGAGGGAATTGCTTCGAAATATCAACAGGGCTTAACCCACTTTTTCGCATCAACGCACGTTTAACCAAATAAGCGAAACGTGGGCATTCTGCACGGGTCAATCGGTCGGCAAAATCGGGAACTCCGTCGGGACATTTTTTAGACCAATACTGCAACTCACAAGTAACAGCTTGGTCCAACAGTACTGCCGACGACTCAGCCAAATCACAGAAAAAATCATCGGCAGTACATACGGAGTAAGGAAGGCCATCTAACTGGCTCTCGTCAAGCGATGCATACAGCTTTCGATCATTCGTCAGCAACACCGAACAATCATTATCTACTGCGGCAGCATGAAGATGCAAGTCGTTTGGATCCGCGCCCATGTAATCAGCTTGTGCCCGCTCACAATCATAGTGATCCACGACATGAACCAGTTCACGTATTTGATTAACGAGACCGTTTACCTCATCGCCGGAACGTTTCGGATTGCTTCGCCGATAGTGATAAACGACTTCAGCGAATACGTCTTCACTGGAGAAGAGATCGAACATCTGAATCTTGCTGGTCGACAGAGCGAAAAGCCAATCTCGAATAGTGCGAGAATACAGAATGTTCGCATCCACAAAAACGCGTTCCATCCCGACATCCCTTCGTTGCTGACTTGTTCAGCCACGAATATACCACTCAGACTTAATCTTCCAACTCGTCCAGAGAACCACGCACGGCAAGGAAATGCTCCCTCTTAATTTCCTGTTGCTTGTCTCTGTATTCAAGAACATCGTTGAGCAGGAAACGATGATGAGCGCCCACCTTATGAGAGGGCAGCTCCCCTTCACGAACCAATTTCAACAAAGTGGGTCGAGAAATTCCAAGCATTTCCGCCGCAGCTGTGGTCCGCAATTCCTTTGGTGTGGTTGAAATGACCACACGAGAGCCCTTGCTCAGACTCTCCAACACGGTCGTCACAATGACAGAAACATCTTTAGGTAAATCTACATTGCGTCCATCAACATTCAACGCGATATTTGCACGGATATCTTTTATATCGTCTACAGTTTGTTCGATATCACGCTGACTCTCGGAGTCCACCAGAATAGTAAGCTCACGATCACGAGACAAAACTTCCATAAGTACACTCCTTTCTCTCTTTGCACTCAATAAGCGTGAAGACAAACCAGTCAGGCTCGGCGCGCTTTACACTTACAACTGAAAGTTACACTTGTAAGTGTAAAGCGCGCCGAGGACATTTGCGCGGTATTTACAGGAATACGCCTACGGCTAAAAGAGGTAAAGAATTACCGTGCAGCCATCAAATACAAATATATTCTGCTACCGCACTCATGCAAGCCTCAGGTTACGATGAGTGGCTATGAGCAATTCCGCACAGGCCTCCGATTCAGCCAACGAAGAGCCGCCAGCACAAGAGATCTGGAAGAGAGTCTCTCGACTGCGCACTTGGTCTGCAGGAGCTGACTGCTATGGGCGTAGAAAACATCATCACCTTCGACGCTCACGACCCGCGTGTCCAGAACGC
>ENA-OPZZ01001302-OPZZ01001302.1-human-gut-metagenome-genome-assembly--contig:-NODE-1302-length-15783-cov-2.407384_pt1 | contig 15783 bp, 21 predicted proteins | sample MGYA00242487_ERZ504511 | MGnify/ENA primary metagenome ERZ504511 (study PRJEB26092, sample SAMD00036241) | human gut metagenome | host: Homo sapiens | study: EMG produced TPA metagenomics assembly of... | reverse complement strand
GAAGTAAACTACTCCGGCAGGGATTCACGGTCGCCGTCCAATACCTCTGTGAGAGGCGGTGCGGGTTCCGCAGTAATGTCCGGGTCATTCTCCTGTCTGTTCGCTGCGGCGGGCTGTTTGGGGAGGAAACCAAAGTCATTTAGACTGACCTTCAGCTTCTTTTCCAATTTACCGTCCTTCATGCGAACATCTACCAGCCGCTGTGAGCCGGCAAGCCAGATCATACTGCCTTTTTTCGACCTTGAATTGCATGAGCCGGGTGACATCTGCATCCCAGGCCCATACCTGATAGAACTGCGTCCAGTTTTTTGGTGCGTTCCATCAGATCAAAGCATACATAGCTTTGTTTGGACTGGCTTTCTTTGGGTACAAGGTCGTTCATGACGCGCCCGAACACAAAAATCTGTGCCATAACACTCCTTTCTGCCATTGGCATTATTATCTATATAAAAAAGTGCCAGCAGTTTTTCGGCCCTAAAAGGGCGCAAAAAATCACTGACACTTGCATACAAACTTAACAGCGTGTGCAATGCAGGCTTTTGGCCTACGGTACAGATCAAAAAGACCTGTATTCCCAAATGGGATACGCACAAAAATCAATTACAGATACAGTATAGCACTGCATCTTGTGCCTGTCAAGATGTAAAACGCTATATATAGATTTATAGCCAGCGACAAGTACGATATGTAGTAGTTGAAAAGGTTTTACTCTGTAAGATGGTTCATAACGCGGTAGTAGTCATCCAATAGGTAGAACTGAGTCTTTGTTGGGGATGCCGTTTGATAGTCAAAGGTCAGGCCGTATAGGCTTCCGGTGCCATCTACTCCCAGAGGACCAAACCAGCAGGACATTGTATGGCCGTTGAAATACCATAGCTGCAGGTCATTATATTCCGATTCGGTAACGAGTCCTTTGCGTGCCAGCCGAAGGGCGTCATCTTCACTGATCAAAGGATGGGACAGAAAATGGTGGTAGAGATCATCGGACATACCAAGTGCCTGCTGGTAGGTAAGCGGGTTGGGATTGTCCAGCCACCAGCGGGTCAGCGCTTCAAAGTCATGGACGACTGGGCGGGGCGTAAGGCTGCGGAATTGCTTTAGAAAAGCGATTACTGTTTCTGGAGCAGCTGGAGCTGGTATAGGTATTTCCTGTACACAGTCATTGAGAAAGGCAAACGCGATTTTTTCACCGGTTTTGTCCTCCAGCATCAGTCCGAAGCGCGACAAAGGAGCGAGCAGGAAATGCTCCAGCGCAAAGTTTTCTTCCAGAAAGCGATAGACTTTATATTGTTCGATGGTATGGGGCTTATACATAGGAAACCCTCCTTTCCTTGATCTACCCAATAAATAGGGACAGAAGGAATGTATTCTGCAAAATATAAGGAAATCAGGCGTTGGTCATTGTGATTTGCAAAATGCCCTTTAAGAAAGCGAGGTGGCTCAAAACCACCTCGCATTTTTAGGATTCAGAGGACGGATCGGGATGTTACTCCGGCTCGCTGATTGCTTCATAGCCCAAAAAGCTGTTCGTTGAAAGGGCTGCGTCCAGATAGTCATTTCCCACGGCAGGCCGCGCCCCTTTCTGAAAGTAAAATCGGTAGGGTGCGCCTATTTTAAGCCGGGCCGATTTACTGAGAAGCAGTGTGATCTCTATACCATGGCTGTCTATCAGATGTACTTTGCGGTAGTGGCGGAGCATAGGTGTACTGATACCGGCGCAGATGCCTTCCACTACCTCGTAGTTCTTATGTGCTGCAGTCGCCCAGATCCATCGACAGGATATAAGACAGGCGCAGAGTACGACAATCCCCAATGCCAGCAGGATATGATCTTTAGTCGCCACGCAGATGATGACGCTGATTCCCGCACTGGCGATTCCGGCCAGCAGAGTGAGCAGAAACTTTCGCTGCAATACGGTGGGAAAAAGAGTCCATTGTTTCATCATGCTCATACCCTCTCAAAGATAATCTGCTGCCGCAGATAAAGATTGGCAACGGCTAATGTCACTGGCTTGCTGCTCTGGCTGATTTTGACCATGCTGGCAATGTTGTCACTGGTGGTCGTTTCATCTCCATAGAGGGAATCCAGAAGCGCGCATTCATTGGGGGAGGCGGGAAATATTTTTATCTATGCACTTGATGATCTCTGCAGTGGAGAGCAGGGCTTGCCCGGCAAGGCGCATGACCAGAACTTCGTATTTGGTGCGTTTATCTTTCTGGAACAGTTTCCGCGCAGCGGATACCGGAACATGTGCCAGCAGCGTCAGCTTGACAAAAGAGGCGAGCCGGAGGAAGAACGGTCCGCTGGTTGGGATAATGCTGAGCGAGCCAAGCAGGTCATACAGAGCATCGTATTCTGTTTCACCGCTGCCGGATACCAGAAGGCCACGGGTCAGCAGGCGGTTTGTACAGTCTTCCCAAGAACGCTCGGTACAGTAACCGGATGCGGTGGATAGCTTTTCGTATTCTTGTGCGATGTCATCCCAGCGCAGGATTCTCCAGTTGAGCATGCTCCAAATCACCATTTCCTGCATATCGACCATGTACTCTTGACCGCCTAACAGGATGATTGGACAACTGCGGTTGCAGCCGTTTGTCCTTCTCTCAAACCGGCCGACCGCAGTGTATAGGGTTTTGATTGCCATATTTCGATACCTCCTTTTTATACATATCCCTTACTGATATTGATGCTGATTTTCAACAAATCAAAGCAGGCAGGTCAAAAAGTCAGGGTCATTGCGAAGTTTTTCCAGAGAACGGGAAATCCAGGCGCCCACATGGGAAGGAGGGACTTGATAGAGGGCGGCGATGTCTGTAATGCGCATTCCCTGGACCTTCAGCGCCAGCGCTTCGATGCCAAGTCTGGCAACGCCCTGATAGTTCTGTTTGCTGGCTTCCAGCAGATCAAGGGTCTCCAGACGAGAAAGATGGGAGTCAAAATGGTCATCCGGCTGGTCTACCTGCTCTCCATCTGCGGCCAGCTCGCCCTGTTCTCCGATGATCAGCCGACTGATGTGCCGCCCCTGACTACAGATTTTTCGGCAGTAGGAGAGGAGTCCATTTTTCACAACCTTTTTGGCGTAGGTTGAAAACTGCGCCTGTCCGGCATTGTAGGTAAAAGCGGCCTTGCAGAGCCACAGGCATCCTTCCTGAAACAGATCTCCGTACTCCAGACCACAGATGCCGGGATTTACATGGATGTTGTTGACAATGACCCAGTGAACGATGGATAGGTTTTTTTCTACCAGTGTCTGCTGGCTTTGGTAAGCTTAAAGTTTTGCTTCATCAGGCTTCACCTCCGTTCAGGCAGCACGCCCGGATGTGTACGCCGGAGCCTGCTGACAGAGGGAAATGACTTGCTCACACATATATTCGGAAAACTGGCCGATGTGGTCTGGTGTGCATCAAGCCCCAGTTTGGCTTGCAGCCAGATATAGACCTCCCATTTTTCCATATGGCAGTCCTGCTGCAGTTTTTTTAGGGCACGATGGGCCAGAATGCGTTTGTGGCGCAGATCGCCATTCGCCAGTGTCCCATGGGGAGCAATGTGCGCTCATGAGCACTGACATAGGCATTGCAGGCCGGCCATCTGTCGCAGACATACAGGAATTTTCCTCTGGTCTGTGGAGTAGATCCATACACAAGGCTTGCAGGCCGAAGAGAAGCGTGAGCATGACAATAAGGACATTTGATTTGCTTTTGTTTCAATAAAATCACCTCCATTACGCGCCGATGACGGCGGCATTGCGTCTTAACAGGCAGAATCATCCGAAGTAGGTATCCCGGTCTGGGCATAGCTGTAAAAACGGACATACATGGTCCGAAGAGGTATGCCATTCCAGAAACTTGGTATAAGCAGTCCGGAACGAGCGGCACTCCAGAATTGCAGAGCATTCTTCGGGGTCCACTGCTTCTCCACTCAGCTTCCGCACTGTCTGGACGGACAGAAAGATCGGCTGACAGCCTGCGTCTGCTGCCATCAGGAACCCCTCACAGGATGCCTGCCGGATCATTGGACAAAGTGAACCGCTGCAGCGGATGAACAGGGCGTTACGCCAGTTACCCCGGACTGCCTGCAGAAAGGAATAGAACTGACACGGTTTTTGATTCATGCTTTCACCTCCATTAGTCGTTATCTGCAAATAAAAAAGGGGCCAGCTGCAGAAGTTCTGCAAACTGGCCCCTGATTTGGTGCTTAGGAGAACAGACTTTCAATCTCCTCAGTGATGCGGGGGATGACCGTATCGTTGAAGATGAGGGTCAGAGCCGCCAGGAGCAGCGCACCCAAAACTACGGCGATAATGATCTTGACGGCGTCCGAAATGTAAAAATCGCCGCGCTGATTGGACAATGCCATACGGCCGCGGTTGAGCAGATAGTTGGCTTTGGTATAGATACGGGTCGTGAATTTTCTCATGGGTAACCTCCTGTTATATGTTTGATGATTGAGTGGATAGGTATATCAAGTCCACCGTCTGTTAAGCGCGGCGGATAGGCTTGATCAGATTGTTTTTGTTGGAACGGGGCCGGTTCGGATATGCTTTAGGCCGCTGGAACAGCAAGCAACGAAATCGGCGTTTTTTGGTGCCGGTATCATTCGGCGGATAAAATTTCTTTTTGGGCATAGGCATTCTCCTGTAAAAAATGAAGCCGGGCTGATGAAACAGACCGGCTCAGTTAGGACCAATGGAAATAATGTGCCTGTCGCTATGGAAAATCGCTTGGGTACAAACGCTCACCTCCCTGTGTATTTGTCTTCCATATGAGGAGCAGGTATGAAAACGCCCGGAAGTACCGGGTCGGATACCAATTAGCCAAAGAACGCCCCGAGCGAACTCATAACCTCGGTACAGAGCACCACCAGATAGATAATCATAATGCAAATCAGCATCATCATAGAGTAACGCTGAATCTTTTTGGGACGTTTGGCAGCTTCCTTCTTCAGATTGTTCTGCTCGATCTGGCGCATATCGAAAGTAATCATTTTGAAGTACATCCGCTGATCATCGCCGCGCAGGACACCAATCAGGCCACGGATCACATCGGACAGCATGGGGCTGCCAATGCGGGTTTCAAATCGAATGAGGGCATTTTCATAGTTGCCGGTCTTCATATCAGCAATGGTCTGATCCAGCTCGGCGCCGAAGTCTTTCCCAGCCACACGGCGGTAGGAAGTCAGAATTTTAAGTACATCCCTGTCATTTTCAAGGCTCTGGCCGACGGTCAAAGCAAATCGGGGGATCTCTCCCTCGATCAGTTTGCGGCGCTTTTTAACAAAATCAAAGGCTGCATAGTAGGTTGAAAACCACAGCGCTACCGCAAGGCCAATCAAAATAGGTACCAGCAGCGGAATAAGAAATGCCATGGGGATGGCACACAGGCCAACTGCCCCTGCAGTTACCCAGGCTCTGGCTGTATAGACCTCCGGGGTAAGCTGCAGACCTGCAATGTCCAGAGCGCGTTGCACCTTATTGCGCTTGAGCCGGTCCAGCCGCAAATAAGGGGCGATCCAACCGGCGATTTTTGTCACATAGACATCAAGCAGCTTTTCATTTTTGGTGCCCTGCTGTTTGCGGGAGAGCATCATCATTTGTGAGGTCTTCTTGGTCGGGATGTCCACAAAGGCACAGGTCAGGTTGTAGACAGCAAAACCGAAGAAGATGATGGCGATGAGCGCCAGAAAGGTCATACGCTATCACCTCCATATTCGATGGGCTTGCTCAGTTTCATAATCTGGGTCAGCGCAAACAGGATGATGGCTGCACAGATTGCCAGTGCAATTTTGCCCGGTGTGGTGAAGATAAGGGTGTGGAACCAATCCTCATTCAAGAAATAGAGCATCGGCACATTGGCGATAACCAGAAATATCATGGTGATGGCTTCACGCCGCGGTCCTTGCATCATTGCCTCCAGTTCCGACTGCACCACACGCACATCGGAGAATTTCTGGTTGATGGTAGGCAGGGTATTCTTCATACTGCGGTCGGACTGGCATTGGATGAGGGTACCGCACCATTCATGGAAGACCCGGTTGGGAATCTTCATCTTCAGGCTGTTGATAGCACTGGTGATGTTGGCATTGATCAATTCCGCTTCATAAACGAAGGCTTCAAAGTTGGCTTTTACCGGCTCATTGATATAGGGCAGGTTTTCCTTGACAGAACGGATCAGATCCTCGGTGCGCAGGTAGGAAGTCGTGATGATGGAAATAGCGGTTTCCAGTTCTTCATTCAGATGCTTTTTATAGCTGGCGGCAGTGCTGCGCAGATACCAGATCGGTATAAGGGAAAAACCGATACCCAGAATGGGCACCATGTACACATTCCCAATCAAAAGAGCCAGCACAGCCCCCACAGCGAACAGAATCAGGGACAGTCGTTTTATTGCCTCATAGCGGTCCGCCCGTCCGGTACCCTTCAAGATCTGTTTCAGTTCGTAATCCTGATTAAAAAAGCCCTTGGCTGGTGTGCCCAGAAGAACATTCAGTTCATCAGACAAGGTGGCGGATTTTCGCTGGGAGCGGAAGAGGGCGTCAATAAAATCACCCGGCTTCACACCAAACAGAGCCAAAAGCCCAGCACTGAGCAGGATAAAACAGATAAGATAGATCCATTGCAATTAACCCACCTCCTTTGGCGGCTGCATGAATTCTTCCAATTCCTTGTTGGAAATGCCATTGTCCAACAGCCTTTTCTTCAAGGAATCGGAGATCAAGCCGATTTTTTTATGGTGCCCCACCACACGGGTTTCACCACGGTCATCAGTTACATTGTCCTCCACTTCATATTTGTATAGGGAATGGGCGATCAACCGCCCGTCCTGGTAGTCCTCGCCCTCGATGATTTCCATGATCTTACGGGAACGGTCCTCCAGCTGCTTGGTAAAGACGATGATGGGATACGCCTCTACCATGATCTGCATGAGGATGGAGTCATCCATGTTGTACTTGCGTTTGGCAAGGGTCATCATCCTGCGGTAAGTACTGTTGCAGGAATTGGAGTGGATGGTGGTACATACGGTATGGCCGGTGCGGGAACTTTCGGCTGCGGACAGGCTTTCTGCCGCTGACCGCATTTCACCTACACCGATGACATCCGGATGCTTACGCAGCACCCGCTCCAGAAGAAAATCCTGATTGATGTTCAGCGCAGGGTTCTCGCTGGGGCGGGTCAGCAGATGTACCACGGAATTGAGGATATTGCCCTGTGCATCCCGCTTGACCAGATCAAATTCGCGGCTGCCTTCTTCAATGGTAATAAGGCGCCGGTTATTGGGCACATTGGACAGCAGCCAGGCCATGATCGTGGTCTTGCCGGAGCCGGTGGAGCCGGCAATGCAGACGGACACCCCATATCGTATACAGGCAGTCAGAAAGTGAAGCATTTCAGCGGTGGCACTGCCGGAGTTCAGCAGTTTTTCTTCACTGACGGTCTGCTGGTTGACAATACGGATGGAGGCATTGACGCCTACATCTGCATCCACAATGGGAGTTTTGTCCACTGAAATACGGATGTTTTTGTCCAGAAATCCCACAATGCTGGGCATAGTATCATCAATGACCATGCCGCAGGCGTTGAGCATTCGGCGGATCACATCGATGGCGTGCTGGGGCGAACTGAATTTATCAGGGATCTTGATGCTGCGCCCACTGGATTCGATCACTTCAATGTCGTTGTAGGCGTTGATGTTGACCTCCTCAACACCGGGCTTATAGATCCATTTCTTCAAAAAGGAGTAGCCGGCCATATCCTCATAGAGTTTGGAACACAGTTCTTTTGTAGAGAGCCCGTCAAGGGCATACTTTCGCTTGACAATGTAGTGTTCCATCAGTTCTTTCAGCAGGCTTGTGGCACGCTCTGCATTGCCTTCCCCAGCTTCGGCAATGGTGGAGGCATGGTTTTCGGCAAAATACCGCTGTACATCCTCCAGTACCTGGTCATAGGTCAGCTCCTGATTGGCGGCCGGTGTGAAGAATATATCATTCAAATTACTCATCGGCATCCTCCTCACATTCATACGCCGCATCATCCTCTGACTGCTCGGCCAGTTCCATTTGCTCCAGAATTTCCAGTACCTTGTTCAGTGAAGCAGTGTATTTGGGGTTACAGTAGGTGATAGCCTTGAACATACCGCCTTCAGTAGCACAGCGGTCGATCTCCTTACTGTAGGGAAGCAGGCCGTCAAACCCGCCAATGATATAGCCCATTTCATCCAAGGCGTGGAAGGGACGGGCCAGACCGGCGAATGTCATATGCTCAGAAAACCGGAAGCGCTCGTCCACAAGCAGAGGTTGATGGGCTTTCAGGTAGTTGATGCCCTTTAGGTCCGGGGTGAGGATACGGATGACCACATCGCCGGCTTCAATGGCGGCGGGAGTGAACACATTGGTCATGCTGGTGCTGCAGTCCAGAATGACGAAATCTACCAGTTTGGCGGCAGCATGAATGAGCTGCAGTACCATGGTATATTTGACCTCTGGGTAGCTCAGCGGGTTTTCTCCTGCCGCATAGCCCATCATCCCAATGAAGGGATAGTTTTCAGCACTGTCACATGACTGGCGACCAGAGATGTATCAATCTCCACACTGCTCAAAACCTGGCCGATAGAGGTATTGGTCTGGATGATCTGCTCCGGTAGCCAGACCGGCAGCATAGGGACATTCATATCGGCATTGATAATGATGGCTTTCCGCTTGTCCCGGGTCAGGGCTTTGGCCAGAATACAGCAGAACATGGATTTGCCGCTGCCGGGGCTTCCCCAGACGGTGATAACTTTACCCATAACGAAGATCCTCCTTCCTTGATTTGATTATTCTGCCGAGGGTGCAGTTTCATTAGTGGATTGTGCAGACTCTGCAGTTTCCGTTTCCTGGGGTTCACTTTCAACATCAGAATTTTCCGCATCTGCAGCTTCTTCCTCAATCAAAGTTTCGGGGAAGTAGATTTCCTGCAGAGTCTTATCCTGCTCGGCAAGCAGCTCATCTGCCAGTTTGTCATTGTTGCGGGAGATAAGAGCCACATGAGCTACGCCGTCATTTTCAAGACCGGTAATGATCTTCGCCTGTTCAGGGCTTGCCAGCACAGTGATGGTGGCTGACTGCTGCTTTTCTTCATCCTCCGTGGGCTCCTTGGCATTATCCACATTGATGCCGTCTGAGTCTGTGACGGACAATACTTTGACAAAACGCAGTTCCGGTACTTCGGCCGCTGTATCAAGAAAGTGGTAAATACGGATGATGTCACCGGGCTGAAGCTTGTCAGAGAGGCCGGAAGCAAGTGTTTTAACGGTCAGCGAGATAGCAACCTTACCGGAAGGGATGCTGTTGAGCGCCACATCGGACGAAACCGGTACAGAGCTGATCTTGCTGGTAAGGATATAGTCACCCACAGCCAAGTCGGCGGTAGCGTAAAGACCATTTACATCAGAGAGCTGATGGGCGATGTTGGAGGGGAGGTTATAGCCGCCTACCTCAACCACCTCGGCATTTTCTGACGAGATTTGTTCGCCTTTCAATACCGGCTGGGTAATGCGGACGATTTCCTCCTTTCCATTGGTCTGACGGGCGATGGTTGGAAGTGCCACAAAGGCGATAACCGCCGCCAGCAGCAGAGAAAGGATACCGAAGATGAATCGGTTATTGAGTTTCATAAGCGTTGTCTCCTATCTTAAAAATAGTTGGGCCAAGGTCGCTGTACAGCAGCCGCAGGCGAGAAATGGCAGGAACGGGATAGCAAGGGGCTGCCCGGTTCGGTAAAGCCGCCTGAGAAGAAAGATCACAGGCATTGCGGTAACAGCTGCAGTCAGAAAGACCAGCGCCATGCCGGAAGGACCGTAGACCCAGCCTAATATCCCGCAGACTTGATATCCCCGCCGCCCAGACCAGTGCCGATTTGTTGCCAGTGCAGCTGCCAATGGAATACAAAAGCCGAGCAGGGCACCTACCAGAGCATGGGTAGCGACCGGCCAGAGAAAGAGCGGCGGAAGTCCATGATTTAACAGGAAATACCTTGAAGGACCGGCGCCAGGGCAGCTAAGGGGATAAAAAAGACGAGTGCCCGGTCAGGCACCCGTCTGTAAAGCACATCGTAGACAGCAAAGCCGGCCACCACGAAAAAATATGGTAAGCAGGTAAGCTGTCCAGAGGTTATTCTCGATTGGTATACCAGTCATCATAAAGGCTCCCTTGGATCGAAACATAGTCATTTAGGTTGATGGATAACATACCGTCAGGAGTCCAGGTATCCCACACCTGTGTATAGATGGTGTAGTCGGTGGCATCGGGGAACCACAGCGGTGTGAAATGCACTGTCCGGTCATAGGTGGAAAACTCGTTGGGCTTAAAGATGAATTTTGCACTTTGGCCGCCGGAACGCTGCAGAAGCCGCAGATAGGTCTGATACTGGAACTCAGGAAATACGGAAAAGGCAGTTTGGGGATAAGTAATGTGGCTGGTCGGGGCATCTGTTGACAGCGTTGCCCGCACTTCGGTTTTAACGCCGTACCCGCTTTTCATCGTCTTGCCGGATGCTGTGGGTACAATATCATCTGGCATTAGAGACATCTCGCCGCTGATGGAAGCGGAGTAGCCCGTATATTCGTATTCCCAATATCCTTCATCGACCCAGTGACCGCCATCTTCACCGTGGTCGCACCATACCCATACAGGCACCCAGTAGCAGCTCCAGACGCCCCAGTTGGCAGTGAGCTTCTGCGTTTCATTGGGCAGGGGCGGCACAGAGTAGCCGGGATTCGTGTCGGTTGCCACAGGGTCAGGCGGAATGTGTTCATTCAGGTCCACGATCTTTGCGACAAAGGTATCCTGGGCGGTATAGGCGCCGCTGACAGATACTGTAATGGTTATGGTCTGGGGTGTGGAGGGAGTATGCCATTTGACCCAGACTACCTGACTGTCACCGGCGGGGATCACTATATCATTGACCCGGTAGGTGGTGCCGAGGATATGGAAGGTAACCGATGCCGGATTATCCGGCGTCAGATCTTGGTCCGTCCGTAGTGTGACGGCGGTGATCACATCCGTGTCCACTCGGTATTCAACATCAGGGGCCTCAATTTCTCCTTCCGGCGGAGCTTCATCAAACCAGACGATACCAACGCCAAGGGTGCTGATGATGTCGGAATTGTTCTGCTTTCCAGTGGTGTTGCCTGTCCAGACGGAGATGCCAAGGTCGCTGAATTCCAGGAACATTGACAGCGGCAGATTTTTATGGGTAAGCGAGGTCATGGTTTTCCGCAGATTGCCGCCGGACATCTGATCATACAGGCCGGCTTCAGTAGCTGTCATACAGTAATACTGGCCGTTGTGCGTGAAATAGGCAATGGGCTCGATCAGCAGCTTGTACTCGCCGGCAATCATCCGCTCATAATCGACTCCGGCTGCCTGAGCGACCATCATGCACGCATATTCAGAACAGAAATACCGTTTGATGGCTTCGATGTTGCTCTGCCCCCTTGCTGCTGACGATTGTGGGCATAGATTGCGTAGGTCTAATGCAGGAATAGGCAACGCCGGACTGGAGGGATAGGCCGGCGCCGCCCAGGTATTGCAGTTTGTTGACTTTCCCAAAATGGAGAAGACTGGTCTTCTGCGTCCGGTTTGAAAAGTCCAGCGGAGAAGATACGGCAGTTCCGCTGGATGCGTTAACAACAGTAATGCGGACGCCATCGTTGCCTGAGTTCCAGAAGTTGCTGCTTGTGCCGTGACCCATGCTGCCACCGCCGCCATCTATGTTTCCATTTCCGCCCGATGCAAAGGCAGAGGAGGGGAATAGACAGAAAACAAGGGTAAAGCAGCATAGGAAGGCGAGAAGTCGTTTCAAATACATCACGCTCCATTCCTTTTGAAAATAGGAAGGCCGCCACAATCCTGTGACGGCCAAGTAGTGTCATATTCAGTTGTAGTAAATCAGCCCATATTGCCGACCTGTTTGTTCAGATCCCCATCGCTGTCACCGGTGGACTGCTGTACATTGCCGGGAACAACCCAGCCAAACACTGGATCGTATACAGCTCCATTTCCGTTGCTGGAGCCGGGAACCGGGTCATTGCTGGGCGGCGTTTGCTCGGCGGGTGGGGCAGTGACCTCCGGAACTGACGGGTCAGGATTGACGGTATGCTCCTGACCAGGATCTTTGATTTCGGTCTTACCTTTCGGCACCGGAGGAGGTGTTTCTTTAGGCTTTTCGGTGTCAGTGAAGTCGATCACAACCTCATCCTCCGTTTGGGAGGTTACTTTGGGATATTCTTCTTTGGCGTCTGTGGACTGGCCGGGGGCATAAGCATCTGCTCCATTATCACCATCTGTCTGTGTGCCGCCATCTGACCAATCGCCGGTGACGCTGCTGGGTGGAGATTCATCCGGTCTAAATCTCCGGTACGGTCGCGGCTTACGAACCAGCAGACACCCAGAATAGAGACGCAGAGGAGAGCCAGCGAGGAAACAATAAAGGCCTTTGGATTGGAAAAACTTCTTCATATTTTACATACACTCCTTTTTTGCTGTTATATAAAGCCTATACGGTAGAATGTGCCGGGCTTTCAACAGTATTGTTAGAATTTTGTGTTGTGGATAGCCTGTCAGGCTCCACCCGTTGGGTGATAGCCGGATAACTGTGACCGAACATCTGCACATAGAACTCCACATCACAGTAAAATGATGTACTCAACCCGGTCCATCCTCTACATTGAACTCCAGGCTGATGTCGGAAACCTTGTAATCCTCCGTTGAAAGCGGAATCTTGGAGTCCAGGCCGCCTGCTACTGTAGCCTCCAGCATGTCGGTATAATCATTGCTGGAGTAAAGGGTATTTAGGTACTCTTCAAAGTTGGTTTCACGCTGGGAGCGGTAGGTGTCTGCATAAATTGTGCCGCTGAGGTTATTTAACTCCATTTTAGCGCCATTGCGGATGTTGATGCAGGTGATCCGGATGGAAGCGTACAGGAGCAGGAAGGAGATCAGCATCACGATACCTACCACAAAAAAGCAGGCGAAAAAGGTGATCTCGCCCCGTTCGTTTCGCAGCGACTGTTTCAGCCGCAGGAATATGCGTTTCATAGGTCACCTCACTTCCAGTAGTGCTCACTGACGCCGCTGCCACGGGCAACCACTGTGATGTTTACCAGGTCAAAATTCCAGAACCCACCCAGTTTGGCATCTCCCTCGATAGTAATGAAGAAGGGGGTGCCCAACTGGATGGCATTTGTCATACCGGATGGCCTGGGTGATGTGTAGGTAGCGTCAATGGAGTAGGAAATATTTTCGGCTCCTTCGATCTGAGAACTCAAAAATTCAAACAGCTCATCGGTCTCGCCGTTGACGCCGCCGGAAAGCTGGATCTGTTTGACCATCTGATCGGCGGCATGGTCAAGTTCCTGCTTGGTGGAAATGATGCTGAACAGGTCAATAATGAAGGCAAGAAGCAGGACGGCAATGAAGATAAAGACCACCGTACTGAAATAGTTGGCCTCGCCCCGCTCGTTGTTCAGCATCTTCCGGGCTTTTTGAAAGAGAATAGAAACCACCACCTTTACTTAAATTGAAAACAGCCGCTCCAAACCGGAGCGGCTGCTATGCAAAGTTTTGACTGTACCAAGTATAACAGATATGGATTTACGGCGAAAGGGCAGGACTGTGCCAATGTAGAGACAATTTTCTGCCAATTACAGCCCACCCTTAATAAAAGGAATCGCACCATAATGTCCAATCAAATAGCCTTTTTCCAGCTTGGTATCTTTACGAATAGAAAAAGCTTGGAGAGAGAACAGATCGGTAGCAGCGGTCAGTTCATCTTTTTCGGCAAACCAGATCTGATCTCTCCTCAGCACATCCAAGTCAAGAAGATTGGTATTGTGTGATGTGAAAATCAACTGGGCCCCATTTGGATTGAATTCCACGCTGTTAAAAAGTGAGACTAGATGCTTTGTCAGGAGGGGATGCAGATGAGCGTCCAGTTCGTCTACTACAAGGGGTGTTCCTTCATCCAGCACCTCTTTTACTATGCCAATCAGTTTGAAATAACTGTTGGTGCCATCAGATTCCTCTGCCATGTTCAGTGTGTAGGAAGATGTAACTGAAAATGAGAAACTGGACTTGGAGTATATCTGTTTTTTTCTCCCATTGACTGCAACAAGAAAAAGTGTTATTATGAATACATAAAATAAAGAAAATTGAAGTATTATAATAACAAGTGCAACAGAAAGGAGATCTGTATGGAAAAGATAAAGTACCGAGATTTGATCATGCAGTATCTGACTGCTCTGGAGCCAGATCAAACAATTACAACCGAACAGGTCGCACAGTATGTGGCGGAGCGACTTTTACTTGATGCGGCGATGGTAAAAAAGACAGTCAATGTAAATATGGCCCGGCTTGAAAAAGAGGGGCAGATTATGCGTCTAACCAAAGGGATTTACTGCAGGAGGGTGAAAACAGCATTTGGATATTATACTCCGGATAAAGAAACACTTTTTTGTAAGCAATTACTTCGGAAAGAAAACGAGATAATTGGATATGAAACAGGATTGTCGGCATTAAATCGCATTGGTCTTGTTTCTCAAATGCCAAGAAGGAGATGCATTGCAACCAACCTGCATACAAAACGAGTTCCGGAAGGAATGCAGATTGAGATTCGGAAACCGCCTATCGTAGTTAATTCTGACAATTTTCGGTATTTGCAAATTTTGGATGCAATCAGAGAACTGGATATGGCACCAGTAGATACTGCAAAGCCGATTGATGTGGTAAGAGCTACTGTTGAGGAATTCACATTGAAAACTGAGATGTTGATTCTGATGGCCAGAAAATATTATGGGCAAAAAACTTTGCTTCGGACCATAGACATTTTGTTGGAGGGTAGTTATGAAATTGCACGAGGATAAATTTGCTTTTTTGAATATTATCAATTTAATCCATGAGGCTAGCAGCATTAGGGCTGATATTTTGGAGAAGGACTATTATGTTACACTACTGTTGAGGGAGTTAGCAGGGAAACAGGTAACGCTGCCAGCCTATTTTAAAGGCGGAACGGCCTTGTATAAAGCACAGAAAAGTATCCGCCGGTTTTCAGAGGATATTGACTTGACGGTGTGCATCGATAATTGCAGTAACAGCCAGGCTAAGAAACGGCTGGAGATGGCAACAAAGAAATATCAGGCCCTACCACGCACATCCAGAAAGGATCTCGAAGATGATCGGAAAGGTAGTATCACAACTGTCTATGATTATACTCCGCTTGTAGGCGTTGACTCGGATGATCCGCTCCAACGGTTTGGGTATGTCAAAGTAGAAGGTACATCCTTTACCGTCAGCGAGCCTTTTACACCGCTTGAAATTGAACCGATACTTTACACTTATGCTACCGAAGAACAGCGAAATATTCTTCAGTCACAATATAATGTTGCCCCTTTCATGATTAACACAATTCGGTTAGAGAGGATTTTTGCCGACAAGATTTTTGCTGCTGAATTCTATTATGAGCGTAAGATGTATTTTGATGTGGCAAAACATCTTTACGATGTCAGTGTCATGTTCGACTTAAAGCAGATTCAGGAAATGATTCAAAATCAGCAGATATTCCTTGAGATGCTGGGATATAAAAGACTGGAAGAGACCCGAAGAACAGGCAGTGATCTGGCGGAAAAGAAGTTTTCTGATTTTCAGTTGCTCAGAGGGTTTTCTGATAATGAAGCACTTCGTAAGGACTATCAGAATATGCAACGTAACTATGTTTTTGCGGAAGAAGATACACTGTCTTTTGATTTTGTGGTA
>ENA-OPZZ01001301-OPZZ01001301.1-human-gut-metagenome-genome-assembly--contig:-NODE-1301-length-15785-cov-3.506578_pt1 | contig 15785 bp, 16 predicted proteins | sample MGYA00242487_ERZ504511 | MGnify/ENA primary metagenome ERZ504511 (study PRJEB26092, sample SAMD00036241) | human gut metagenome | host: Homo sapiens | study: EMG produced TPA metagenomics assembly of... | reverse complement strand
ATCTGTATTTACCATAGTCGATAATCTTGCATACAGGTGGCTGAGCCTTTGGAGCAATCTTGACCAGATCTAATTCAGCTTCCTGAGCCAGTTTCATGGCTTCCTTAACCGGCATTACACCTAACTGATCTCCGTTCTCTGCAATTACTCTTACTTCTTTGTCTCTGATCTGTCCGTTAATCATTAAATCGCTAATTGTCGTGCACCCCCATCATAAAAATAAAATAAGTGAATAGTTCGAGACTATCCACTTATATCTGCATCATAATCCTGTTATGGTTATCAGCTCAATATCTGACCAATAGTCACCCGATTGTGCTATGGTGAGAGTGGATACTCTACTTTGTTTTTGTTTTACACAAGTGATAGATTAACACATCAATCCTGTAGTGTCAACAACTTTTTTGACTTTTCCTGAAATATTTTTGACTTTTTGACATTTCAACACTTTCCTATGCTGACCTTTTACAGCTTTACTTCTCTTTTATCTCCCATACAGAATACTGCTACAACACCCGGACCGGTATGTCCTCCGATAACAGTTCCGATATTGTTAATATAAATGTTCTGGATTCCCATTTTTTCCTGAACTCTTTTTGCAACATACTCTGCATCTTCCGGGCAATCACCATGTGTGATCATTATGATCTCATTTTCATATCCCTCCGCCTGCTTTGCGGCCATGTCTACGATCTTGTTCAAAGACTTCTTTCTGCCACGCTCTTTGCCAACTACTTTCAGACATCCATTATCATCCATAATGATGATTGGTTTAATCTGTACCATTGTTCCAAGTACAGCACTTGTCTTGGACACACGTCCGCCTCTATGCAGATGATTCAGATCATCCACTGTTACATCATGGCAAATATGAAGCTTATTCTCTTCTGCCCACTTTGCAGCCTCCTCAATCGTTGCCCCGTTTTCCTTTTGTTTTAATACATAATATAAAAGTAACGCCTCTCCCAGACATGCACACAATGTATCAATTACAATAATCTTACGTTCTGGATACTCCTCTTGAAGTTCCTCTGCCGCAATTTTCATACTGTTGCATGTTCCACTCAATCCAGATGAAAATGAAAGATGCAAAATATCTTTTCCTTCTTTCAGATATGGCTCCAACGCCTCACGTGCTTCGTCCGGATTGATCTGGGAAGTAGTAGACATTTTTCCTTCTCTTAATTTGTCAAAGAATTCTTTTGAAGACAGACCTTCCATATCCGAATATGTCTGTCCATCAATTGTATATTTCAACGGAATATACGGCACGCCTCTCTCGGTCAGCCATTCTCTCGTTGTATCTACGGTACTGTTTACAGTAATAATATAGTCGCTCATCGCAAGTCCTCCTTATATAACCGCTTTTTGGCAGTGTATAAATGCTATATTCACCTATGCAATATCATACCATGTTTATAGGAAGGTTGCAAAATTTTTCTTATATTTTCTATTAACTTGCTATTAACTTCAAGAATGCCTCAGCATTCTTGCTGCGAGGTGCGCGTCATGCAATTGCATGACACACTTCTACTGTGCCCCCCTGCAATCCTGCTGGAGGCTATCTCACACAATTCTAATGTTTTAATTCAATCTGATATTCAAATAACTCCGTCCGGACAGCGTTTTGTTAAAGCAGATGCTGCAGATCACAATCACCGTTCCTGCCAGAAATCCAATCCAGTTAAATACCGCAGTCAGTACCAGTAATTCCAGTCTCATAAATTTTAACGCATATCCAAGCTCAAAATTAGGCTGCGTATAGTTCGCAACTGCCACAAATGCCATGTACAGCATGACTTCTGCGTTAAACCATCCGGACTTCACGGAGAACTCTCCCATAACAAGACCGGCAATCACACTCAAAGGCGTACTAAGCATGCTCGGGGTGTTCAGCGCTGCAAGCCTCAGACCATCAATAGCCACTTCCAGCATCAAAAGCTGAAAAATAAGCGGAATGTTGACGGTATCTTTTACCGCCACAAATGCAAAAATTTTCGGCAGCCAGCTCAAATTCTGCATAAATAACAAAAACACTGGTGTCAGAAAGATGGTCAGAAATGTAATAAGCGCCCGGGATATTTTCAAATACATGCCCGTCAATGTCGGAAAATAATAATCATTTGCTTCTTCAATAATATCCAGAATTGACGTTGGCAGAATCATTGCAGACGGTGAATTGTCCACCAGGATCACGACTTTCCCTTCCAGCAGACAGGCAGCCGCGGTATCCGGCCGCTCTGTAAATTTAAATTTCGGAAATGGATTGTACCATTTCCGTTTAAACAGGCACTCTGCCAGACTTTGCTGATTCATGCGAAGATCATCCACTTTGATATCCCGGATTCGGTAATTTAAATTCTTTAAAAGTTCCTGATCTACCCGGTCTTCCATATAACAAAGTGCCACATCCGTTCTGGAACTTTCTCCAACCTCCAGCATTTTCATAACAAGATGCCGGTCACGGATACGCCGCCGCATGAGGGCGGTATTAAATACGATTGTCTCCACAAACCCGTCCCTGGAACCACGAAGAGATTTATCCTTGTCCGGTTCATCCACACTTCTCGCCGGATATGTTCTGCAGTCGATGGCAAGGCAAGCCTGATATCCGTCAATGAACAAACACGTGACTCCTGACAAAAGATTCCGGAAAATCTGATCAAAATCCCGATCACGTCACTTCCACATAGGGAATGCAGGTCGTTGCGAAAACGCCCGCTGCACTGTCCCTTTTGGGCATATCCTTTCCTCATTTGATATTAAAAAAAGAGTCCATGATTTTTAACATAGACTCATCTTTCGTAAAACCATCTATAAAGTAAAATGTAGCGTCTTTTCCTCCAATCTGTATATCCCTTTGAACGATATCAAAACTGTCTTCTACTGGCAGCATCTGATTCATATAGTCTACATTTTTATCTCTTTTTGAAAAAACTTTTGTCTTGTCAGCCATACATTTACCCTCATCTTCTAAAATTCTACTTACATTTTCTTTTCGTTGTTTCATCTGTTAATCGGTATATCTTGAAAAGTAATAATAAGTCAAAATCTATGATAATAGTATGTCTGAAACTTGCAGTATCATACTTGATGCCCTGACATTTTTCAGTAATCCTTCTAATTATCTCTGGGATGTACTTCCGAACCCGCCATTTCTCACAGTTGTTACATCATCATCCATTGTAATTCCGTATTCCACAAAGATTCCCTGCATAAACCCACTTCCTGCTTCCAGTTCTACAGTCTTTCCTTCATTGGAATCATTCGTAAGTTTTGCAAAAATGTGTCCTTCATTGTCTGAGTAAAAATAATCGCTATCGATAATTCCTACCGTATTATTAAGCTGCAGACGGTACTTAAATCCAAGTCCGCTTCTCGGGTAGCATTTTAACACCCAGTTTTCCTGCATCTCCACACGGATTCCAGTCGGAATCTTTACTGTTTTCCCTGGTGCGAGCACAATCGGGATCGGTGTATAGAAATCATATCCGGCAGATCCGGCCGTTGCACGTTTCGGAAGCTTGATTGACTGATAGATTTCCTTTAATTCCCCTTCTTTCATTTCTCCGAAGGTGTCCTGAAATCCTTCTGCGAACTGTTCAAAACTTACTTTGTGAAACTGTGCGATTCTCTTTGCCATCATATGTTCTCCTTTTTTCCCTTACATTTTTTTGAAATCTCCCGTATTAATTGCCACATTCAATACTGATTTCATTAAATAAGGTAAGAATATCATCGATTGCCATATCTTCTTTCTCTTTGCCTTTTTTGTCCAGTATCATGTGACCATTATGCATCATCACGAGGCGATTCCCATATTCTACTGCATAGCGCAGATTGTGTGTGACCATAATCGTTGTCAATTGTTTTTCTTTTACAATCTTATCAGTGAGCTGCATGATCAGCTCTGCCGTCTTTGGATCCAGTGCTGCTGTATGTTCATCAAGGATCAGAAATTCAATCGGTGTCATAGTGGACATTAAAAGTGCCATTGCCTGTCTCTGACCTCCGGATAAAGAACCGACTTTCACGTCCATCTTATCTTCCAGTCCGAGACCAAGCTGGGCAAGCTGCTCTCTGTAATATTCTATCCGAGCTTTATTCGTCCCACGTCCAAGACCATATAATTTTCCTTTATTGTCTGCCAGTGCCATATTTTCCAGAATTGTCATACTCGGACACGTGCCCATGGACGGGTTCTGATAAACACGGCCGATTCTTTTATTTCTCTTATATTCTTTTTCTTTTGTAATATCTGTATCCCCGATCAGAATCTGTCCAGACTCAACCGGGATACTTCCACAGATAATATTCAACATGGAAGTCTTTCCGGAACCATTGCTTCCGACTACGGAAAGGAATTCTCCTTTTTCAATATTCAGATTAAAATCCTGAAAAAGACACATCTCATTGACGGATCCTACATTATAATACTTTGAAATTCCTTTTAATTCAAGCATTTCCTTTCACCTTCTTCTTTCCACCCATGCTGATTACAAGAACAACCAGAAATAATATTGCTGTAATAAGCTTCATTGCCTGTGGCTCAAAGTTACGAATTGCCACTGCCACGCATGCTTTGTAAATAATCGAGCCAACCAGAACTGCCGTTGTTGTCTTCACAAATGAAATCTTTTTAAAGATACTCGTTCCAATGATGACGCTCGCAAGTCCAATGACCATTGCTCCTGTTCCCATAGAAATCTCAAACACTCGCTCCTCCTGAGCAAATACACAGCCTGCCAGAGAGACAAGTCCATTTGAAATAGCAAGTCCGAGAATCTTTACATTTCCCTGGTCTTTTGCAAGAGAAGTTACAAGCACATGATTGTCTCCTACTGCTCTTAACAGATAGCCTGATTTTGTCTGCATGTAAAGATCCAGAAGGATTTTACAGATTATCGTCAGAACCAGAATCAGAATCAGAGTCATATATGGTTTTATTCCTGACGGAAGTCCATTTATAAAATCATTTTTAAAAATACTCTGCTGTGAAAACAGCGGTACATTTGCCGTTCCTGCAATATACAGATTCATGGTCCACAGGGCTGTCATCATAATAATACCTGACAGAAGATCACGTACTTTGCATTTTACATGGATAAGCCCTGTACAGATACCTGCCAGCACACCGGCTGCAAATGCCACCGGAAGCGTCAGATATGGATTCACTCCTCTTGTAATGAGGGCTGCTGTTACAGCCGCCCCCAGTGGAAAGCTTCCGTCTACTGTCAAATCTGGAAAATCCAGTATTTTATATGTAATGTAAAGTCCAAGTGATAAAATTCCATAGATAAGACCTTGTTCTAATATGGTTACGATAAGATTCATGAAAATGCCTCCGTTTACTTGCTCTGTGTGATCTCGTCAAATGCTTCTACTGCATTGTCTGAAAGATCTGTTGGAACTGTAATTCCAAGGTTCTCTGCCACTTTATTGTTCACATAGAATCCTGGAGTTGTAATTGTCTCAAAATTAAGTTCTGATGCTTTTTTCTCACCCTTTAATACCTGGGCTGCCATTTTACCAGTCTGTTTTCCAAGAGAAATGTAATCGATTCCCTCTGCTGCAAGGCATCCGATCTTTACCTGCTCAATCTCACTTCCGAATACCGGGATTTTCTTGTCATTCGCTTTTTCAAGTATCGTTGGAAGAGAAGCAACAACTGTATTATCTGTCAGGTTTGTAATGCAGTCTACTTTACTTAAAAGATCATCCGCTGCGAGAGAAACATCTGCAGTTGTTGCAATTCCTTTTGTCACAAGTTCAAAATCATATTTACCTACAAGGCCTTCATATTCTTTGATTGCTGATACAGAATTTGCCTCACTTGTTGTATACATGATTCCGATCGTCTTTGCCTGCGGAAGCATCTCACGGATCATCTTAAGCTGCTCTTCTACCGGAAGTTTATCAGATGTTCCTGTCACCTCCCCTGCCGGGGTTCCATCTTCTGATGCAAGCTCTGCTGCAACCGGATCTGTAACTGCTGTATAAATGACCGGAATTCCAGCATCCATTGCTGCGTTGTATGCGCTTTGTGCACTTGGTGTTGCAATTGCACAGATCAGATCTACTTTATCAGATACAAAACTATCGGAAATCTGTCCTGCTGTTCCCATATCTGCTGCTGCATTCTTCGTCTCAACTTTTAGGTTATCTCCTTCTTTGATTCCTTCTTCTTCCAGTCCCTGTAAAAATCCCTCCCGGCAATTATCTAAGGAATCATGCTCTGCAAACTGTTCAATTCCAATCGTATAACTTTCTTTTGCATCACTGCTCTTGTCACTTCCGGATCCTGCACATCCTGTCAGTAATGCTGCCATCATTGCTCCTGTTAATAATCCTGCTACTAATTTTTTCTTCATAATTTTGTCTCCTTTTCTTTGTTTAAATTTTTCCTGTCTGCAGTCTGCATATCGCCAGCCGACTGACCACTTGTTAGGAGAGAAAATGTTCTGAGGGATTTATCTGGATATAAAGAAAACCGCCTCAAACAAACTGTTTGAGGCGGTAATATTATCTATTATCGCGGTACCACTCAACTTGACATAATGTCCACTTTTCTCATGTACTAACATACACTCCTGATTGATAACGGGTTCGGTTCCCGACAAACCATAATCTTCTGTATTCAGAATTTCCGGCTGCCCTCGAAAGTCCATTCGATCATCCACTTAGTACGGCAATCACACCACCTGCCGCTCTCTGAAACTTCGTCAAATCATCTACTTCTCTTTCTCAACGGTTTCTATAAATATTTGTTTTTATTTATGTTCTATACTTTAACGTGTTAAACTTGTTTTGTCAAGTTCTTTTTTGCAATTTTTCAGTATTTTTCGTATCTATTGCAAAATAGTCTTATTTTTCTCCTGACTTTCTAATGCCTCATATGCACTTTCATAAAAGAACTCCTGTGAATTAAGCGGTGCCTCTTCTCCCGGTTGTAATCTCGTATATTTTCCGTTACTTTTCAGTTCTCTTTCCTGTACATTGTCACTGAGCATCGTGATAAACATCTCGTTCAGACGCAGCTTCAGATCCGGATCTTCCACCGGTGCCGCCACTTCAACTCTATGTACCGTATTTCTCGTCATCCAGTCTGCAGATGCTATATAAATTTTCTGTCTTTCTTCTTTTCCAAATATATAAATTCTGGAATGTTCCAGAAAACGTCCTACAATACTGATGACCCGGATGTTTTCTGTATACCCTTCCACTCCCGGGATAAGACAGCAGATTCCACGTACAATAAGTTCTATCTCCACGCCTGCCTGAGATGCCTCAATCAATTTATCCATCAGCTTTTTATCAGTCAGAGAATTCATTTTCACACCGATATAAGCTTCTTCGCCTCTCTTTGCATGGCAGATCTCTTCCTCGATCATATCAAGTAATCGGTTCTGAAGACAATTTGGCGCTACCAGAAGTTTTTTGCTGACCTGAACCGTTTCTCCCATAAATAATGCCTGGAAGATTGCTGCTGCCTCCTCACCAATCTCCTGATCATACGTCATAAGAGACAGATCTGTGTACAGTCTTGCTGTCTTCTCATTATAATTTCCAGTACCAATTTGTGTATAATACTCGATTTTTCCATTCGTCTTTTTTGTGATCAGACACAATTTTGAATGAACCTTATAGCCGTCCAGACCATATATGACTGTACAACCAGCCTCTTCCAGTCTTCTTGACCATTCAATATTATTTTCCTCATCAAATCTTGCTTTTAACTCTACAAGAACCAATACATCTTTTCCATTTTCCGCCGCATCGATCAAAGCTTCCACGACCTTGCTCTGCTTTGCGACACGATACAGTGTCATCTTGATTGATACAACTTCATCGTCATTTGCAGCCTCAGAAAGCATATCTAAAAACGGACGTATACTCTCATATGGATAAGACAATAATTTATCTTTCTCCTTGATCTGCTCCAGAATCGATCTTTTGCTGTCAATCTGTGTAGACTTCTGAGGCACTCGTTTCTCATAGAACAATTCCGGATGATTGCGCAGGCTATCCTGAATCTGGAATACAAAGGACAGATCAAGTGGTGAACTTCCACGGAATACATATTTGCCATCCAGATCCAGATACTCGCAGATCTTATCCACGATATCTCCATCCAGTTCTCTGGAAAACTCCACTCTTACCGGAAGCAGACGCTTTCTTTTCTTGATGATTCCTTCCATAAAATCGCGGTAATCCAGATCTTCATCATACAACGCATCTGCATCTATATCCGCGTTTCTCGTTACGCGGATCAGAGATTTTGCCTTCACAAAATAACCTTTGAATACTTTCGAAATAAAGTGGAGAATCAGCTCTTCTGCCAGCATGTAAGTTTCTTCTTCCGCCGGCACCTGCACAAGTCTCGGGAATACACCAGAATTACACGGAATAATTCCAAGTTTTTCTTTTCCGTTTTTCTTCTCCAGTACGACAACTGCATAGATACCTTTATTTTTCAAAAATGGAAACGGCTGTCTTTTTCCGACAACAATTGGAGAAATGAGCGGGGCAATCTCTGCATCGAAATACTGTTCCAGATATTTCCCTTCTTTTTTGCCAATTTTACGGAAATCCACAAGGCGAATCCCTGCCTGTGCAACTTCATCCATCAGATTTTCATAGACTGTATCTTTTCTTCGGTTCAGCTTTGCGACCCGTGCCAGGATTGCCTGAATCTGTTCTTTTGCTGTCATTCCAGTCTTATTGTCTTTTACATTTTTCGAAACAATCATCTGATCGATCAAAGATCCTACACGCACCATGAAAAATTCATCTAGATTACTCTGGTAAATTGATGCAAATGTCAGTCGTTCACAGAGCGGATTTTTCTCACTTTCTGCTTCTTCCAACACTCTTTCATTGAATTTCAGCCAGGATAATTCCCGATTCATAAATATCGTTTCATTTGTCATTTTACTTAATTTTCCTCCTTTACAAATGCTGTAAATTCATTTAAATCAGACTGCGCAAGTACAGCATCTGCAATATTTACACAACAGTTTCCCATTCTTCCGATATTCTGAAGAACATGGTTAAACGGTACCGTCAGCTTACTGGAACATTTTCCCTTTCCTACACGCTCGACATGAGATTTTCCCATATGTATGGTGAGATCCAGAACCTTTTCTTTTTTCTTCACAATTTTTTTTGCATTCTCTGTACTGCCCGTCATAAGTACCTGAATTGCCTCCCGGTACATACCCTGAATCTGCTCCAGACTATTCGTCAGATCACGCATGGCTTCTTTGGAGTATTTGTACTTCTGTTCTTTCTTCTCACGGACAGCTTCTGCAATCTCCATACTCAGACCATTGACGCGGTCTACATCTCCAAGCATATACATAAGCCCTGCTGTCTGGGTAGTCTGCTTCTCTGTCAGGGAACCGGAAGAAAACATATTTGTCAGATACTCATTAATCTGCTCTGTTAATTTTCCTACGTCATGTCCCTGTTCCATCACTTCTTCCAGTTGTTCATTGGTTTCCCCTTTCACAAGATTGATCAATTTCTGGAGTGTTTCACCTGCCATCTCACTGCATCTTGTAATCTCTTTTCTCGCAAGGCTCAGTGCAACTGTCGGTTGTCCGATCAGTTTATCATCAAGAAACTGCGGACGTGAAGGCTCTCTCTTTTCACTTGTCTTTGCGTCCGGAATGATTTTCATAACAATCTTCACCATCAGCCAGATCAGTGGAATCCAGATCAATGTCATCACAATATTAAAGCTTGTATGTGCATTTGCAATCTGTCGGGAAATCACCTGAACCTCCGGTCCCTTAGGTGAGATCATCTGGATCACATATGCGAATGGTTTGATAAGCCAGATAAAGATCAGTGCACCGGACAGGTTAAAAACACAGTGTGCAACCGCAGTTCTCTTGGCATCTCTTGGCTGTCCGACACTGGCAAGAAGTGCCGTAATCGTTGTTCCGATATTATCTCCTAAAAGAATCGGGATCGCACCGGTCAGTCCCAGAATACTGGTTACACCATCCGGACCTGCCTGAGATGCAAAATTCTGCAGTACTGCGATGGTCGCACTACTACTCTGTACAACCAGCGTCATCGTCGTTCCAACTACAACACCAAGCACCGGCATATCTGCAACTTTTGCAATTAAGTCTACGAAAAACGGACTGGATGCCAGTGGCTTCATAACACTTCCCCATAGTCTCAATTCCAAGGAACAATAAACCAAATGCAAAAATAGTCTGTCCGATACTCTTTGCTCTTTCTGATTTTACAATAAATGAAATAATAAATCCAATAAATATAATGATGTAAATATAATCACTCAACTTAAATGCGATAATCTGAGCTGTCATTGTCGTACCGATATTTGCACCTATTATAATCGAAATTGCCTGTGGCAGATTCATAAGTCCTGCACTGACAAAACCAATTGCCATAACTGTCGTTGCACTACTGCTTTGAAGCACTGCTGTTGTAAGCGCACCTGCCAAAACACCAAGGATCGGATTCTTTGTAAGTAATGCAAGAATCGTCTTCATTTTCTCTCCTGCTGCCTTCTGCAGACATTCGCTCATCATATTCATACCATACAAAAATATTGCAAGACCACCTAGCAGGCCAAATACAATCTGTAACTTTTCATTCATCTTCGAATTCTCCTCTTTCTCTTTTTCATACGCTACTTACTGTAAGTCTTCCCAGTTCTTAACGCCACCGGTATATATACTTTTCAGCATATATAATGTGATATCAGATAGTGGATTTTTCTGGTTTACAATCACTGCAATTTTGTCTTTTGCCACCGTATTATAGTTCAAAAGTTCTTTTTCATAATCTTTTAAATCCCTTGATGACATTGCCATGTCACAATTTCCTAACATAACACTGTTCAGACCCTTTGTAGAATCCGTTGCCGTAACTTGAATAGTTGCATGTGTATTAATCTTCATATATGCATCTGCGATTTCCTTCATCAGGGCAGCCATTGATGTTGAACCTTCGATTCGTATTGTTCCTTCTGACTGGTTCGATAAAAATGTCGCATTCTTCGCAATTGTTTCATAATGCCCACTTACAATTTCCTGTCCTGCACTTTGAACATATGTCATAAAATCCTGTTCCACATCATTAAGTGTTCCACTGTAGGCAAGATAGAACGAACGAGTCAGCGGATATTTCCCCTTATTATCAGAAACCGCTTCTCCATTGATTTCCAAAGTCTTTACACCCTCGATCCCGGTAGTTCCCGCTGACACATAACCGATCGCAGATGGATTTTTATTCACAGTTTCAATGACGGAGTCCATACTGTCAGCAATGGTAGCTGTATTCACTGTTTTGTCTATACCATCAGCTCCGTCTTTATTAAATCCTGCAAGCGAAGCAAATGTATCTCTTGTCCCTGAGCCTTCTTCCCTGGAAATCACCTGAATTTGCCCGAGTTTATTAAGTTCTTCATTATTATTTTATCTACCTGAGAGTTTTTCTGTCCGCAGCCAATTAAAGCAGTCACCAGACAGACTGTAAATAAAAATTGACCATTTTTTTCTTGTCATTACATGTTCCTCCTCATTATCAAAATCAGTGTAACGTATCTTCGTAAAAATCTATGTTAAGATCAAATGATTAAAATGTATGTAAAAAAAGCAACCTTTTAAAAAAGAAAAGCACCAACAGAAGACTCTATTTCTTCCATTAGTGCTTATTAGTACTTATTTTATACCTTTTTCTTTCATATTTCATGCATAAAGAAAGCCTTCCAGCATGCCCACTGGAAGACTTTCCTTATTTGAATAACTTCGTATATTCAGTTCTCGTATCCGCAATGTGATAAATATATACTATGTCCTTGATTACTCTGTAAATTGACACATGTTTACCGCTTATCATCATTCTATAGCCTTGTTCGTTCAGCCAATCATCAGGTGTCCTTGATCCAGAATCCGGAAGGTTCCCTAACCTTTCGATTCCGTCTAAAATATGGTCACTCACTTTTATTGCTGTCTCCACATCAAAATTGATGAAATACCAATCTTCAATCTTCTTTAAATCTTCCCATGCTACTGGGAGAATCTCTACTTTATACTTCATTTGCCCGTTCTCTCAATCGCCTTCTTGCTTCTGCAACACTCACGGTCGGCTGTCTTTCGATACGCTCCTGCTCTGCCTCCAGAACTCTCTCTCTTAATTTCAGCAGCTGCTCTCTTTTCTCAAATGCTTCTATATTCATAACAACCAAATCACCGTCACCATTCTTTGTAATATAAATCGGCTCATTCGTCTCTTTCGCAAGATTGGATATTCCAGCATAATCATTTCTCAACGCTGTTGATGCTTTTATAATCATCATATCACCTCCATTTATTATGATATAATTTTACTATAATTATGATAGGCTGTAAAGGCTATATCTGAAATCAGGACCACCCGTCCAACGGGTGGTCCTGATTTTTTATCAAATATAAAAGCATAATTACTTTTGGATGGGCGGTGTATCCATCATCTCAGGTACTCTTTTCAGAGTGTGTCGGGAACCATTTCCGACCTCAAAAATAATTATGCTTATTATCAATGTATGTTGTTTACATTTATAATATACTATTTATTTTCGTTATTGTCAATATTTGCATCTTTAATTCTTCCACTGTACAAACGTCTACTTATCTTTGAATCTTGAATATCATACATCGAAGAAACATATAAATATTGACCATCTTTTTTCCAACTTTACTCCAACCAATACATTTTTAGAATACTTTTTTATAAACTCAATACTTTTGTCATTTTCGTTGGGATTAATACCTATATAATCTGGATTTTCTATAATCTCCGGAAGATAATCAATATACTTCAAACAATTATAATGTTTTCTTTTTAACCATATGTGCTGGTAAACCTTTTGACCTAAATATATCTAATTCCTCTATATCAATACTTAACAGTTCATTATAGCGCAAATCATATTTTCCAACTTTTATCAAGTCATTCTTTTCTTCCATATTGGTATTTTCCGTTTCTATATATTTTATTTATTATAGCATATATCCATTTACAGCACAATCCCTTCTGCTTTCACTTTTATATAATAAAGCCAAATAATTGACTAGAGGAAATATTTTATGATTTTCGACAATATTTGTAACCTCCGAGAAGATAACGATAAACTCAAAAAGAGTTAGCTGATTATCTAGTAGGACGCACAAAGAAAATTATGAATGGCAGCAGTCCTATAAAAAGCGTAAAAAAATAGCCATACCAGATATTACTTAATTGTAATCATTCTGATATGGCTATCATTATATATATTGGTCTGTACGCTCGTATATTGAGCTGTAATGGATTTTCTATATTCAAGTGAACAAGATTTTCTTCATCAACTATTCAAAATATCTCAAATAAGCGTATTATCATAACATTTTACATCATTTTGCTATATCTGCTCCACCCTTCTGAAACCGCGTAAATTCAGCCAGATCCGGCGTTCCGTCCAGGTCATACGGTGTTACCTGATAAACGTAGTAATTCAGCCAGTTTGTGTAAAGATTGTTCGCCTGTGCACGCCATGTCAGAAGCGGACGATTGTCCGGATTATCATCTGGATAATAATTCTTCGGTATATCAATCGGAAGTCCTTTTGAAAGATCTCTCTTATACTCCTGATCCAGTGTCATGCGATCATACTCTGGATGCCCCATCACAAAAATCTGACGTCCATCCTTTGCCATAGACAGAAATGCTCCTGCTTCATCAGATTCTGCCAGGATTGTAATTCTGTCATCTGCACGTAGCTTCTCAACCGGCACATCTGTATGTCTGGAATGCGGCGCATAGAACACATCATCAAATCCACGTACAAGCGGAATTCTACGGTTCAGGACGCGGTGTCTGAACACTCCAAATAATTTATGGTCTAACTGTTCTTTCTGAATTCCATAATGATAATACAATCCTGCCTGAGCTCCCCAGCACAGATGGATGGTAGACATAACATGTGTCTTGGTCCACTCCATAATCTCTTCTAACTCTTTCCAGTAATCCACTTCTTCGAATGGTATTTGTTCTACCGGTGCTCCGGTAATGATAAATCCATCAAATTTCTGATCTTTTATATCTGAAAATTTCTCGTAAAATTTATTCAGATGGCTGGACGATGTATTCTTAGATTCATGACTGGATACAGCCACAAATGTTACATCAATCTGAAGCGGTGTATTGGACAAGGATCGTAAAATCTGCAGTTCTGTATCCTCCTTAAGCGGCATCAGATTCAAAAGTCCAATTTTTATCAGACGGATATCCTGATGTGTTGCACGATGTTCATCCATCACAAATATATTTTCTTTTTCCAGTATCTCTTTTACCGGAAGGTCATTTTGTACACGAATTGGCATAATTTATGCTCCCTTCTGCTTTTCTTTTATTTTTCCTCTGCTTTACTCTTAATCTCTTCTGAATGGATATACTCTCCCGAAGAATCCACATAACTCCATTCGTCATATGAATCTGACCGGACAGGCAGTTTCTTTTTCTTTAACTTATTATCCAGAATCATATCTACAATATAATAGATGACTGCAAATGTCGGGACTCCCATAACCATACCGACAAAGCCAAACAATCCGCCACCGAGCAAAATAGATGTTACGACCCAGAATGCTGACAGTCCGGTAGAGTTTCCAAGAATCTTCGGTCCCAGAATATTCCCGTCAAACTGTTGTAAAACCAAAATAAATATCAGGAAATAAACTCCTTTCATTGGATCTTCCAATGCGATCAATATCGCACTTGGAATCGCTCCGATATATGGCCCAAAAAACGGAATTACATTTGTCACTCCTACAATCACACTTACCAACATTGTATATGGCATATTCAGAATTGTCAGGCCCAATAAAGCACAACAGACCGATAATTGCGGAATCCAGAATCTTGCCGATCACAAATCCTCCGAAGATCTCATTACTTTTTGTTGTAATATGAAGAACCATATTGGCACGATCTGCACGGAACAATGCATAAACCGCTTTCTTACACTGTCGTGCAAATATTTCTTTACTATAAAGTATGTAAACAGATACAATTACACCAATCAGCATGTTAAAAACTTCACTGATAGCATTGAAGATTCCGACTGTCAGGTTCGACATCAGACTGTTCACCTGCGTCATCAGATCAGTACGCAGCCAATTTGTCAACATTGTCGTTCCTTCTTCCAGCGCATTTTTCAAAATAGCAACTGTTGTACTGTCTTCCAGTTGGATAGAATTAATCTTATCCAGTGCATCATTGACCTGTTTTGGCAATGTCAGTACCATATTACGGATACTGCTGTAGAGTTCCGGTATCAGCATATTTAATAATAGCGTAATCAACACAATTAATATGATTAACGATACGAAGATACCGACACTTCTGGATACATTTTCAGCCTTCTCCGGCTTTTTCATGCGTTCCTGAAGCTTGGGAATCAAAAATGCATCTACCCTTTTTACAATCGGATTTAAGAGATATGCAATAGCACACCCGTACAATACCGGTTTTAATACATCTATAATTTTAAAAATCACATCCGAAATATGTCCTAATCTTAAAAGCGCAAAATAAAACAGAATACAGGCTGCAACAATTACAAATACTGTCATTCCCCGGTTGATCTGCTGCCGTATTCTGGAGGGTCTGCGTCCTCCAATCTGTGGCGCTTCCTCGTAATAGGCTTTTTCACGTTGTTTTTTTCTTCTCGAGTTTTAATTTCTATATTACCCATATTCTTCTCTTCTTTCCTAAGCATGTATAAT
>ENA-OPZZ01001299-OPZZ01001299.1-human-gut-metagenome-genome-assembly--contig:-NODE-1299-length-15807-cov-3.997194_pt1 | contig 15807 bp, 8 predicted proteins | sample MGYA00242487_ERZ504511 | MGnify/ENA primary metagenome ERZ504511 (study PRJEB26092, sample SAMD00036241) | human gut metagenome | host: Homo sapiens | study: EMG produced TPA metagenomics assembly of... | reverse complement strand
CATATTCTGTGAATCGAACCATCTGGATGTCATGATCAACTGTACGCCTTTATAACTGTCAATATATACATCTTTAATTGATTTTTTTATAAAATCTTCGACGTAATCCAATGGGATTTCATTAATTCCATCCAGAAGCAAAACGATTGTAGTATCTTTGTCCGAAGCAGCACTACTCATGGTATATTTTAAATACTCCCATATGTTTTGATTTCCGCCACATACATTTCTTTCAAGGTATAGGTCTAAAGATGTCTCTCTGTCTATTTTGCTTAACGGAACATAAATAGCATTTATGCCATTCTTCAGCAAATACTCCGTGGTCTTGAGAAGAGATATCGTCTTTCCCCATACCACCTTCCCCGGTGAGCATAATATGCTTCTTACTCCTATCATCCCGAGAGTCTGTAATATATCTAATCAATGACACTTCATTCTGATCTTCATCTTTATAGATGACGTTGATCTCGGTATCCTTAATAGAAGGAAACAGATCTCCTCTAATCTCATTAAATGCATAATTGCCACTTTGTACATATTGCCGTTCATGATATAGCTGGATACTTTTTTCCAGGTGAGTCGTACTTTGTTTTTTCCGGCATTTTTGATGGATCTCAGTGTCGTTTTGGCCGGTGTATATTTTTTCTGAAGTGCTGCCTCCTTTGCGGCTTTCTCACGCTCTGCTTTTTCCTTTTCTGCCCTGTCACGCTCTGCTTTTTTCTGCGGATACTCTGCAAGCCAGGCGGACACTCTCTGCTCTGCCTGAGCAAACTGTTCTTTTGTGCTGTCCATATTGGTTACGATTTTCAGAACGTTTTTGTATATACCTTCCGGATCAGCCTTGTCATCTTTTGCCAGGATCTGTCTCATAAGTGCCAGATTTTTGGTGACGGAATCTTTGTTCGGCAGTTCCAGTGCTTTGATACCGCCTGTCTGATCATTTGGCTTATCTCCCAGATCTGCACCGAGTCCGTAGAGTGTGAACTGATAACGCACCACATCTCCGTCACTGGCTTTTACCCCGCCCATTCCAAGGCCCGGATTTTCGTTGTTTACGAAATAATACCATCCAGAATAATTGGAGTATGAAAACTCACCAAGCCCCTGCGTATCTTTATACGGATTCGACTTGTGTTTGTCATTGGTCGGTGCATCTTCTGACATATTTGAAATACACTGCGGAATATTCAGTACACCGCTGTCTGCATGGTCGATCTCTGCCAGATAGAATCCCATTCCGGTGTTCTGTGCATCGTAAGTATAGCCGTTTGCTTTCAGAAGTTTTTCGATGATATCTGCATAAGTCTCTCCGGCTTCAAAGGAAACTTCCGTCGGCTCGATCAGATAGCCCTGTCCAACGGTAAATTTTTCTACGGATGCATAAACGATTCCGCCCTTGTCCGATACAAACGTGGCTTTACCACTGTCTGCGTTGTCTTCGCTGTCTTTAAACCAGATCTTTGCTTCTTTTTCTTCTGCTCTGACTGTCTGCATACCGGATGACGGCAGAAATCCCGTCAGGCATAAAACCATGGCAAGCAGAGCAGCAATAATATTCTTTGTGCGTCTTCTTATATTCAAAATATGGACTCCTTCCTATAAAACAGGAAGAAGTATGGAACACTCCTTCTGCCGAAGAGCGTATCCATACTCCTGTTTTTTTGTTTCTCTGTAACTTTATTTTACCTTAACTTTACGTATGGCAGAATATGCACCAGTAATGGTCTTTCCGTTGACTTTTTTATATGCACGTACTTTGTAATAGTAAGTTTTGCCCTTTTTCAGCTTTTTGTCTGTGTATTTTGCTGCCTTCAGGTTTTTCTTCACGCAAACGTATTTGCCGTTTTTACGCATGGAACGATATACCTGATATCCGGCTGCACCCTTGACTTTTTTCCAGGTCAGAGTTGCTTTTTTCTTTCCTGCTGCTGCCTTTCTGATCACAGGTCTGGCCGGTTTCTTAGCCGGTTTTTCTGTGGTCGGTGTTTCCGGTGTCTTATCCGTGGATGGCGTTTCCGGTGTAGATGGCGTCTCCGGGGTGCCCGGTGTTTCCGAAGTAGACGGCGTCTCCGGGGTGTTCGGTGTTTCCGGGGTAGACGGCGTCTCCGGGGTACTTGGTTTCAGGGAGTTCATATCCCAGTAGCCTTCTTCGGATGCTTTAAATCTTCTGTATGCTTCGTATGCTTCCATAATCTGGTAAGAAGCCATTGCATTGGCAGCACCATTTTTCAGATGTGCATAACCGCCGTCTTTCACGCGGTAATTTTTCTCAAGCGTTGAGAAGATACCTTTTGATTCTGCTGCAAAACCTGCATCCACGGCATCCAGTTTCAGGCAGGCAAGTGCCAGGATAACCTGTGCAGCAGATTCGGAAGAAGTATAAGCGTATTCTTCGTCCATAGCATCTTTTAGATAAATAAATGCTTTGTCAACCGCCGTCTGTACTTTCGCTTCTTTTACATATGGTGCCAGTGCCTGCAGGATCATAGCAGTCATATCTACACCTGTTGATTTGTTGTCAAACAGGCCAAAACCACCGTTTTCATTCTGGAATCCAAGCAGTGCATCGATCATGGATTCTCTGTTCCATTTTGCATCTGCAGGAATTTTCTGAGAGGTTGCATCCAATGCGATCAGTGTCCAGCTCAGTTCGTTTGAACCGTCTTCCAGTCTGTCGCTGCTGTACAGCATTGCTGCAAGATTTACACCGCCTACATTCGTGATATCTTTGCCCATAGCAGACAGAGTCAATGCCACTCTTGCGATATCGGTCGGTTTCTGGTTTGCTTTCCATTTTGAAACAACAGAAACAGCACTCTGACCGTATGCTTCTTTTTCTGCATCGCTGATCGTCTGTCCGGTACGCAGTTTTGACATGATATACCAGTCGGATGCACCGCTGCATTCGTATTTATAGTTCTGGCTGTTCAGGAAGGTGGATGCACTTGTGATACCTTCTTTTACAATCTGATCTATATCGACTTTGTCGGATACCTGGCTGTTATCTGTAACTTCACCGGCCTTCCGTGCCTTGATACGATGTGATGTTTCCTTCGGCGTCAGTATGCTGTCCGAATTCTGGTAAATGGAATTTATCACCTGTACGATGCCGTCTTCACGGTAGATCCTGTTAAATCTCTGTTCTGTCGCATCAGCTGCTTTCACGACCCGGGCATTGAATGTGCCAGGAGCGATTCCGGTCAGGATCATGACAAACGCCAGAAGCATGGCAAGGATACGATTTCCAAGTGTCATTTTCTTCATGCCTTGCTTTTCCTTTCTGTAAATGATTGTTTTAGGAAACTATACATAAACCTTCCAAAGCTGTCGCAGGCAGCTCCTTTTTTTATCGTTTTTGCTATTTTTAATCTTTACTTTTCTGACAGCACTGAATTTTCCGTTTGCTTTGTTTCCTTTTACGGTCTTATAAGCTCTTACTTTATAATAGTAAGTTTTGCCTTTCTTTACTTTGCTGTCTGTGAATGTTACGGCAGATGCTTTTTTGATCGTTCTGATCTTTTTGTACTTGCCGTTTTTCTTTGTGGCACGGTAGATTTCGTATCCGGTTGCTTTGCTGTTCTTCTTCCACTTCAGGAATGCTTTTTTCTTTTTGGAAGATACGGTCAGTTTTGTTACTTTTGCCGGTCTGACAATGGTCTGTGTGCCCGGATTCTGATTTCCGTTTGTGCCGTTGTTTGTATTATTACTGTTGTTGTTATTGCTGTTATCGCCCTTGTTGTTGTCCTTTTTATCATCGTCTTTCTTTGCATCCTGTAAAGCCTTGAGCTGTGCTTCCGCTTTTACCAGCAGATCTGCATTTTCCACATTTGCTTTCTGTGTATCGGTAAGTGCGTCGTATGCTGCTCTTGCTGCTTTTACTGCTTCCTGATCGTTCCGTGTAAGCTTATCTAAGGAAGGAAGAGCTGCGATCAGTCGAATAACATTTTCTACCTGTTCATCGATTTCTGTATTTTCTTTTGCATAGTTGTCTGTATAGTGCAGCATGACAACATCACCGTCTTTTAATGTATAATCACATGCACCAACATCCGGTTCCGTTCCGTTCACGCTGTATTTCCAGCCGGATTTGCTTCCGTTTGTAAACTCTCCGAGTTTCACGCCGTCTGCTCTTGTAACCGATGCAATGTAAGTGTCACCGTATTTTTCTCACTGGTCATTTTATTGGCCGCAAGTGCCGCATCCAGAGCTTCCATGGCGGTTGCATTTTTCGGAACACGATACTCGCTCTGTGCTGCCCATACCTGAAGGTTATTCTTTACAAATGCATGGATCTTTCCGTCTTTGTCGCTGTCGTGTACCTCATCGCCAAGGATGGTGACAGCCACGCTCTGATTTTCACCATTTATCAGCCAGTAGGTGTTTGTTCCTTTTTTATATGCATCAAGTGCCTGCAGTACCTGTACCGTTGACATTTCCTGCGATTTTGTAAGGTTAGACAGATGTGAAAATCCTCCGTCATTCTGGCGGTATTTCATCAGATTTGTGATCATATTAAAGTTTGGTGTACCAAATCCCACTTCTGCAGAAGTCGGATCAATGCCAAGGCAGGAAAGTGCCAGAAGTACCTGAGCCGTAGATTCGGAAGTTCCATATCCGAAATCATCACGCATCTCCTCTTTTAAACAGGAAACTGCACGATCAATTGCTTCTTTTACTTCGGTTCGCTCCTGATAAGGTGCAAGGGCCTGAAGTGCCATGGCCGTCATATCTACACTGGTGCTGTCTTTTCCGGTCAGTCCGAATCCACCGTTTTCATTCTGAAAACCAAGCATTGCTTCTATGATCGTGTTTCTGGACCATTTTGCATTCGCCGGAATCGCAGCATTGGCTGCATCGAGTGCCATCAGTGCATAGATCAGTTCATTTGATCCATCGCTCAGCTTTTCGGAATTGCAGATCATGGATACCAGATCTGTACCGTCCACATCGGTGATATCTTTGCCCATTGCCGTAAGTGTCAGGGCAACACGCTCGATGTCTGTCGGCTTCTGGTCTGCATTCCATTTCTTTACTTCCGCTGCAGCAGACTGATAATAAGCATCCTGCACATCTGAGCTGATCTCAACTCCATTGCGAAGCAATGCGTAGATCAGCCATTCATCTCCATACGCATAGCCGTCTGTGCTGTGTTTTTCTGTGATGTACGTTACGGCACTGTTGATGCCTTCTTCTGCTTTTGCTTTTACATCGATATCTGCGGTGCTTCCCTTTGTTACGGTAATGGTGATCGTTACCGGTTTTACGTTATTTTTGCCATCGATCGGTGTTCCGGTTGCTGTCACGGTTCCTTCAGAGAGTCCCGTAATCTGATATTCTGCCACCGGAAGATAGGAACCATAATCCGGATCGTTCACATTATAATCGCCGTTCTTTTTCCAGTAACCGCTTCCGGTTCTCACAACCTGTGCAATACCTCTCTGGCTGTAAGTCCATTTCAGAGCCGGTTCCGTGACATCGTATCCCTGATCATCCAGTTCACCTGTGACAATTGGTGCAAACACTGCACTGCTCTTGCCGGCTTCTACCGTCATATTCTTATTTTCTTCTGCAAGTTCTACGGTTTTTACGTTGTTTTTGTAGACAAAGGTTACCGTACTGTCACCGGAAACTGTTTTCGTTTCTCCCGTCTGCGGATTGGTATCTTCGATCGTCGCTGTAAAGGTTACCGTTCCGGCCTGTTTCGGTATGTAAGCCTTTTCGCCATTTGTATAGTATGCGATCGTTCCGTCCAGATCATCACTTGTGATCGTTACTTTATCTGCATTGGTTGCATTTGCCGGTGTGACAACTGCCGAACCAAGGATTGGATTAAATGCAACTCTGCCATCCGTTTCCTGTCCGTCGCTGTTTGCATTTCGGCTGTGTATTTCTTTTGTGCCGGAAATTGCCGGAACAACGGATGTTACCGGCACATAAGCAGAGGTTACCGTCACGGTTTTGTGAATTTCCGGCTGATTTTTTGCAGTTACTGTAAAGACTGCACTTCCGGTCTCTTTAAAGGAAAAGCCGCTGGAAGAATCGGTGCGGTTATGCAGAAGTTTTGCACCCGCTTCATCCGCTGCATAGATAAAGGAAGCGTAAGAAACATCCTGATACTCTTCACTGCCCTGATACTGTGCTTTTACGGTAATATGCTTGTATTCAGAACCCTGTACCGTAACTTTTCCGTCCGTTACATCTTCTCCATCCACATACAGTTTCATATCTGTCATCTGGATTCTGCTGGAACGGATCGCTACAGATGCCAGGATTTCCTGACTGCCGTCGCTGTTGTTCTTTACTGCCTGAAGCACTGCTGTTCCGGTTCCGTTTACACAGAATGTTCCATCTTCATAAATTTCAAAGGCACGTTCCGGTTTTCTCTGCTGAAAGCTCCAGGAAAGGCTCTCGCCTTCCGGCAGAGTATAATCCACAAGAGAAAAAGTTCCGGCTATGTTTGCCATTCCAACAGCATCCGGGCTTACTTCCAGTCTTGCATTCTCCAGAACGGTCGGTTCTGTTTCGTTATTTGCCTGAAATGCAATATCGTATTTGTTTTCGCCTGTCTCCGGCCATTCATACTGTCCCGGTGTATAATCCTGATTTTCGCCAAAGTATGAATAACCGTCACTTCCCTGTCCCCAGGAAGTTCCGTTTTCGCCTTTATTGGCATTTAACTTTTCTACCAGATCCAGCGTTTTTATGTCCTCTTCGGACATTGCACCGGAACCGCTGCCCAGTGTATCCAGCCAGTAGCAGTTCTCAACGATCGCCGCACCGCTGTTGTTGCTGCTGCTGTTACAGAGTGCCCCTTTTCCGGTATCTCCCACTGCGATACAGTTTGCGATCACACCGTCGCGGTCATCGGAAGCACTTGCTCCCATATAGGCTCCGGTCTTCCCGATAAATCCTGCCACGTTTGCTCCGCTGATCTCACTTTTACAGTTCAAAATGGAAGCACCATAGGCGGTCGTTCCAAACGGTCCGGTCACATTACTGCTGCTTCCGGTCATCGTTCCTTTTACCGTCAGGTTCTGGATCACAGCACCTGCTGACAGATTTGCAAACAGCGAGCCTGCGTTTTCAAACGTAATGGTATGTCCCTGTCCGTCCAGAACCCCGGCAAACGGAGAATAATTCATATAAAAACTTTTATCTTCATAATCACTGTTTACCGTGATATCCTGTGTCAGGACGAAATATTTGCCTTTTGCATTGTCCATCTTGGAAAAATCTGCCTGGGAAGAGATGGAGATCACATTCTCCGGCAGTGCCACCGGTTTTGTCGTCGGTCTGTTTTTCAGTGCTGCGATCGCATCGGTGATCGCCTTTGCTGCCGCTGTGATCTGCTCCTGTGTCACCTCTTCGCCTGCTTTTAAAGCATTTCCGGCTGCTACTGCATCAGAAAGTGTCTTCCAGCTCTCTTCCGTATAGTTTTCCTCTTCATAGCCTTCTGCCTGCTTCAGTGCATTTTCAAGCGGTGTCCAGCTGATTTCGGCCGCTCCCTTTACCAGAACCGGAAATCCACCATCTTCGGAGACTGCAAAGATATAGCCGGTATCGACGATACCTGTATTTAACAGAGCAACGGTGTCTGTTGTTTTTAATTCATCAGCAGATTTGGATGCACAGTCGCTGACATCTGCGTTGGAAGCTGCCATGGCAACTGTCTCAATCATAGTTCCGGACTGAAAATAGCTGTTTGAGATCTGCGATCTTGCATCACTTGCTGCATAGGCTGCAATTCCGCCATTCATCATCTCCAGCTCTGCTGCATAGTAACAGTTACGGACAGTTCCGCCTTTTATCGTTCCAGCCAGTCCGCCAACAGTATTCCAGTTGTCATTGATCTTTGCCTGAGAATAAGAATTCTGAATGGTTCCGGTCAGATTGTCTGCAATACTTCCTCTATAGCCGGAAGTAACATCAACAGATCCTGCAACTCCTAGGTTCTGGATCGTACCGGATACGTTTTCCGCCAGTGCTTTCCCGGAAAGGGTGATCACATGTCCCTGTCCGTCCAGAGTTCCGGCAAGATCTGTGATCTGCTGTCCGTCTGCCAGCTTAATATCCGCCGTCAGTGTATAGGTTTCACCTGCTGGAATTTTGGTCGGAAATTCTTCTGCAGTTGTGATTTCATTGCTGCTTTTTGTCGTACTCGCTGCATTTACGGTCAGGCTTGCTGTATTTGCCGGAAGAATGCCGGTAAACAGCAATGCCAGAGCAAGCATCCATGCAAAGATACGCTGTGTGACTGCTTTGTGCTTCATCGCTTTTCTCCTCTTCTTTGCTGATCTTATATTACAGAGAAACAAGCCCCGCTTTTGCGAGGCCTGCCTGTTACTGTTCTATATTGTAACACATTTTGAAGATATTTTTTCCAACCAGAAGGGGGAATTTTGTTATTATTTGCAGTTTTTGTTATTTTTTGATCTTCACTTTTCTGACAGCACTGAATTTTCCGTTTGCTTTGTTTCCTTTTACGGTCTTATAAGCTCTTACTTTATAATAGTAAGTTTTGCCTTTCTTTACTTTACTGTCTGTGAATTTTACAACAGATGCTTTTTTGATTGTTTTGATCTTTTTGTACTTGCCGTTTTTCTTTGTGGCACGGTAGATTTCGTATCCGGTTGCTTTGCTGTTTTTCTTCCATTTCAGAGTTACTTTTTTCTTCTTGGAAGTTACGGTCAGTTTTGTTACTTTTGCCGGTTTGCTGACAGTCTGTGTTCCTGGACTCTGATTTCCGTTTGTGCCATTGTCTGTGTTGCTGTTATTATTATTGCTGTTATTATTTCCGTTGTTATTGTTGTTATTGTTGTTTCCGCTGTTTGCAGACAGATCGATCACGTTGGAATATGCAGTAAAGCGATACTGTTTGGAACCGTTCAGGGTTGTATTTACCATTTTCATGATACGGTATACGCCTTTATCCGTTACTTTGAAACTTCCGGTCAGTGCTTCCGCCTCTCTTGTTACGGTGTTGTCGGATACGGTTGTCCAGCTTCCGTCTGCATTTTTCTTCTGCACTTCTGTGATAACATCCCAGTCATAAGAATCGTTCTTTGCAAGAAGGATTTCTGTGATGGTTTTGCCTTTCCAGCCGTTCTGCTCCAGCATTGCCCGGTAATCTTCCGGTGTCTCCAGTTCTCTCTGCTCATCGCTTACGGTCTGATCAAACCAGAATACCAGATCCAGCATGCTCAGATCCTGACTCCAGCTGATCTGGGTGTCACTGTCTTTTTTCAATGTCAGGGAAAGTGCTGTCTTCTGCGGATAAAATTTGTTGATGGAGGTATCACATTTTTTCATTAAAGCCGGATCTACGACGCGGATGTTGTTGAGGGTGATATCCAGTTTCTGCAGTTTGCCATCTCCTCTGCTGTTCTCAAAGGTACCTGCAAATACACTTCCTGAGAGGTTTGTCAGCTGATTGTCATGCAGATCAACGGACAGCAGGTGGCTGTTCTTTGCAAAGGTTCCGTCTTTGATCTCTGCAATATAGTTTTTCATGAAGTTAATTTCCGTAAGATCTGCCATTTTACTGAAATCCACATCGGCAATGCTGGTCAGTACGTTATTGTATGCGATCAGTTTCTTTAATTTTACTGCATCGCTGATGGCAGATGGCAGTGTCTCAAACATATTTCCGGAAATATTCAAAAAGGTCATGGATGCTCCGGCATCTTTAAACAGACCTTCCGGAAGGCTTTCCAGGAAGTTGCCGGATAATCCAAACTGATCCAGTGCCGCATCGCCGTCAAAAGCTCCCTTTGCGATCGTTTCGATCTGATTGTTGTCCAGCTCCAGATATTTCAGCTCTGTAAGTCCCGCAAAATCGCTTTTGTTGATCTTCTTTAATTTATTTGCACGCATGGATACCCACTGCAGGTTTTTATTGTTTGCAAAGAAGTTTTCCGGAAGTTCTTCGATATAGTTGGAATCTGCATAAAAGCTGCTAAGTGCGGTCATATGATCCAGCAGTCCGTCCGGCAGGCTGGTGATCTGGTTTTCGGAAAGATCCAGGCTGGTTACTTTATCTGTCAGCCCTTTTAATAAGGAAACGTCTGTCAGTCCGCAGTTGGAAAGATCAACACTCTCAGAGATTGCTGCCAGCTCATCTGCACTGATCTCACCGTCATCATTCAGGTCATATCCCTGCTCGATCAGCTTGTTGATCAGTTTCTGCTCACCGCTCACTTCATCGGTATAACCTTTCCATCCTTTTGCAAGGGATGCGAAACTGATGTTTGCCTTCATATATTTATCATAATTACCTTTGTCCGCTTCGCTTCCGCCCATCATGGTAACGAGTGCTGCCGCAGAATGTACTTCTGACAGATCCGAGATTTCCATACTGTACTCGTATGCGGTATAAGAACCCTGTGCATCTGCCTCTCCGTATCCTTTCTTCTCAGCGGTCGGATAAGTGCCGTCTTTTCCGATCGTAAAGTCAAGCATCATTCTGGCACTTCCGGTATTTAACATGGTCAGTGTCATTTTTCCGTCTTTTACCTGCAGTTTTGCTTTTGCTGCAAAGAAACTGCCCAGCATGGAGTCTCCTTCACTGTCGGTTTTTGTTGTCTTAAAAGTTAAAGTATATACACCGTCTTCGGTCGGATCTTTGATGGTTGGCTGCGGCGGTGTGACAGGTTCGCTGTCCCCGTCTGTCTGACTGATCAGTACGCAGGTATCACCGGATTTTGCAAATACAACCGTTTTATCTTTGTAACCTTTTGCTTTGATCACGATCGCGTTTCTTCCTTCTGTAAATTTGCCGGAACCGATTGTCAGTCCGTGCAGTACAGAAAGGCTGTAAACGCTTTTCGGATCATCATCATTGGTGTATTCTTTGTATTCGGTTCCGTTTACGGTCACTCCGGAAATGGACTGTCCGTAAGCTTTCCAGTTGGCATCATCGGAATAATGATTGATCTCTTTGATGGTCAGTTCGTTGCCATCGTAAGCAACTGCGGTAACAGTCGGTGCAGTCAGCCCTGTGGTAAATTTCTCCATTGCTTTTGTCAGATCTTCCAGTGCAGTATTTAAGGAAGCCTGCGTGGTTGCCACGCTTAATGTATGTTCTGCTGCTGTGATCGCACTCTGGAGATCTTGCCATTCCTCGTCGCTCTTATCGCCTTGTATCAGTGCTTTTGCTTCTTCCAGTTTTTCCGTCAGAGCTGTTTTATCCAGTACTTCCGGTTCCTGACCACCGGTTCCGTCGGACTGGCTTACAAACGTGCACTCATTTTCTGCTTTTGTAAAGAGGATGGTTTTGTCCAGGTAACCGTCAGCTTTGATCACGATCGTATTTTCGCCTTCTTTGAATGCTCCGCTGTAGATCGTCATACCAAGCCAGCCGGCACTGTATACCAGTGTATCATCTTCTTCATTCCAGTCTGCCACATAATCTACACCGTTGACGCTGATGCCCGTAATCGCCTTGCAGTAAGCAGAATCGGAAGTAATCTCAGAAAGCACGATTTTTTCCAGGGTCCCTGTCATCCAGCTGGTTGATCCTTTAAGCTGTGTGATCTCTGTTCCGACTTTTGCTTCTTCTTTGAGCTGTGCCTGCTGTGTATTTGCTGCAGATGCGGCAAATACCGGCAGTCCTGCCTGTGGAACTGCCATGACAGCAGTCATGGAAAGGGCAAGCAGCTGGCATACAAATTTTTTCTTCATATTCTGTTTCCTCCTCGTTTTGGTACATTTTCCTTTAAATCTGTTGCGTTGTGATATCTTACTTTAATGTTTACTTTATTTTTACTTTTTTTGCAGCCGAATCGTTTCCATACACTTTCGCAACAGCTGTTTTTCTGTAAGCTCTGACTTTATAGTAATAAGCGAACCCTTTTTTCAGCTTTTTGTCTGTAAAACGAACCGTTCCTGCTTTTTTGATCGTCTTGATCTTTTTGTATTTTCCGTTTTTCTTTGTAGAACGGTAAACTTCATAACCGGATGCACCTTTTACCTTTTTCCAGCTGATCACTGCAGTGCGTTTTTTTGCCTTTGCCGTTACTTTTTTCACCTTTGCCGGTTTTTTCACCGCTGTATTTCCCGGATTTGCACTGTTTCCGTTGTTACCGCCGTTTGTATTGCTGTTACTTCCATTATTCGGCTTGTCGGTACCCGATGTCACATTGTTCTGCTGTGCTGTATTGACCTCGTTTGAAAATACGCTGAAACGATAGAACAGCAGTCCGCTGTTTCCGGAATACAGATCTTTTACGACGCGGTAGGTGCCTTTTTCTGCTGTTGCAAAGGCTCCTCCTGCTAGGTCTGCCTTATCATCATCCGTACTCTTCCATACGGTTTCGTAGGTTCCGTCTGCGTTTTTCTTTTCGATGCTGGTAATAATCTTCCAGTCATAGTACTGGTCATTTAAAACATCCACGATATCGCGGTCTTCATAGCCTTTGTCTTTCAGAAATTCTCTGTATTCATCAACAGACTGTGCTTCTTCGACTTTTGCATCGTTCGTTGCATCGAACCAGTACAGCAAATCCAGAATACTCAGTTCCTGTGACCATTTCACGCCGTTTTCGCCGTCTTTTTCGATCTTCAGACTCATCGCACTTTTCTGCGGATAGAATTTGTTAAAGCTCTGGCTTTTCATGATCAGTTTGCGGTCTACGACCTGAATGTTGTTCAGGCGGATATCCAGTTTTCTCAGAACTGCTGTTGCCGGAAGGGTATCCGGTGACATCGTAGTCAGCAGATTGTCATACAGATCCAGCCCTGCCAGCTTTTCATTCTTCGCAAACGTTCCGGACGGGATTTCACGAATCTCATTGTGCATGAAGTTGACTTCCTGAAGCTGTGGAAGTTTTGAAAAATCCACTTTTGTGATATCTTTCATACCGTTATCGTATGCATAGAGTTCCTCAAGAAAAAAAAGATCTTCCACGGTCTTTGGCAGGCTCTCGATGTTATTTTCCTGTAAAAACAGCCACCGCAGAGATCCGGCAAGCGGTTTTAACACATCATCCTGCAGATTTTCCAGTCCGTTTCCGGCAAAGGAGAGCTGCTGAAGTTTCGGCATGCCGGTCAGGGCATTTTGGGAAACCTCCCGGATCTGGTTTCCTTCCAGATCGAGGATCGTCAGAGCATCCAGCCCTTCAAAGGTGTTATTTTTCAAAGAGGAAATCTGATTGCCGGTAAAAGAAATCCAGTCCAGGCTGTGGTTGTTTTTAAACAGTCCTTCCGGAATTTCTGTGATCTTGTTGTGCTCGATATAGAAATTTTCCAGACTGGTCAGGTTATCCAGCAGTCCTTCCGGAATCGCTGTGATCTCATTGTTTGAGAGATTTAACGTTATGATCTGAGATGGCAAATAACGCAGAAGTCCGATCTCGCTTAAGTTGCACTCACTTAAATCCAGTGTGGTTCCGCCATACCGAGCTACTTCTTCTGCTGTAACGGTTCCGTCATTGTCTTTGTCCATGCCGTAATCGCGAAGTGCTTCGTTGAGTGCTGCTGCCCCGGTCGGTTTGTCTTCTGTTTTGGATGCATCGTATCCGCTCCAGCCTTTTTCCAGTGTCAGGAAAGTGAAGTCCGTCTTGAGGTATTTGTCAAAATTTCCAATGTCACTGTTCTGACCGCCCATCGCTGAGACAAGTGCTGCTCCTTTGTTGACTTCCGATGGCTTTGTGATCTCCATCTTGTACTCATACATGGCGTAGCTTCCGGTTCCGTCCGGCTCACCGAAACCGGTCTTCTCAGTCTGTGCATACGTTCCGTCTGATGCCACTGTGAAATCAAGGAGAAAATCGGAAAGCTTGGTATTTAAAAAGGTTACATACATTTTTCCGTTCTCAACGGTCAGTTTTGCTTTCGGGTCAAAATAGCCTGCCAGCATGGATTCTTCGTCGCTGCCTTCCTGTTTTGCCTCAAAGGTCAGAGTGTATTCTCCGTCCTCGGTCGGATCTACGGATGCGGCTTCTGCCTTCAGTTTTGCAGACTCCTGTGTTTCGACCGCTGTTTTCTGCTGCGGTGTCCGGATCTGCCCTTCGGCTGCTTTTGCCGTTGTCTGATACATTCCGGCTCCGGATACGATCATTGCCGCTGCAAAGATCGCTGCCATTGCCTGATAACCAAATTTCTTTCTCATGCTTTTCTTCCTTTCTCTGCAAAGATTTCTTCCTGTACTTTTCTATTTCACACGGACGCTCTTTTTCGTGCTCCATGCTCCTTTTTCACTGCGGTGCCGTTCTTTTTCACAGCTCGTACCTGTATATAATATCTTTTACCTGATTTCAGCTTTTTGATGGTAATGCTGCTCTTTTTGCCGTTTACCTTCACCGTCTTTGCATTTTTCATGTTTTTCTTAAGTGCATAACGGATCTCGTAGCTGCCTGCTGCCGCCTGTTTTTTCCAGGTTACTTTGACCTGTGCTTTTTTCGGCTGCACTTTGCGGATCACTGCTTTTTTCACGGATGCCGTGTTCTGCTGATTCTGATCTCCGCTGCCGTTCTGATTCTGATCATCATCCGGCTTTGGCTGCGGTTTCGGATCTTCCTCTACGGTGACGGTGATTGCATCGCTGACCTGTCTTACAAAATTGTCGCTTGCTTTTGCCACTGCGTAGATCTGTGTTGTACCGGTTCCTAAAATGGTGACATAGCCATCTTCGGTCACTTCCAGCACATCGTTTTCATTTGCCAGAAATACCAGTTTGCCGTCGCCCGGTTTTTCGATGCTTGCCGTTACCTTGAAGTTTTTATCGGAGAGGTATTTGTGGTATTCGGTCACCGGAACGGTGATGGTCTGTTGTCCTTTTTCCACACGGATCCTTACCCTCTCTTCGGTTTGATCAATACTGGTCTGTTTCGGATGCGGTGATCACTGATCTCACAGCTGCCGACTCCCGTTACCTTGAACCTGACTGCCGTTTACTTTTGCTACTTTTTCATCGGTACTTGCAAAGCTTAAGGTTCCGTTTCCTCTGGAAAACTCTATATCGATCGTAAATGGATTATCCAGATCATTCATCGTTTTATTAATCTGAGCCGGTGCTGTGATCGCCTGATATTTTTTTGCTGTGTTCTGATCTTCTGCCGCATAATTTGTGAAATCTACGTATCCATATCCAAACTCGGTATCTTTGCCCGGCTCGCCAAGATCTACGGCATAATCACGGAAAACGGAGTAAACTTCTCTCTGGTTGTAATCCGGATGTTTCAGTTTGACATAGGCTGCTGCCGCTGCCAGATGCGGCGTTGCCATTGAGGTTCCGCTTGCGATCTCGGTTGTCTCGCCCTCGCCGATCCATGCACTGAAGATGTTTCTTCCCGGTGCTGCAAAATCAAGCAGGGTTCCGTTGTTGGAAAAATCAGAGCGAATGTAAGAATTTCCGTCTTTAACCGGCTCCAGAGATCCGACTGCGATCGTCCAGCGGCTGCTTGCCGGATAACTTCTTGCCGTATCGGTATACTCGTTTCCGGATGCCACGCAAACCGTTGTGCCGGCTTTTAAGGCTCTTGCAAAGGCTTCATCCATCAAATCGGTGTCATCGCTTTCAAATCCCGGCAGGATCTCAAATCCAAGACTCATGTTGATAACATCGGCATTATGCTGTACCGCATAGTCAACGCCAAGTGTGATCTGTGTAAGAAGCAGAACCAGTCAGGTCAAATACTCGCACGGCCATGATCTTGACCTGCACCGGTGTTGCCTGGGTTACGATGCCGGCAACGTGTGTGCCGTGTCCCTGGTTCGGATCATTGTATGCATCTTTGCCTAAACCGTCTGCTGCCAGATTAACACTGTTTTTGCGATCCAGTCTTGTTGTAAACCACGGATGATCCTCAT
>ENA-OPZZ01001297-OPZZ01001297.1-human-gut-metagenome-genome-assembly--contig:-NODE-1297-length-15814-cov-3.244024_pt1 | contig 15814 bp, 14 predicted proteins | sample MGYA00242487_ERZ504511 | MGnify/ENA primary metagenome ERZ504511 (study PRJEB26092, sample SAMD00036241) | human gut metagenome | host: Homo sapiens | study: EMG produced TPA metagenomics assembly of... | reverse complement strand
TACCAGCCCCACCTCACTTCGAAGAGCCCGGCGGTTATAATTCTCCGCCCACACGTCTTCTCCATTATAAAGGATCTGACCGCTTGTAGGCTGGATCAAAGCATTAAAATGCTGGATCAAGGTTGATTTTCCGCTTCCAGTATGACCAATCACACCAATGAACTGTCCATCCGGAATTACAAGATTTATATCTTTCAGGGCGTGACTTTCATAAGCAGTACCCTGACTGTAAGTATAGGTCACGTTCTTAAGCTCTATCGACATAATGCACCCACCAATTCCTCTTTCGTCAGTATTCCTTCCGGAATGTCCACGCCAGCCTTGTGAAGCTCATGGGCGAGCAATGTCACCTGGGGTACATCCAGCCGGTATTTCTTCAGTGTCTCTACCTGGGGAAAAAATTTCTCTTGGAGTTCCCTGCATTACCACATTTCCACCATCCATCACATAAACCTTGTTGGCATGGATCACTTCTTCCATATAATGGGTAATGAGGACAACGGTTACATTTTCTTTTTTATTGAGCTCGGAAACGGCTTTCAATACTTCTTTCCTGCCATTCGGGTCAAGCATTGCAGTTGGCTCGTCCAGTACAATACAGCTTGGACGCATCGCCACAACACCTGCGATGGCAACTCTTTGTTTCTGGCCTCCGGAAAGCTTGTTCGGAGACTGATAACGGTAAGCGGTCATTCCTGTCTTTTTCAGACTGTCATCCACACGCTTCCAGATTTCGTCTGTAGGTACTCCCATATTCTCAGGACCAAAGCCTACATCCTCTTCCACAACCGTACCAATGATCTGGTTGTCCGGATTCTGAAAAACCATCCCCGCTTTCTGGCGGATTTTCCACAGCTCCGGCTCCTTGGCTGTGTCCATATCATCCACCCACATGGTTCCCTCTGAAGGGATAAGCAATGCATTTATCTGCTTCGCCAATGTGGATTTTCCGGAACCATTGTGCCCCAGAACGGCCACAAAATCGCCGGCTTCAATGTCCAGGTTTACATCATTGACAGCACGCTGCGTTGCTTCCACATTGCCGTCCTCATCATACTTGAGATAGTCAAATCCCAGCTTGAATGCCTTGATAATTCCCATATTCTTTTTCCTCGTCTGTCAGGCCTTCAGCTCATCCGTAGCTGCCGGAACTGCACCGGTCAACTCGTCCATTAACGCCCAAATTTCATCTTTTCCCTGCTTTGTCTCAGCGGAAAAAGGAATGATCTTACTGCCCGGGCGCAGCTTCAGTCCGTCCTTGATAGCCTTAATATTCTTCTGTACCTGACTTCTTTTCAGCTTATCCAGTTTGGTTGCAATAATGATCGGATTGTATCCGTTATTTACGATCCAGTCATACATCAGCTTATCGTTTGCAGATGGATCGTGCCGGATGTCGATCAGGAGAAATACTGCCTTCAGAGTCTGTGAGGTATGAAGATAACGCTCGATCATCTTTCCCCACTTCGCCTTCTCGGTCTCCGGAACCTTGGCATATCCATAACCTGGAAGATCCACAAGGTACATAAAATCATTTACATTATAAAAATTGATAGTCTGTGTTTTTCCCGGCTGGGAACTTGTTCTTGCCAGCGCTTTTCGGTTCAGCAGACCGTTAATGAGGGAGGATTTTCCCACATTGGATTTCCCTGCAAAAGCAATTTCAGGTCTTCCTGTGTCTGGCAGTTTGCTGGTGATACCACAAACGATATCCAGTGAAACATTTTTAATTACCATTTTTCCTACCTCTCATTTCAGGCAAGTGCCCGTTCCAGCACTTCATTCATATTTTCCACAAACGTGATCTTCAGTCCGTCTGTGATCTCCTCATCCAGTTCTTTGATATCCGGTTTATTGGACTTTGGAACCAGTACTTCTTTAATCTTGGCGTACTTAGCTGCAAGAAGCTTCTCTTTCAGTCCGCCGATTGGAAGTACACGACCTCTTAAGGTGATCTCACCGGTCATGGCAAGATCCGCACGTACCGGTTTTTCGATAATTGCAGACAGCATGGCAGTTGCCATTGTAATACCTGCAGACGGGCCATCCTTCGGAACGGCACCCTCCGGGATATGTACATGCATATCATGCTTCTGGAAAAATTCCGGGTCGATCTCATATTGGTCAGAAACCGAACGGATATAGCTGATACCTGCCTGTGCAGATTCCTTCATCACATCTCCAAGCTGTCCGGTAAGAAGCAGCTCGCCTTTTCCGGGCATGATATTGACCTCGATCTGCAGGGTATCACCGCCTACCTGTGTCCATGCAAGACCGCGGGCGATCCCGATCTCATCCTTCTCATTGGCCATCAGATAGTTATATCGTTCTTTGCCAAGGAATCTGGAAATATTTCTGGATGTGACAACTACCTTATCCTTACCCTCTTCCATGATAGCACGTGCAGTTTTTCTGCAGATACGTCCGATGCTTCTCTCCAGAGAACGGACTCCTGCTTCCTTGGTATAATTGTTGATCAGCTTGCCAAGAGCTGCCGGCTGGATCACCAGCTTGCCTTCCGGAATACCATTGATCTCCATCTGCTTCGGGATCAGATGTTCCCTTGCGATATGTTCCTTCTCATTTTCCGTATATCCCGGGATTTCCATCAGCTCCATACGGTCAAGAAGAGGTCTCGGGATTCCCTGAACATCATTTGCAGTAGCAATAAACAGTACCTCGGAAAGATCCTGGGGAATCTCCACATAGTGATCATTGAACTTACTGTTCTGCTCCGGATCCAGAACCTCCAGAAGTGCTGCGGAGGTATCTCCCTTATAATCGCTGCTGGTCTTGTCGATCTCATCAAGAAGCATCAGCGGGTTGCTGACTCCGGCTTCCTTCAGTGCGACTGTGATCCTTCCTGGCATGGCACCGACGTAAGTCTTTCTGTGGCCACGGATCTCTGCCTCATCACGGACACCTCCAAGACAGATGCGGACATATTTCTTGTTCATGGCCTCTGCCACAGAACGTGCAATGGAAGTTTTTCCGGTTCCCGGAGGTCCCACCAGACAGAGGATCGGACTCTTTCCCTTGTGGGTCAGCTTACGTACAGCAAGGAATTCCATGATACGCTCTTTGACCTCTTTCAGTCCGTAATGCCCCTCTTCCAAAACCTTCCATGCGTTCTCAAGATCCTCGGAATCCTCGGATTTCTTATTCCACGGAAGTGCAAGAACGGTTTCCAGATAGCCTCTCTGCACCGTTGCCTCTGCGGCACTGGCTGCCATTCCTTTAAAACGGCTGATCTCCTTGGAAATCTTCTCTTTTACTTCATCAGATGCATCCAGCTCCTTCAGCTGTTTTTTTAATTCATCGATATCATCTGCAGTATTCTCCTCACCCAGCTCCTCACGGATGGTTTTCAGCTGTTCACGGAGGATATACTCTCTCTGATTCTTGTCGATATGGGATTTCACTTTGCGCTGAAGATCTTTGGTGATATGGATCACCTCGATCTCGCTGCCAAGAAGCGCTCCAAGGATCTCATAACGGTCATTCAAAGACACTGCTTCCAGAAGCTTCTGCTTGTTCTGATACGCCATCGGAAGATTTACTGCGATCTGGTCGATGGTTTCCTGCACATCTTCGATGTTCATAATCTGGGTTACCAGATCCTTGCTTACTTTTCCACTTTCTCTGCAGTATCTCTGAAAAAGCTCCCGGATGCTGCGAAGCATGGCGTCCTTTACCGGTTCCGGGTAATCCTCTTCCTGCGCCGTAACGATCTCGCATTCCGCCTTCAGATATGGTTCCTCCTGCTCCAGGCCCAGAACCTCTGCCCTGTCCAGTCCCTCTACCAGAACCCGGTAAAGATCCTGCGGAAGCTTCACCACCTGCTTGATATAAGCGACGGTTCCTACCTGATACAGATCCGTAAGTTCCGGTATTTCCACCTCAGGATCCTTCTGTGTCAGCAGAAAGATCTTCTGATCATGGAGCATGGCTGCTTCCACGGCACGGATAGATTTCTCTCTGCTCACATCAAAGTGTACGATCATATCCGGAAGGACTGTGGTCCCACGGAGAGCGATCATTGGCAATATATTGACCTGATTTGTCATTTATGTCATTCCCTTCATCAAGCTGTTTCCGGCTTGCCTTTCTTTCTCGAACGGGATGTTTTGCGTCCTGCTTTTTTTGCAGGAGCCTTGGCCTCCCCGTGGATGATCTCCGGCTCTCCGGTTCCCTCCACTGCCTCTTTTGTAACGATACACTTACGGATGGTGTCGTCAGATGGTGTCTTGTACATCAGATCCATCAAGGTATGCTCCATGATAGCACGAAGTCCTCTGGCACCTGTTTTTCTCTCAAGAGATTTCCGGGCAACTGTCTCAAGTGCTTCATCCTGGAACTCAAGCTTCACGCCATCCAGCTCAAAAAGCTTGTCATACTGCTTTGTGAGGGAATTCTTAGGCTCCTTCAGAATACGGATCAACGCTTCTTCATCCAGAGAATCCAAGGTTACCACGACCGGAACTCGTCCGATAAACTCCGGGATCAGACCGAATTTAATAAAGTCCTCCGGCATAACCTCCTTCAGAACTTCGCCCACATTGCGGTCTTCCTTCTCGGAAACCTCTGCTCCGAAACCAATGGATTTGGTATCCTGTCTTGCCTCGATGATCTTCTCCAGTCCGTCAAAAGCACCACCGCAAATGAACAGGATGTTTGTAGTATCGATCTGGATAAATTCCTGATGAGGATGCTTTCTTCCTCCCTGAGGAGGTACGCTTGCAACGGTTCCTTCCAGAATTTTCAGAAGTGCCTGCTGTACGCCCTCACCGGACACATCTCTGGTGATGGAGGTATTCTCGGATTTTCTTGTGATCTTATCGATCTCATCGATATAGATGATTCCGTACTGGGCACGCTCAATATCATAATCGGCTGCCTGAATGATCTTCAGAAGAATGTTCTCAACATCCTCGCCAACATAACCTGCCTCTGTGAGAGTAGTGGCATCTGCGATGGCAAAAGGAACATTCAGCAGTCTTGCCAGTGTCTGTGCAAGAAGTGTCTTACCGGAACCGGTCGGACCAAGCATCAGGATATTACTCTTCTGCAGCTCCACGTCCAGGTTTCTTGAAGCAAGAATCCTCTTGTAATGATTGTAAACAGCTACGGAAAGTGCCTTCTTGGCATCATCCTGTCCGATCACATACTCATCCAGGATACTGTGGATCTCTTCCGGTTTCAGAAGGTTGATCCCTGTTTCATAATCTGCCTCATGATCATACATACTGAATTCTTCTTCCATGATCTCGGAGCAGATCCCGATACATTCATCACAAATATATGCTCCATCCGGACCTGCGATCAGCTTGCGTACCTGATCTTCAGTCTTATGGCAAAAGGAGCATCTTACCTTTCCTTCTTTTACTTTATCTGCCATATCTTTTTGTTTCCTTTCTAAACGTAAATGTCCGTCTCTCGCAGACATTTAAAATTCCTTTTTAAAGCAAGATAAGACTCCTGTGTCTTTACAGGAGTCTTTTCTTACGCATTATTTGTGGATCACAACACCGTCGATCAGGCCGTATGCCTTAGCTTCTTCCGCTGTCATATAGTTGTCACGGTCAGTATCTTTTTCCACAATCTCAAGAGGCTGTCCGGTATTCGCAGAAAGAATCTCGTTCAGCTTCTTTTTGGTTTTTGCGATCTGGTCAGCTACGATCTGGATCTCTGTAGCCTGCCCCTGTGCACCGCCTGATGGCTGATGGATCATGATCGTCGAATTCGGCAGTGCATATCTCTTGCCTTTGGCACCGGAGGACAGGAGGAAAGCTCCCATGCTGGCTGCCATTCCAAGGCAGATCGTAGATACATCGCACTTGATATACTGCATGGTATCATAAATTGCCATTCCGGCTGTTACAGAACCTCCCGGGCTGTTAATATACAGCTGGATATCCTTGGAAGGATCTTCTGCTTCCAGGAAGAGAAGCTGCGCAACGATCAGGTTCGCACTGACATCGTTTACCTCTTCTCCAAGGAAAATGATTCGGTCCTTAAGAAGTCTTGAATAGATATCATAACTTCTTTCTCCTCTGCTGGTCTGCTCAATGACGTAAGGTACTAAACTCATTTTGCCCTCCATTTCCGAGGTTTATTACGCCTCTACAGCTGCATCGGCAACTAATGTAACAGCTTTCTGAACAGCCATATCTTTCTTCATCTGCTCCATCTCGTTCTCACCGATGAGATCTTTTAATTTGTCTGCTTCCATCTTGTACATCTCTGCCATCTTGGAGATCTCTTCGTTAACCTCTTCCTCTGTTGGCTGGATGTTCTCTACCTCAGCGATCTTCTCAAGAACAAGTCTTGTCTGGATTCTCTTAAGAGCCTGTGGCTTCATGTCTTCCATCATCTTGTCAACGCTCTGGCCTGTGAACTGGAAGTACTGCTCCATGGAAAGACCCTGGGACTGCATTCTTCTTGCGAAATCGTCAAGCATCTGACGTGTCTGTGTCTCGATCATTGCCTCCGGAATATCCATCTGTGCATTCTCGATCGCTTTATCTACTGCTGCGTCTTCTTTTGCACGACGTGCGTCTTCTGCTTTCTTCTCTGTCAGGTTCTTCTTAACGTCTTCCTTGTACTCAGCAAGTGTATCAAACTCAGATACATCCTTAGCAAAGTCGTCGTCAAGCTCCGGAAGCTCTTTTGCTTCGATCTTCTTAACATCGCACTGGAATACAGCTTCTTTGCCAGCCAGCTCTTTTGCCTGATACTCCTCTGGGAATGTAACCTTAACTTCTACGTGATCACCTGTGTTAGCACCAACAAGCTGCTCCTCGAATCCCGGGATGAAGGTGTTGGAACCAAGTGTCAGCGGATAGTCTGTTCCTTTACCGCCCTCGAATGCCTCACCGTCTACGAAGCCCTCGAAATCGATAGTTGCTGTATCGCCGTTCTGTGCTGCACGATCCTCAACTGTGATCGTTCTGGAGTTTTTCTCCTGCTCTTTCTTAAGCTCAGCCTCGACTTCCTCGTCTGTTACCTCTGTCTCAGACTTCGGAACCTCAAGTCCTTTATAGTCACCGAGAGTCACCTCTGGTTTAGTAGCTACTTCTGCTGTAAAGATAAATGGTTTGCCAGGCTCAACCTGTGTTACATCGATCTTAGGCTGGGAAACGATCTCAAGATCACACTCAGCAAGTGCTTTGCTGTAATGCTCAGGGATCAGAGCGTTTGCAGCGTCCTCAAGGAATACTCCCTTTCCGTACATCTGCTCGATCATTTTTCTTGGAGCTTTTCCTTTACGGAATCCCGGAATAGAAATTCTGCCTTTTGCTTTCTGATATGCATTCTGCATTGCTTTGTCAAGATCCTCGGCGGAAACCTCGATTGTAAGTTTCGCCATGTTTTTCTCCATTTTCTCCACCTGTAAACTCATGTTTCTTGTTCCTCCTTAATCATATCGAGTAAATACCTTATATAAAATAGTTAACACTCGCATTATATATTTACAGTCATTTCTGTAGTATAGCATAACCACTGTAAAAACGCCAGTATTTTTTTCAGTTTTCCATATGCCCACACAGGGCATTTGTCACTGCTCACTTCGTTCTCAGCAACGCACTTCGCAATGCACAGAACTTATGCTAATCGCCAAAATCCGTGCGGTGTATTTCCTCAATATCAAAGTAATTTTCTGTTTTTCTTATGTAAGCAAGACAAAATGCAAAAATTCTTTTATAAGTTCCGGGCGTATAATGAACACCATCGTCTGTACCGTCTCCCGTATTGGATACAGTACCATATCCTGTCCGCATCAGATAACTGTAAACATCGATATAGTGGTACTGACTTCCAAGCTTACTGGCAAGACCGCTGTTAAAAGCCCGGATATCCCCACATTTACGATTCCGGGTACTTCCCCTTTCCCCTCCATTGATCGGATTCACAGACATATAATACAGACTGCAGTTTTTCATGGAAAGCTTTGTTCCCAGCTTTTTCATATAAGACACGTACTGTGAGAGTCTATCATTCAGATCCTGTTTTCCGTTTATATCTCTGAGATCATTGATACCATGATTAAACACCACTGCGATCTTTGCGTATTTTTCATTTTTACGATATTTTTCTATTTCTTTCAAAAGGAACCTGTGCGCCCGTTGACTTCAGCCAGTACAGTTCCGTATTAGAACAGCATACAAAGCTGACATGGCTGTCCACATACTCCTTTCCAAACTGTTCGTACAATACCTTCTGAAGACCATATGTCCTGGAATCTCCCACAAAGATGATCCTTTCGTAATTCTCAGGATAATGAAAGCTGTTCCTGACCAGATTCGGTTCCTGATACCGCCAGAATCTCACCGCATAGAGATGCATGGTCCCACTGACTGTGATCACCTGTCCGGCTTCATACCTTGGTGCGGTCTTCTGACCTGCCCTGGTAGACCATCCAAGGAATGTATAATTCTCTTCATTGGCCATCACCGGTAGTTTCAGTTTTCCGCTTGGAGCCTGGATGATCTTGTAGATATCTCCGTCATTCCTGTGCAGGATCAGTTTGGGATTGTTCTTCTTTTTTCATCACTGCATAAAATCGTTACATTTCTTTTTACAAAAGTATTTTTTTCCCCGGGCTTATATCCTGCCTCCGCTCCTCCTTTTTTCAGAGACCATCCTTCTGCCTGATATCCTGCTGGGACCTGCGGCACTTTGGGAATCGTGATCATGGAACCAGATTTCTGTTTCTTTCCCAATTTTTCATATACAGCAGAGGAGACTCCTCTGCCTGACCTGAAAGATACGGAATACATCTTTTTTGCAGGCGTTCCCGTATGTACCATCCGACCAGTCAAAGCCGGCAGCTGACACCAAATGTCCTGTGGCTGTCATCAGTATAACAAGAAGCGTCACTACCCACAGGATCTGTTTCATCTCTTTTTTCATGATCTTACATACACCACCGATTCAGCAATCTCTTTTGCCTTTGCGCTTCCCTCCAGCTGTCCGATCAGGGAAAGGCTGAAGTCGATGGCTGTTCCAAGGCCTCTGCTGGTAGTTACATTTCCATCTACCACTACAGGCTTCAGAGATGTTCTGGCACTTTTAAGCTGTTCCATAACAGATGGATAAGATGTAGCATTTCTGCCTTTCAGGAATCCAAGTCTTTCGAATACACCTGGTGCCGCACAGATAGCTGCTACCTTGCCGCCCTTCTGATAGAAATCTGTCAGAAGTTCAGTCAGCGGTTTATATTCCTCCAGATATTTTGTTCCCGGCATTCCTCCCGGAATTACAAGCATATCCGCATCGGAAAAATCACATTCTCCAAAGGTACGGTCTGTAAGAAGATCGATCCCATGAGAGGTTCTGATCTCTTTTGTCTCTTTGATAGATACTGTCTGGATGTCGATCCCGGCTCTTCTCATCAGATCTACCACTGTCAGTCCTTCAATATCCTCAAAACCATCTGCGAAAAAATATACACTTTACTCATGATCCTGTTCATCCTTTCTTTTATAAAATCCATAAATATTTCTGTATTCCCCATTCCCTTCCATAATGCTTTTTCCATCTGAAAATGTCAAGAAATTTCAACAGATATCCCATTGCAAATCCTGTTTTTTTCCTGTAGACTGAACATAATATCTTTTCATTTCACAAACCCGGAGGTTTTTTATTATGGAGATTGAACGTAAATTTCTGATCCGGAAGGATGACCTTCCGCAGGATCTGGCTTCCTATCCCTGCCACAGGATCGAGCAGGGGTATCTTTGCACTTCCCCTGTCGTCCGCATCCGCCGGCAGGATGATGACTATTTTCTTACTTACAAATCCAAGGGTCTCATGAGCCGTGAAGAATATAATCTTCCGCTCACCGCTGAAGCCTATGAGCATCTGAAGCCTAAAGCAGACGGTATCCTCATTACCAAGGACCGCTATGTGATTCCGGAAAAAGACGGACTTTTTATTGAACTGGATGTGTTCCACGGAGAATACGAGGGAGTTCTTCTGGCTGAGGTGGAATTTCCTACAGAGGAAGCCGCCAATGCCTACACTGCGCCGGACTGGTTCGGAGAAGATGTAACTTATTCCACCAGATATCATAACAGTACCATGAGCCAGGGCTGGCAGATTAATAGCTGACCGAATCTGAAATCGCACTTGTATTTCTTATTTCAGGTGCTATAATTAGTAATGTAGGCAGATATAGTTCATCGGTAGAACATCAGCTTCCCAAGCTGAGGAGGCGGGTTCGATTCCCGTTATCTGCTTTCATTGCCAAAGAGGGCACGCAGTCAGGCGTGTCTTTTTTTATAAATTTTAAGGAGGATTTTTGTTTATGAAGATTGGATTTATCGGATGTGGAAATATGGCCTCTGCCATGATCGGCGGTATTCTCCGTCATGGGATCTTTTCAAAGGACGAGATCATTGTTTCCAACCTTACAGAAGAAGGCAGAGCGCGCAGTAAAAAACTCTTGGTGTTGTCACCACTCTGGATAACAATGAAATAGTCAGATCTGCAAAAACTGTCGTTCTTGCAGTAAAACCGCAGTTTTATGAGGAAGTTCTCACGGAGATCCACGACAGCCTCACGACAGAGCACACCATCATCGGAATCGCTCCCGGCAAGACGCTTGCATGGCTGGAAGAAAAAGCCGGTCTTCCTCTGAAGGTTGTTCGTTTTATGCCTAATACGCCTGCACAGGTTGGAGCCGGAATGACTGCTGTATGTGCCAATGACCGGGTTTCGGAAGACGAACTGGCAGAAATCCTTAAGATCACAGACAGCTTTGGCTGTACCGAAGTGATACCGGAGCGTCTGATGGACGCCGCAGGCGCTGTAGGCGGCTGTGCACCGGCTTATGTGTTTATGTTTATCGAAGCCATGGCAGATGCCGCTGTCAGCCAGGGAATGCCTCGTAAGCAGGCTTATAAATTTGCTTCCCAGACTGTTCTCGGCAGTGCAAAAATGGTTCTGGAAACCGGCAGACACCCTGGAGACCTGAAAGACATGGTCTGCTCACCGGCAGGAACTACCATTGAAGGTGTCCGCACCCTGGAAAAGAGCGGCTTCCGCAGTGCCGTATTTGAAGCGCTTACCGCAGCTGCTGAAAAGGGTAAAAAGTTATAATTTCCGAAAACAAAAACTCCGTGAGGCCTGCATTCACCCGGACCTTACGGAGTTTTTCCATCTCATCTCTTTTATCATCTGCCGACAGCCCTACAGCAGCTCGATCAGCGCATCAATATCTTCCATTTTTGTTCCCCAGCTTGTGGCAAAACGGATCACTGTATGATCTTCATCATATTTTTCCCAGAAATCAAACTGCACTTCTTTGCCCAGTTCTTCTTTCTTTTTATTTTCCAGAACTACAAACTGCTGGTTCGTGGGAGAATCCAAGAAAAGCTGATATCCTTTTTCCTGAAGGGCTTTTTTCAGCTTCATAGCTGTTTCAATAGCATTTTTGCTGATCCTTGTATACAGATCATCGGTAAACAGTGTGTCAAACTGGATTCCCAGAAGACGGCCTTTTGCCAGAAGGGCTCCCTGCTGTTTCACCATAGTCATAATGTGCTTCGGAGCTTTTTTCGTAAAGACCACTGCCTCACCGCAGAGTGCACCGACCTTGGTTCCGCCGATGTAGAACATATCTGTACATCTGGCGATATCCTCAAGTGTCACATCCGCTTCCGGACTTACCAGACCGTAACCAAGTCTTGCTCCGTCCAGAAACAGCGGAAGCTCGTATTTATGGCATACCTCGGAAATTTCCTCCAGCTCTTTCTTCGTATAAAGTGTTCCGTACTCTGTCGGATGAGAAATATAAACCATTCCCGGAAATACCATATGGTCGTGACTTTCATCCCCATAAAAGTTTCCACATAATCTGTGATACTTTCTGCTTTGATCTTTCCGTTTTCTGCCGGAAGTGTCAGTACCTTATGTCCTGTATACTCGATCGCTCCGGCCTCATGACAGCTTACGTGTCCGGTCTGCGCCGCAAGAACACCTTCATAACGGTTCAGGACAGAACCTATGACCGTGGCATTGGTCTGGGTTCCTCCCACCAGGAAAAGCACCTCAGCATCCGGGCAGCCACAGGCCTTACGGATCTTCTCTTTTGCAGAATCACAGTATTTGTCTGTGCCATAGCCGGAAAGTTTCTCCATATTGGTTTCCAGAAGCTTCTGGAGGATCGCCGGATGAGCTCCCTCGCAGTAATCGTTTACAAAAAATAACATTTTATTTTCTCCTCATCTGTATTTTCATTTTATTTGACCGTCTGCCCTGGAATGATCTTACAGGTAGAAAACGATTTGAATTTACAGGAAATCGCCCCCTTCATCTCCTGTTCCAGGAAAAGCATGGCTACATGCGCACGTTCCAGATGCTCCATCCGAAGTGTGGTAAGAAGGATATCTCCGGTAAGATAGTCCGGGATCTCATCCACACCCAGAAGAGAAATGTCTTCCGGAACCGAAATTTTCTTCTGCCGTAACGCACGCATCACTCCAATGGATATCTGATAATTTTCCATGATAAAGGCATCCGGCAATTCATGAGTATCCAGATATTTCAGTGTTGCCTCACATACCTCACTGGTAGTTTCTCCCAGCGAGTAAATAGACTCTTTCTCCAGCGGCAGGCCATTCTTCCGAAGTCCTGCACGGAATCCTGCACGCCTTTGCTGGAAATTAAAGATATCCTGGGTGTTGGCCATATATTTGATATTCCGGCATCCTCTGGAAACCAGATAATCCACACAATCTCTGATTCCTTCCACTCCACCGAAGGTAACGCAATGATATTCATTTCCAAGATCATTATCATAAATCACCATTGGCTTTCGGATCGCCCGAAACGGTGGAAACTGATCCGGCTGCATCTCTGTTGCATACAGGATCACACCTGCCACATTTTCCTCATTGGCCTCACGCACTACGCGCTCCACGTCTTCTTTTTTTGTGGAAGAAGCATAAGTCACACTGACGATACAGCCCATTCTTCTGGCTTCCTGTTCAAATATCGTCAGACTATCCGGGCATACATCCAATTCAAAATTTTTGAGGAACCTGAGATGATTGTCAATATAAAGCACCTTGATGATATTTTTATTTTCCAATTCCTGATTCTGTTTATCTTTTTCTTCTTTTTGTTTTTCCGGTTCTCCGGTAACTTCTTCTATATAATCGAAAACCTTCCGTCTGGTCTTTTCACTGACCCCTGGCTTGTTGTTCAAAACCAGAGATACAGTTGCCTTGGAAAGATTAAGATTTCTTGCTATATCCGCTGCTTTAATCTTCATGCCGCTCCCTCTTACTAAACATTCTCTCCTTGATTTTAAACATTTTCTTCTGCACTGTCAACACAAAGCGGGAAGCTGCTCACAGGCAGCTCCCCGCAAAAATGATCATTTGACCTCACGTACACGTACAGCCATATATTCTCTTCCAGGCAGGTCGATCCGGAACTTGCCTTTAAAGATTCCTTTCTTCTCGATCGTCATATTCCAGGTATCAATTACTTCTACCTCAAATTCTGTCTCATCATCGATATGATACTCACGGAATGACGGACGCATGAAGCTGTAATAGAAAATATAATATTTAATATCCTGAAGACTATTATCTACTGCTGCACCAACCTCATCCCACTGATTTTCCAGCGGACGAAGTCCCGGTGCCGGTGTCTCCTCCATAATCTTCTGGAGGAATTTAAATCTCTCGGGGCTTTCTCCGTGAAGCTTGCCGCCATGAGACCACCAGAGAATTCCCTCATCATTCATATAGGTTTCTCCGTGTCCCGGATATGCTCCCCGACAGAATGCTTCCCAGAAACGTCTTGTCATTTCTTTTCCACTGATATTTCCCCATCCATGCTGGATATTTCCTTCATATGCAATCTCATCCAGAACTACCGGTTTTTTGTAACGGATCCGCCACTCATTTACCATCTCGGAGGACTTGTAAAGATCCTGTCTCTGAATGCTGCAGTGAGTGATCCACGGTCTTGTATAATCATAGAAACTCTTGCAATTGTGAATGGAACGAAGATGATTGTATACATCTTTTTCCTGGATAATAGCTGCGTAACGCTCCCAGTCCTCTGTTGTCTTTTTCGGGAAAAGATCGTACTCATTGGCAAGTGACCACCATACGTTTCTGTATGCACTTACTCTGGCAATGAGATATTTCCAGTAGAGATCATCACACTCTGCGCTCATCTCGCTGAATCCCCATCTGTCATACGGATGCATCACAATGATATCTGCCTGGATCCCAAGGTCCATCAGCTTCTTTATACAGTCATCAATGTGCTGGAAATGTTTTACATTAAATCTCTTGTGATCAAAATCATTGCCTGCTGCACAGCCAACATATTCCAGAAAATTCTCAGATGTCAGTACAGAGCTGTCCATCGGAGTTCCTTCATATGGATAGCTGATCGGCTCATTCAGGTTGTAGTCATAATGTTTCGGGAATACACAGAAACGGATCTTATTAAATGCACTGTCTGCCAGTGTCTCCAGTGTCTGTTTCTGAAGCTCCTCGCTCTGAAGTTCCCACACATAGCAGGTTGTTCCGATGGAATAATAAGGTTTTCCATCTTCATATGCCATATGATAGGTGTAGGATACACGGACCGGTCCGTGATTGCCCTCTGCTGCCGGTGTTACATGAAATGCACCTGTATACACTTCATCAGAAAAGCTTCCTTTGATCTCAAATGTATAATCACCTTCAAAAGATGGCATAAAACGTACACGGTAAATTCCGTCTCCATCATAGAAACCATCTACGGTTTTTGTCTCTTCTTTACCTTTAAAGGTTCCCTGAATTGCATAATCGGTAAACGGATTCCCTTCATGCTTACCTGGCATTTCAGCTTCAAAGGTTCCCCATTTTTCTACGGATTCTGTATATTTGCAAGTACTCATAAATCCTCCTCTTTCTTTCTGTAGTCATCCAGGCGGCTGTTCACGACCCGTTACGCTGCCTGCATCTGATATCAAGATTTAACTGCTCCGGCCATACCTTCCACGAAATATCTCTGGAAGATCAGATATACCACCATAACCGGAATAACGGAAACAAGTACACCTGCACACAGATAACCATAGTCTGTTCCGTGCTCACCTACGAATGTCATAATACCAACCGGTACTGTCTTCATGGCATTGTCGTTGATGATAACGCTGGCCAGAAGATACTCATTCCATGTGGAAAGGAAATCTGTGATAAACAGTGTTGCGATCGCCGGTTTTGCGATCGGCAGGATGATCTTGTAAAAAAGCTGCCACTTATTACATCCGTCGATACATGCAGCCTCATCAATATCTTTCGGAATTCCCAGCATAAATCCTCGCATGATCAGGATACAGTAGGAAATACCAAATCCGATATAAACATAAAATAATCCGAAATATGTATTCAGAAGATTCAATTTGCTGTAGATGATGTTGATCGGTACCAGTGCTGTCTGCATCGGAAGCATCATACCAATAAGGAAGAATACGAAGATACCTATACGGTGCTTGATATTCAGTCTTGTCAGTGCAAAGGAAGCCATAGCACCTACAAAAATACCAAGCGGTACCTTCAGGCAGGAAATGATCAGATCATTCTTCATATAAGTAAAAAGATTTCCCTTTGTAATGGCATTGGTAAAGTTATCCCAGGCAATTTCAGCAGGAAGCTGGAACAGACTCAGTCCGCTCATAAAATCCTTTTTGTGTTTCAATGCTGTTGCAACCAATGTAAAGATCGGAACGATCCAGATCAGTGCCAAAATTTATCAGAAGTACGTACAGCAATATTTTTTTGTGATTTTTTTGTCTTCC
>ENA-OPZZ01001292-OPZZ01001292.1-human-gut-metagenome-genome-assembly--contig:-NODE-1292-length-15838-cov-6.908726_pt1 | contig 15838 bp, 18 predicted proteins | sample MGYA00242487_ERZ504511 | MGnify/ENA primary metagenome ERZ504511 (study PRJEB26092, sample SAMD00036241) | human gut metagenome | host: Homo sapiens | study: EMG produced TPA metagenomics assembly of... | reverse complement strand
GGCCACCAACGGCGATACCCATCTGGGCGGCGATGACTTCGACCAGCGCATCATTGATTGGATGGCAGACGCCTTCCAGACCGAGAACGGCATCGACCTGCGCAAGGACAAGATGGCTGCACAGCGCCTGAAGGAAGCGGCCGAGAAGGCAAAGATCGAGCTGTCCAGCGCAATGAGCAGCCAGATCAACCTGCCCTTCATCACTGCCGACGCTACCGGCCCCAAGCATCTGGATATGACCCTGACCCGCGCAAAGTTCAACGAGCTGACCGCAGATCTGGTCGACCGTACCATGGGCCCCGTCCGCAAGGCTCTGCAGGATGCAGGCCTGCGTCCCTCTGACCTGAAGAAGGTCCTGATGGTCGGCGGCTCCACCCGTATCCCCGCTGTCTACGATGCCGTCAAGAAGGAACTGAACTGCGAGCCCTTCAAGGGCATCAACCCCGATGAGTGCGTGGCCGTGGGTGCTGCCATCCAGGGCGGCGTGCTGCAGGGCGATGTCAAGGGCCTGCTGCTGCTGGATGTCACCCCGCTGAGCCTGGGCATTGAGACTCTGGGCGGCGTGTGCACCAAGATCATTGACCGCAACACCACCATCCCCACCCACAAGAGCCAGGTGTTCTCCACCGCAGCCGACAACCAGCCCTCTGTTGAGGTCAACGTGCTGCAGGGCGAGCGTGAGTTTGCCCGCGACAACAAGAGCCTGGGTGTGTTCCACCTGGATGGCATCGCTCCGGCTCCCCGTGGTGTGCCTCAGATCGAAGTCACCTTCGATATCGACGCCAACGGCATCGTGAAGGTCAGCGCAAAGGATCTGGGCACCGGCAAGGAGCAGAACATCACCATCACCGCTTCCACCAACATGTCCAAGGAGGACATCGACAAGGCTGTGAAGGAAGCTGAGCAGTTTGCTGCCGACGATAAGAAGAAGCGCGAGGAAGTGGACATCCGCAACGGCGCCGACCAGATGGTCTTCCAGACGGAGAAGATGCTGAAGGAGAACGGCGACAAGATGCCCGCCGACGTCAAGAGCGAGGCTGAGGCAAAGCTGGCCGACCTGAAGACCGCTGTCCAGTCCGGCTCCATCGACGACATCAAGGCAAAGCAGGATGCTCTGAGCCACGTCTTCGAGAAGATGTATCAGGCTGCCGCTGCTGCCCAGCAGCAGGCCGCAGGCGCACAGCCCGGCCCCGATGCTGGCGCGAACGACCAGCAGAAGCCGGGCGATGACGGCGTTGTGGACGCAGACTTCAAGGAAGTCTGATTTGAGACACAGCAGTGTGTACCCGGCCAAACCGGCGGGTATGCGCGTAGAATAGCAAAAGCCGCTCCGGTTTTGCCGGGGCGGCTCTTGCTGGTTATAGAGAAAACCTCTCAGTCTCGCTGACGCTCGCCAGCTCCCCTGATAGGGGAGCCATTGGCAGGCCGGTCAGGCTTGTACAGATCTGCCTGAGGCTGTCTGTACTGGAAGCGGCAGTGCGCTGCTATATAGGGGAGGTTGCTGCTTATACGAGAGGTGATTGGATTATGGCACAGGAGAAACGTGATTACTACGAAGTGCTGGGTGTATCCAAGACGGCCACCGACGCGGATATCAAAAAGGCTTTACCGCAAGCTGGCCATGAAGTACCACCCGGACTATAACCCCGGCGATAAGGACGCCGAGGCAAAGTTCAAGGAGATCAACGAGGCAAACGAGGTGCTTTCGGACCCGAAGAAGCGCCAGCTGTACGACCAGTACGGCTTTGCCGGTGTTGACCCCACCTACGCAGCGCAGAACGGCGGCGGCCCCGGCGGCTTTGGCGGCTTTGGCGGCGACGGTGTGGATCTGGGCGACATCTTTGGCGATATCTTCGGCGGCGGCTTTGGCGGCTTTGGCGGCTCGTCCCGTCAGGCAAACCCCAACGCCCCCCGCAAGGGTCAGGACATCCGGGTGCGCATCACCCTGAGTTTTGACGAGGCCGTGCACGGCTGCAAGAAGAACATCACCATCACCCGTCAGCAGGAGTGTACTGAGTGCCACGGCTCCGGCTGCGCCGCCGGTACTAGCCCCGAGACCTGCCCGGACTGCGGCGGACGCGGCTTTGTCATCCGCCAGCAGCGCACCCCCTTTGGCGTGATGCAGACCCAGCAGCCCTGCTCCCGCTGCGGCGGCAAGGGCAAGCTGGTAAAGAACCCCTGCAAGGTCTGCCACGGCAGCGGCAAGGTGGCTACCAAAAAGACGCTGGAGGTGTCCATCCCCATGGGCATCGACGACGACCAGAGCTTTGCACTGCGCGGCATGGGCGATGCCGGTACCAACGGCGGCCCCGCCGGTGATGTCATCGTCATGGTCAGCGTGCGCCCCAGCGAGGTGTTCCAGCGCGATGGCTACGATGTGTGGGTCACCGTGCCCATCACTTACAGTCAGGCGGTGCTGGGCGACAGCGTCACCGTGCCCTCCATTGACGGCAAGGTGGAGTACACCGTGCCCGAAGGCACTCAGAGCGGTACCACCTTCCGCCTGCGCGGCAAGGGCATCCAGTACCTGAACGGCCGCGGCCGCGGCGATATGTACGTCAAGTGCGAGGTGGAGATCCCCAAAAAGCTGAACAAGGCGCAGCGCGATGCCCTGAAGAAATTTGAGGGCACCTTGAAGGAAGAAAACTACGAAAAGCGTAAGGGCTTCTTCAAAAAGCTGAAGGATATGTTCAACGCATAAGGTATGAGATCCCCTGAACTGCCGGGAACAGCAGCTCAGGGGATTTTTGTTTTGTTGAAAAGCTACACAGAATCGAGTATAATCGATTTGAAGTGAGGTGTTTTCGATGGATGCAAAAGAGTATTTCCAGCGTGACCCGGAACGGGAGGCGTTTTATCGCACGTTTTATCAGATTTGTCGCCGTTTCAATGTTACATGGTCTACGGCAACGCCGGAGGTCAGAGCCTTTGTGGAGGAAGCGACCCGTGTAGCCTATGAACAGGAGAAAGCCCAGCGCAGCGGACTTTCTTCCAGTACGGTAAAACCGTTCTTTGGAGATACCGCTTGCTGAAAAACAGGCACGATACCCGGGTTGATTGTATTATAAAAATGCCAAACGGCGGCGCGTTCCATCGGAGCGTGCCGCCGTTTTTTTTTTGCGTGTGAGCCCTACAAAAACAGCGGAGGCGCTGCCCTTTCGGGCAGCGCCTCCGCCTGCTTTGTTCTTTGGTGTACTCCGAGCCGGTCTTATGAGATAAGATGGATCAGAGCAGGATGACTGCTGCATTGATGATCAGGCCGACACCGGTAGCGGTGGAGCTGATCATGTAAGCGGTGCAGGCGATGTCACGGATGGCGTTGGCAGTGCTCTTCTCCATATCGGCAGTCAGAGCATCCAGACCGGTCTCAGTCCAAGTGTTGGGGTTCTTACGGCGGTAATTGCGGACAGCGGTCAGACCCTTGAACCAGCCGTACGGGGGAATCAGCCAGCACAGCAGAGCCTCAGACATGGTAGCATTGGCGCCGCCTTCGGTGTAGGTCATTTCCTCAGTGGACAGTACATTGTAGTACGCGGGCATCATCATTTTTTCCATAATAACACTCCTTTTGAAACAAAGCTATCCAAAACGGTGCATCCAAAAACGCACCGTTTTATCTGATTAAAAAGGTCAGCGCACGATCAGCAGAACGGCGCTCAGGGGAGCCAGCGCCACCACCATGGTGGTGGAAACGGCATCCCGCACAAAGTTGCCGGCGGATTTGCCCATATCGGCGGCAATGGCATCGGTGGCGCGGCCCATCACGGTAAAGAAGTTGCCGTCCTTGTTGCCGTCCTGCTGCAGCCAGGTGCGTGCCTGCTTGATGCCCCAGATATAGCTGGAGGCCAGCACCACAGCACCTACGACCGTTGCGGCAGTGGTGGCGATACCGGCAGCATCATCCACTGCGCCGCCGCCGGTGGTATAGGTCATTTCTTCGTTGGAAAGTACCGCATAATCTGCGGGATAATTCATCTTTTTCATCATCAATACTCCTTTGTCAAAGGGAAATGCCGCATTGCATCCCGATCCCCCGGCGTCTATACCCAAAGGCTGATAGAGCATTGTTCTCTATATGGTCATTCTACAACAGTGGTCGGATTTTATCAAGGGGTTTTGGCACATCTGTTCAAAAACTGGCGGGACGCATGAAATTGCGGCTATAAATTTGTGAAAATAGACTGCAATAATTTAGGCTTTTGGCTGTTTACCCCTGTACTCCGGCGCGGTAGAGGTAGGGGTCGCTCTTGAAGCTGTCAAAGTTGTACAGCACAAGGATCTGGTCGTAGCCGTTATCGGCGATCAGCTTGTCCAAGCCGTAGTTGTAGTTGCGGAAGTCCACCACGTCAATGTCGGCGTAGTTGGCGGTCAGGTAGGGCACAAAGCAGTTGGCGTAGCTGTCCTTGATGACAAGGATGCGCCCGCTGCCGTTGCCCTGCACCCGGCTTAAACCGTTGTTGCCGTGCAGGAACATGGCGTATTTATCATAAACGGAGAGCTTATCTGTGTCGTACAGGCCGGTGGTCTGCCCCTCGGTGGGCTGGCCTGCCGCCGTCACGTTCCATACCGTCAGGGTGTTGGCAAGGTCGTAGTAGGTGATCACGTCCGGCACGGCGTTCCATGTGCGCGCCTTGGCGTAGTGGGTGCCGTAAAAGCCGTCGGCAGTCAGGGCAGTGTGGGCGGCGGTATCAAAGGGGGTAAGGCCAAGGGTCTGGCACAGCTGGCTGTAAGCGTAGTAGGCACCAAGGCTCGTCCAGTGGTGGTCGGTGCGGTAATAAATATACTCGCTCTTGTGGGCGGTAAGGGTGGGGCGCACGTCCACAAAGCTGCCGCCGGCCGCCTGCACCGCAGCGGAAAGCTGGTCAAGGTAGCCGTCCTCGTCCAGCAGGGGGGCGTTTGCGGGCACGTTTTCTTTATAGATATCGCTGGCGGCGGGTGCCAGCAGCACATTCACCTTGCCCGGGTAGCGCTGGCACAGGCTGGTGAGCGCTGCGGTGTTTTTGGGCAGGGTGCGCTCCTCGCTGGAAAGCAGCCCATAGGTGCGGGGGAACATCATGTGCTCCTTGCCCAGCAGGATGCCGCCGTTCTGCTGCTTTTGCAGAAGGGTGGTCTCCACCACGCTCTGCAGGCTGATCCACTGGTCACGCCCCGCCACCTGATCCTTGACGTATTTGGTGTAGGCGGTAAAGTAGCTGTTCAGCCCCTTGGCGGTGAACTGGGTCAGCGCCGGGCGCTGGCTCAGGGTGGTGTTCTCCAACTCGCTGTAACTGCGGTCCGGGGTGACCATATCCAGCGCGAACAGTCCGATGAAAAACAGGCTGAACACCACCAGCACCGGGTAGTGCAAAAGGGAGGAGGTCTTTTTCTCGTGTTTGGACATCTTCCCGCCTCCTTAAAAGTTAAAATACAGGAACGGGCTGTTGGTGCTGCCCACCACATAGGCGGTGGAGACCACCAGCAGCGTCAGGATGGCGGCGCAGCGGGTGACCACGTTCTTGCGCAGCACATCCCACAGCTTTTCGATCAGCGGGGTGCAGCACACCACGCTTACCGCCAGCAGCACGCCGTAATTCCGCAGGAAATACAGCGGCGATACCCCGCCGGAGGGGATAAAGAGCTTCTGGAACAGCAGCCCGAAGGACACGCCGGTGTCGTTGCCCACGAACATTGCCCAGCCTACCACCACAAGGAACAGGGTGTAGAAATGCGGCCACACCTTACCCTTTTTCAGGTAGGGCAGCAAGAACAGCTTTTCAGCCGCCAGCAGCACAAAGTAGTAAAGACCCCAGCAGATAAAGTTCCAGTTCGCGCCGTGCCAGATGCCGGTGAGCAACTCCACGATGAACAGGTTCAAAATCTGCCGCTTAAGGCCCTTGCGGTTGCCGCCCAGCGGGATATACACATACTCCCGGAACCAGCCGGACAGGGTCATGTGCCAGCGCCGCCAGAACTCGGTGATGGAAGCGGAGATATAGGGGTAGTTGAAGTTTGCAGGGAAGTCGAAGCCCAGCATCTTGCCCATGCCGATGCCCATGAGGGAGTAGCCGGAGAAATCGAAGTACAGCTGTAAGCTGTATGCGATGATGCCCAGCCACACCAGCGGGGTGGAGGCGTTTGCCAGACCCACAAAGGTGGTGGAGGGGCTGTCTGCCACCCCGATGATATCCGTCCACAGTGCGCCCACAGCGTCCGCCAGCAGCACCTTTTTGGCAAGACCGAAGGTGAACAGGGTCATGCCCTCTTCAATCTGCTTTAAATTATAGCGGTGCTTGTAGACGTGCAGCTGGTCGGAGACGTCCCGGTACTTGACGATGGGCCCCGCGATGAGCTGCGGGAACATGACCACATAAGCGCCGAAGTCGATGATATTGCGCTCGGCTTTTACATCCCGGCGGTAGACGTCGATGGAGTAGGAAAGGGTCTGGAAGGTGTAGAAGCTGATGCCCAGCGGCAGGGTGCCGATGCCCTGAATTTCGGCAAAGGCGGTGCCCAGCAGGGCATTCACGCTGCGCAGCACAAAGTTTGCGTACTTGAAGTAGAACAGCATCCCTAAGCTGCCAATGAGCGCTACCAGCAGAAAAAAGCGGCGCAGCGCGGGCTTTGCATCAAAGTGCTCGATGGCAAGGCCGCTGAGATAGTTGATGAGGATAAGCGCCACCATGACCGGGAAAAAGCGCACCTCGCCCCAGCAGTAGAACACCAGACTGCACAAAAACAGCACGGTGTTTTTCAGTTTTGCGGGGGCAAGATAGTACAGCGCCAGCGTGATGGGCAAAAAGCGGAACAGGAAGATGATGGTGCTGAAAACCAAGGGGTCAGCCTCCTTTTTTACACGGAATTACAGACTCAGCCTTCCCCCGGCCGGGGGAAGGCGGCATGACGGATGCGGGCGCAGCTTCAGCAGAAATCCCCCTCATCAGGGGCTTTCTACTGAAAAAAGCCGATGCCGCAGATGGCACCGGCTCAGAAGATCAGATTCAGCTGTTCAGGGCGCTGTCCACAGCACTGTTCAGGTCTGCGGTGCACTCGTTGGAGGCGATCACCATGACCACACGGTCGCCCTTGGAGGAGATGATGGCGTTTTCCACGTTGTTCTGTGCCTGTGCAAACTCGGCGTAGTTGCCGTAGAAAGCCACCTGATCCTGCTTGTAGCTCTCCAGCGCAGTCACCACGTCCTGTGCCTTGCCGGAAGCGGCATCCACCACCAGCACAAGGCCGGCATCGCCGTTGTCATTGCTCTTCACGCCCTTGTAGGCGGCTACGTCCTCGGCCTTCAGGCCGAAGTCGTACTCGATGTTCATGGCAGCGATCTCGAACTGGTTGGAGATGGGGTTTGCAGCCAGCAGGGTCTCCACAGCGCTGTCCAGATCGGCGGTGCCGTTTTCAGCGGTATCCGCCGCCGGGGCGGCAGTGCTCGAAGCCGGTGCAGAGGCGGAGGCGCTGGACACGGAAGACGGCGCGGAAGAAGCGCTGCCGCCGCAGCCGGTCAGGGCAACAGCCAGCACGGCGCTGACGGCGATCACAGAGAGTTTTGTGCGGTTTATCATAAAATATTCCTTCTTTTGTTGAATTCGTTTGTCGGGGTGCGGGGCTGCGCCGCGCACACGGGCAGACTGTATTTATCTTACCATAACAGCAGGTAAATTGCAACGCACCCCACAGGGTTTTCCGGCAGTTTTCATCGGATTTTAACCGGTCACGGTCTCCCCGGCGGCAATGCGCTGCAAAACGGCTACTGCGTCCTCCAGACACAGGCCGCTCTGGTTGAGCAGGGCGGCGTTTTCCGGGCCCACATAGCGCCAGTGCCACGGCTCGTAGGTGATGCCGGTCACGCTTTCGGCCTCCTTGGGGTAGCGCAGGATAAAGCCGTACTGCTCCGCGTTCTCGCACAGCCAGCGGAAAGCGGCGGTGTCGGCAAAACCGGTGTCAAGGGTGGTGTGCTCCGGGCTGTTCAGGTCGGCGGCAAGGCCGCAGTTGTGCTCGGAGCAGCCCGGCGGGTTGACGATGGCAGCGGCCTTTTCCCGGGCGGCGGCTTCGCTCAGACCCTTGTTGCGGTAGTACTGGGTCTTGTTGTCGTACAGCTTTTTCTGGTAGCTGACGCTGCGGTAGCCGCTCTGCATCCGCACGTCCACGCCGTCCTTGGCGGCAGCGGCCTGCATGGAGAGAAAAGCGTTGGCGGCTTCGGTCTGCAAGGTCTTGTTGATGGCGGTAGCCGAGCCGCATTCCTTAGTCTCGATGGGGTAGTCCTCCGGCATCTTGTGGGTGCGGCTCACAAGGATCATGCGGGGGTCGTCCAGCAGCGCCTGCGCCTGTGCGGCGGTAAGGGTGCTCTGCTGCGTGCCGTTCTCGGCGGGCAGCGCAAGGCTCTCGGCAGGCAGCTCCGGCAGCTGCGGCACCGCAGCCTTGCGGGTGCAGGCGTAGGCGGTGCCGCCTACCACAAAGCAGGCCAGCGCCGTCAGGCAGAGCAGACGCCGGGCGTGATGGTTACGGTGATGGGAAGAACGCATAGAACCTACCTTCTTTCACAAAAAAGGATAAGCACCCGCCGCCCCGGGCAGACTATCCGCAAAAGGGGGCGCGGGAAGATGAAGATGACAGCGCAGGAATACGCACGCCGGGTGCAGAAGGCCGGGCCGCACTCGCCGCTTCTGGCAGACTGCCTTTGGGCGTTCTGCGTGGGCGGCGGCATCTGCCTGCTGGGTGAGGGGCTGCGGCAGCTGTTTCTACGGCAGGGCGCGAACGCCGAAGCGGCGGGCACCCTGACCAGCTGCACTTTGATCTTGCTCTCGGCGGTGCTGACCACGCTGGGCTGGTACCAGAAGCTGGCGGCAAAGGCCGGGGCGGGGTCGCTGGTGCCTATCACCGGCTTTGCCAACGCGGTGGTCAGTGCAGCCATCGAGTTCAAGGCCGAGGGACGGGTGACGGGCACGGGAGCCAAGATGTTCCTCATCGCCGGGCCGGTCATCGTGTACGGCACGCTGGCGGCGGTGGTGTACGGCGCGGTGCTCTGGCTGCTGGGGGCCTCTGCTTTATAATACGGAACAGCCCCGCCGGATATTGCAGCGCCGCAGCACCAGTATAGCACGTGCCGGGGCATTTTTTTGTAGAAAAAAGGAGAAAATTTTATGACAGAGCGCCGGGGCGATACCCTGTTGTTCCACACCCCGCCGGTCATCGCCGCACAGGCGGCGGTGGGCGGCAAAAAAGAGAGCGATGGTCCGCTGGCGGCGGGCTTTGACGAACTGACCACCGACAACCGGCTGGGACAGTGCAGCTGGGAGGCCGCCGAAAAGCAGCTGCAGCTGCGGGCGGCACGGCTCTGCCTGCAAAAGGCGTCTCTGCCCGCCGAGCGGGTAGACCTTGCGCTGGCAGGGGACTTGCAGGCGCAGTGCACCGCTTCCGGCTATGCACTGCGGGAGCTGGGCGTGCCCTTTGCGGGGCTGTTCGGGGCGTGCAGCACCATGGCGGAGGCACTGGCGCTGGGCGCGGCGCTGTGCAGCAGCGGGGCGGCGCAGAACCTGCTGGCCATGACCTCCAGCCATTTCTGCGCGGCAGAGCGTCAGTTCCGCACCCCGCTGAGCTACGGCGCGGTGCGCACCCCTACCGCGCAGTGGACAGCCACCGCCGCCGGGTGCTGCCTGCTGCGTCCGGCAGGGCAGGGGGTGGGCATTGCCGCCGCAACCCTTGGGCGGGTGCAGGATTATAACATCAAGGATATCAACAACATGGGCGCAGCCATGGCACCGGCAGCAGCCGCCACCCTGCTGCAGTATCTTGCCGATACCCATGCAGAACTGCGGGATTTTGACTGCATCTACACCGGCGACCTTGGGCTGGTGGGCAGTCAGATGCTGCGGGAGTTATTGGCAGCAGAGGGTCTGCTGCTGAAAAACCACGCGGACTGCGGCTGCCTGCTTTACGATGCCGGGGAGCAGCGGGTAAAGAGCGGCGGCTCGGGCGCGGGCTGCTGCGCCGCCGTGCTCTGCGCGCATATCCTGCCAAAGCTGCTGCGCCGCGGCAGCCGCCGGGTGCTGTTCCTCGCCACTGGGGCGCTGATGAGTCAGACCACCTTTTTGCAGAAGGAGAGCATCCCGGCGGTGGCGCATTTGGTAGAACTGACCGCACCGGAAAAGGAGAGCTGAAATGAACTATCTGTGGGCATTTTTAATAGGCGGCGCCATCTGTGCGGTGGGGCAGCTGTTCATCGACCTGACAAAGCTGACCCCGGCACGCATCCTCACCGGCTATGTGGTGGCGGGGGTGGTACTCTCGGCGGTGGGGCTGTATGCGCCGCTGGCAGAGTTTGCCGGTGCGGGGGCGAGCGTACCCCTGCTGGGCTTCGGGCATCTGCTGGCAAAGGGGGTGCGCACCGCCGTGGCGGAAAAGGGTGCCATCGGCATCCTGACCGGCGGGCTGACCGCTGCTTCTGCGGGCATCACCGCAAGCCTTGTCTGCGGCGTGGTATGCAGCCTTGTGGGCAAAAGCCACGACCAGAACTGATGTTTTGCCCGCGCTGTTTCGCCACATTTTGCGCCCGGCGGCTGGTAAACTGGGGGCAAAACGGAGGTGAGGCGCATGAAACACAGCGGACAGACCGTATTGTGGGAGCTGTGGGCGGCGCTGTGCCTGTGCACGGCGCTGGTGCTGCCGCCGGGCAGCCCGTGGCTGCACGAGCCGGCACTTTTGTACCCGGGGCTTATGCTGGCGGCAGTCGTGCCCGCCGCGTGGGCGGTGTGGTGGGTGGTGGTGCCGCCGCAGCCGTTGCCGCCGGAGCAGCTGCTACAGCCGGTGCAGCGGCAGAGCCTTGCCGCACTGTGCGGGACATAACAGCGGAAAAAACAAAAACCCCTGTGCCGGTTACCCGGCACAGAGGTTTTGTTCGTCAATCAAACTGCGCGATCAAGCGTTCTTGTTAGCACGCTTTGCCATACGGCTGATCTTGCGGCTGGCGGTGTTCTTCTTGATGACACCCTTAGCGCGAGCCTTGTCGATCGCGGAAACAGCAGCCAGGACGGTTGCGTCCTTGTCAGCGGCATTCGCATCGATGGCAGCGTCTGCCTTCTTGACGACTGTTTTCAGGTTGGTCTTAATGGCCTTGTTGTGAGCCTGCTCTGCAGCAGCCTGCACGACGCGGTCCTTCTGAGATTTGATGTTAGGCATTCGTTCCACCTCCTTGGCTACCTATAACAGCGCACCCTATGATACCATATTTCGCGTACCAGCGCAAGCGTTTTTTTGATTTTTGTTTGGAAAAGTTTTATTTTTCCCATACTTTCCGGCAAGAAAGCGGGCTTTTGCCCCAAAAAGGAACGGAGAGTGTGGAAAATGCGTACTACGGATATGGCCGACGAGCTGTTTTCAGCAGCGGCGCAACCGCTGCCAGCCGGGGTGCGGCTGGCCACCGCCCGCCACGGCGGGGTTACGGTGACAAGGGTGGAGATCGCCCGCGAGGGGCTCAGCCGCCCCCGGGGCAGGTATGTCACGCTGGAAATGCCCAGCGTCAGCGTGCTGGACGAGCGGGACGCCGCCGTCATCGAGGTGTGCGCCCGGGAGCTGCGGGCCCTTTTGCCGCCGGAAGGGTCGGTGCTGGTGCTGGGGGTGGGCAACCGTCGCATTACCGCCGATGCCCTTGGCCCGCGCACGGTGCAGCGCATCCTTGTCACCATGGGCGCGGGCGCTGCCCCGCCGGTGCGGGGGCTGCGCCCGGTAGCAGCCGTTGCGCCCGGGGTGGCGGCAGCCACCGGGCTTTCCCTGCAGCAGCTGGCGGCGGCGCTGGTGGGGCAGCTGCGCCCGGCGGCGGTGGTCTGCGTGGACAGTCTCTGCTCCGCCGAGGGGCAGCGGCTGGGGCGCACGGTGCAGTTTTCGGACTCAGGACTTTACCCGGCGCAGGCCGACCACACCCGCCACCTGACCCGGGACACCTTAGGCGTGCCGGTGGTGGCGGCGGGCATCCCCACCCTGATGCAGGCGCAGGAGGGGGCAGACCTTGTGGTCACGCCCCGTGCGCTGGACAGCGTCATCGCCCACGGCGCGGCCCTGCTGGCGGGCAGCGTCAACCGCGCCTTGCAGCCCCGCCTTACCGTGCAGCAGCTGTGCTGGCTGACGGGGTGAAGAAAGGAGGTCTTGCCATGCGCAGCAGAGAGCCTTGGCGTCTGCCTGCGGGGCAGAGCAGGGCAGTGCCCTTTTTGCAGGCTGCGGTGCTGTTTGCAGCCCTGTGCATCTTTGCCCGCAGCGCCGCGCTGGTGCTGGCGGCCTTTCTGGCAGCGCCGGTGCCTGCTGCGCAGACCCTGCTGCATCTGGGGCAGCAGGCGGTGGAGAGCCGGGCAGCAGAACCGTCTGCGGAAAGCGTGCCGGAGGCTGCATCCGCACCTTCTCCGGCGCAGGAGGCCGCCGCCCCGGTACAGACCGGAGTGGAGCAGTATTTTGTGGCCTTGCAGCCGGACGAAGCCCGCCCCGCCGATGCAGGCGCGGTGACAGAGCAGCAGTTCGGGCAGGGCAGCGGCGAAAAGTACATTCCCTGCGGTGCGGGCAGCATCAAGAATAACACCCGGCAGACGGCGGCAGACATCGCCGCCGAGGCGGCGCAGCCCCTGCCCTTTGCCATCGAAAAGGACAGCGCCGCGCCGCAGGTGCTCATCATGCACACCCACGCCACCGAGGACTACCGCCTTTCTGCCGGGCTGTGGTTCACCCCCGGGGACGGTGCCCGCAGCACCGACCGCAGCATCAATATGTGCGCGGTGGGGCGGGTGATGGCCGATACCCTCAACGCGGCGGGCATCTGCACCCTGCACGACGAGACCCTGAACGACTACCCCAGCTATACCGGCAGCTATGCCAACAGCCGGGCGGTGGTGCAGCAGTATCTGGCGCAGTACCCCAGCATCAAGGTGGTGCTGGACGTCCACCGCGACGCCATCGAGCGGGAAAACGGCACCCGCTGCGCCCCGGTGTGCACCATAGACGGACGGCAGGCGGCGCAGGTGATGATCATCTGCGGGTGCGACAACGGCACCAGCGTGCAGCTGCCCGCATGGCGGCAGAACCTGCGTTTTGCCGCTGCGTGGGAGCGCAGCATGGAGGCAAAATACCCCGGCCTTACCCGCCCGGTGCTGTTCAGCTACCGGTTCTATAATCAGGACCTGACCACCGGCAGTCTGCTGATCGAGATCGGCGGGCACGGCAACAACTTAAATGAGGCCCTGTACGCCGGATATCTGGCAGCACAGGGCCTCGCGGATGCACTATTAAGTTGAGGGTCAGCCGCCAAGGCTGGAGATCATGCTGCTCTTGGCAGACTGATAGTAACTCCATGCCTGATCGGCCACGGTCTCGGGCTGGTTATACTCCCGCAGCACGCGGCGCATCTCGCTGACCACCGAGGAGACGGCACTGTCGTAGGTGCTCTCCACCGAGGAGAGATGCTTGTAGGCGATGCTGACCTTATTGGCAAAGGTCCGCTCTTCGGCGGGCAGAGCGTGGTACTCATCCTTTGCGGCAGATATTGCGGAGGACACCGCAGACCGTGCCGAGGATTCCAGCGAGTACAGCTGGCTCAGCAGAGAGGAGATCTTGGCATCGCACTCGGGGTTTGGCGGGTCGTAGACGTGGTCGGGATCATACGATGTGCCGGACTGGGAAGTGCCTCCGTAGGTGGGGAACCAGTCGCCGAACATAAATTCGTTGTATCCGGCAATGAATTCCTCCTTGGTGCAGCCGCTCAGCAGGGCTGCCAGTGCGCAGCTGACCACGGCAAGGGTCAGCAGACGGATGATATGGTGTGTGTGTTTCATGATCTCCTCCAGAATCTGTTTTTGCGGAATACCGCTTTTTTCCATTTTACCAGAGAAAAGGCGTTCTGACAAGCAAAAAAGCGAAAATTTGCCTGATGCCGCACCGTAAGGTTGACAAAATGCCGCCAACGTGCTATTTTAAAACAACAAATGCAAGGAACGGGAAAAGTAGCGCGGGCCGTCCGGCCCAGAGAGTGCGGCACAGCTGAGAGCCGCGCCCGTGCGCCGCGTGAACGAACACCCGGGAGCAGCAAACTGAACACGGCAGTGCGTCTGCCGCTAAGTAGGTGCGCCGCAGGTCCAGCGTTACAGGGACAGCGCTTAAACAAAGAGCGCGTGAGCGACCGGACACTTCCGGTAATTCAGGTGGCACCGCGGACATTACAAGACAGCTTGTTCGCCCTGAACTTTCAGGGCAAAAGCTGTCTTTTTTCTTTGTAAAGGAGAACTACTATGGAACGTACCGAGATCCTTTCGCTGTTCAAGAACACCCCGGCAGACGGCACCGAGATCACCGTCTGCGGCTGGGCAAAGAACATCCGCGACTCCAAGAACATCGGCTTCATCGCCCTGTCGGACGGCGGCTGCTTCAAGACCCTGCAGGTCGTGCTGGAAGCCGGTAAGCTGGCAAACTATGATGAAGTCATCCACACCGGTCTGTACAGCAGCCTGCGCATCAAGGGCAAGCTGGTGCTCACCCCGCAGGCAAAGCAGCCCTTTGAGCTGAACGCCGAGAGCGTGGAGATCCTGGGCGACTGCCCCGCCGATGAGTACCCCCTGCAGAAAAAGAAGATGAGCATGGAGTATCTGCGCACCATGCCCACCCTGCGCCCCCGCACCAACACCTTCAACGCCGCTTTCCGCGTGCGCAGCGTGGCAGCCTACGCCATCCACAAGTTCTTTCAGGAGAACGGCTTTGTCTACGCCCACTCTCCGCTGATCACCGCCTCCGACTGCGAGGGTGCAGGCGAGATGTTCCGCGTGACCACGCTGGATCTGGACAATCTGCCCAAGACCGAGGACGGCGCTGTGGATTACAGCAAGGACTTCTTTGAAAAGCCGGTCAACCTGACTGTTTCCGGCCAGCTGGAAGCCGAGGCCATGGCCATGGCCTTTGGCAAGGTGTACACCTTTGGCCCCACCTTCCGCGCCGAGAAGAGCTTTACCACCCGCCACGCTGCCGAGTTCTGGATGATCGAGCCGGAGATGGCCTTCTGCGACCTGAACGGCTACATGGACAACGCCGAGGCCATGATCAAGTACGTCATCCGCTATGTGCTGGACAACTGCCCGGACGAGATGGCCTTCTTCAACCAGTTCATCGACAAGGGTCTTGTCGAGCGTCTGGAGCTGGTGGCAAACAGCGAGTTCGGCCGCATCAGCTACACCGAAGCCATTGAGATCTTGGAAAAGAACAACAAGAAGTTCCAGTACCCCGTGGAGTGGGGCGTGGATATCCAGACCGAGCACGAGCGCTACCTGACCGAGGTGGTGTTCAAGAAGCCGGTCTTTGTCACCGACTACCCCAAGGAGATCAAGAGCTTCTACATGAAGCAGAATGCCGACGGTAAGACTGTGGCAGCAGCAGATATGCTGGTGCCCGGCATCGGCGAGCTGATCGGCGGCAGCCAGCGTGAAGAGGACTACGGCAAGCTGGTGGCTCGCATGGACGAGCTGGGCATGGACAAGACCAACTACGAGTGGTACCTGAACCTGCGCAAGTTCGGCGGCGTGGAGCACGCAGGCTACGGTCTGGGCTTTGAGCGCATGATCATGTACCTCACCGGCATCCAGAACATCCGTGACGTGCTGCCCTTCCCCCGCACCGCATACGGCTTCTGAGAAGCGCGCATACTGTAATCAAAGAAAGCCGCCGCCTCTGCGGCGGCTTTTTTGGGTTGAACGGAAAGCTTCTGCTTGCCGGGGATGTTCTCTTTTGACACCAAAAGAGAACCAGAAAAGTGCCAGCGATTTCGACGCGCTGGAGCCACGAAAAAGGGGCTGCTCGCCCCTTTTAACCCCAAAGAGGAGGGCTACACCGGAAA
>ENA-OPZZ01001289-OPZZ01001289.1-human-gut-metagenome-genome-assembly--contig:-NODE-1289-length-15881-cov-2.703440_pt1 | contig 15881 bp, 16 predicted proteins | sample MGYA00242487_ERZ504511 | MGnify/ENA primary metagenome ERZ504511 (study PRJEB26092, sample SAMD00036241) | human gut metagenome | host: Homo sapiens | study: EMG produced TPA metagenomics assembly of... | reverse complement strand
GGAGACTTCCACGCCGTGGCCCTTGAGCAGTTCGCCGAGGTCGGCGAGCTCGCGCTGGGCCTGAGCCTGAGCCAAACCGAAGCCGGGCACGAAGATGACCTTCTGCGCGTAGACGAGCTGAACGGCCAGATCGTCCGGCGTGGTCTCCTTCATGGTTCCTTCCGGACCATCGCCAGCAGCGGCGGCGTCAGCACCACCGCCGAAGCCACCGGCCAAGACGGAGAGCAGCGGGCGGTTCATGGCCTGAGCCATGAGGTGGACAGGGTCACACCGGCGGAACCGACGAGTGCGCCGGCCACGATCAGGGCGACATTGTCAATCGCCAGACCGGACATAGCCACAGCCGTACCGGTGCAGGCGTTGAGCACAGAGATGACGACGGGCATATCGGCGCCGCCGATCGGAATCACGAAGACCAAGCCGTAGCACAGGGCGAACACGGTGGTCAGAATCGACCACAACAGACGCTGTTCGGGCTGGACGCACAGCATGACCAGCGAGGCGACGGACAGCACGGCGAACAGAATGTTCCATACGCCCTTGCCCGGCAGGTTCAGCTTCTTGACCCACTTGATACCCTGCAGCTTGCCGGCAGCGATGAGCGAGCCGGTGAAGGTCACAGAACCGATGAGAATACCGAGACCAGCGGTGATGAGCACCACGATGTCCGGGGTGCCTTCCTTGGTCAGGATGTCGTTCAGGGCCACGAGTGCGGCGGCGCCACCACCCACGGTATTGAACACGGAGACCAGCTGCGGCATATCGGTCATCTTCACCTTCTTGGCGGAGACGACACCGGCCACGGCACCGATCAGGATGCCGACGACCAGCACCACCACGGCGACAATGTTCACGAAGCCCTTGGCGAAGAGCACGATGAACGCCATGAGCACGGCCACGACCATGCCGAACGCGGAGATCTGGTTACCCTTGCGGGCGGTCTTCGGCGAATTCATGAAATGCAGACCGACCACAAACAGGACGGCAGAGAACAGGTAGACGAACCAAGCGACGATGTCGATGGCGCCAACGGTTGCGGAGGTCATTACTTCGACTCCCCCTTCTTCTCGTTCTTGCTGGACTTGAACATCTCAAGCATGCGGTCGGTGACCACGTAGCCACCAACGACGTTCATGGTGCCCAGCACAGCGGCCAGGAAGATGAACACGTAGGCCAGCGGGCTATTGGCTTCGGCTGCCACGATCACAACGCCGACGATGACGATGCCGTGGATGGAGTTCGCGCCGGACATAAGCGGCGTGTGCAGGGTGGCGGGCACCTTGCCGATGACCTCGATGCCGATGAGCAGCGCGAGGACGAACAGGGTAATGGAAACGACGAGAGTAGGCATGGTATTCCTTCTTCCTTACTTCTCGGACTTCTCGGCATCGGCAGCAGCTGCCGGGGCGGCGGCGCGGCCGGCAACCACCAGCGCGTCGTCGAGTTCTTCGGTGAGATCCTGGCCGAGCTTGCCGTCACGCACGAAGTGCACGAGGATGTCGGCCACATTGCGCGAAAGCAGGTTGGATGCGGTGGTGGCGACGCCGGAGGCCAGGTAGGGAGCGCCGATCAGCTTGACACCGCCCTCGGTGACCTGCTCACCAACGGCGGAGCCCTCGACGTTGCCGCCGAGGTCGGATGCTGCGCAGTCCACGATCACGGCACCACGCTTGAGACCCTTGACGCCGGCTGCAGTGAGCAGCACCGGGGGCTTACGGCCCGGGACCTTGGCGGTGGTGATGATGATGTCAAAGCCGGCGGCCTTTTCGTCGACGGCAGCCTGCTGCTGAGCCTGCTCTTCGGCGCTCAGCGCGCGGGCATAACCGCCCTCGCCCTGGCCCTTGGAGAAGTCAAGTCCCAGATCAAGGAACTTCGCGCCGAGGGACTCGACCTCGCCCTGGGAGGCGGGACGCACGTCGTACGCGGTGACGACCGCGCCAAGACGCTTCAGCGTACCGATGGCCTGCAGGCCGGCGATGCCGGCACCGAGCACCAGCGCCTTAGCCGGGCGAATCGTGCCGGCGGCGGTGGTCATCATCGGCAGGAAGGAACCGTAAGCATCGGCGGCGGTGATGGCTGCCTTGTAGCCCATCACGGAGTTCTGAGAGGTCATCTCATCCATGGACTGGGCGCTGGAAAGCTTACGGGGCAGCTTTTCGATGGCGATGCCCACCAGACCGGCCTTCTCGAGCGCGGCCACGTATCGGCATCGGTGAAGGAACCGAGCATGCCAATGACCCACTGGCCGGCCTTGAGCTTGGCCACGGTCTCGGCGGACGGTCGGTCCACAAAATCCGAGCGCGTCGGCTTCGGCGAGCACCTCGTCACGGCTGGTCACCTTCGCACCGGCCTTTTTCGTAAATCCTCATCGGTGTAGTCGGCAGCAATGCCGGCACCTGCTTCAATCAGTGAGGAGACACCGCTCCTCTTCAGCCGGGTGACGATATCCGGCGTCAGCGCGACGCGGGATTCCGTTTCGGACGTTCGTTCAAACGCCGAACACCACGGTGGCTTCTGGTTTTGCGCCATGAGAGCCCTTTCTTGTTCTACTTCAAAATGGACATGGTTATCCGCATGGTAAGTGTAGTCGGAAGGTAAAGACCATGACTTGAGATTCCGCCAATCGAAACAGAAACGAACCCGAAATTAGTAAGAAATACGAATGTGTCCATGTGCATTGCGGATGAATTGCTCGGAAGCCGTCCAACAATCACCCGGCATCGATCAGCAACCAACCGCTCAATAATTATCGACAATCACCGTTTCGCAGCTCACGGTTACTCAACAATATCGGGACCTGTGCAATATTTTGCCACGCACTCCCCTAACCAGCCAGAATCCTACGGTTGCGTAAGGTGACGAGTTCGGTTTGGGCGATTACAATTTGAACTTTGAGAAGCGTTCGCCTCATGGCTGGACGACACTGAAAGGTTTACAGGAGCAAGACTTGTCGGTTATCAATTCCTTCACGCAGCACACTATCAATCTCACCCGTAAGGCGCTCAGGTTGGGATCCGACTTCGTCCACCCGGTCCACGACGACACTCCGGACGAGCCCGATTACCTGTCCAACGCCGACGTGCCGGTCGAGGCCAATATCGCTTTGCCTCACAGCGACGATTGGGACGACGGACACCTGACCGTCACCGACATCGACCCCGTCACCGGCCTGCTCACCACCTCCACCGAAGGCAATCCGCCGCTGGACGAAGGTACGTCCATCTACGACCTGTATGCGGACCGCGCCGAACGTATGGGCGATGAGCCGCTGTACACCTACAAGTCCGGCAACGATTGGGTGACCGTCACCGCCAACGAGTTCCTGGCTGACGTGCGTGCCGTGGCCAAGGGCCTGATTCATTACGGCCTGAAGAAGGGCGATGCCGTGGCATTCATGTGCCGCACTTCCTACGACTGGGACCTGACCGACGCGGCGATCATGGCGTGCGGCGGCGTGCTCGCCACCATCTACGACACCGATTCGGCCGAGCAGATTCGCAACATCGTCAATAATTCCGACGCCCGCCTGCTGATCGTGCAGGATACGGACATGCGCGAGAAGGCGGATGGATCCGTCGAGGAATGCCCGTCTTTGGAGCACATCATCACCATCGAGACCGGTGGCTTGGACGAAATCAAGGCCTATGGCGCCGGCATCTCGGACGAAGAGCTGGACGAGCGCATCGACTCGGTCAAGAAGACCGATCTGTGCTCCATCGTGTACACCTCCGGTTCCACGGCCGCGCCGAAGGGCGTGGAAATGACCCACGAGCACTACTGCCAGACCGCGCTGAATCTGCCGACCTACATGCCCGAACTGCTGCACGACAAGAAAAACACCATCCTGTTGTTCCTGCCGCAGGCCCATTCCTTCGCCCGCGCCATCAACTACATCGTCGTGGCCTCGAACGTGCACATCTATATCGCAGCCGGCATCAAGACGCTGATCAGCGACCTGCAGGTGGCCAGGCCATCCATCATGATCGTGGTGCCGCGTGTGCTGGAGAAGGTGTACAACGCCGCATCTCAGAAGGCCGGACACGGTCCAAAGGGCGTGGTGTTCGCCTCCGCCGTGGTGGCTGCGCAGAACTATATGAAGGAAGTCTCCGCCAATGGCAAGGCGGGTGCACTGACCCGCACTCGCCGCGCTGCCTTCGATCCGATTGTCTACTCTTCGCTGCGCGAAGTGCTCGGCGGTCGCGCCAAGTGGATTGTGGCCGGCGGTGCCCCGCTTGACCCGGAACTGCTGGCCTTCTTCCGTGGCGCGGGTGTGCCTGTATACGAGGGCTATGGTCTAACCGAGACCACCGCACCGTGCGCGTTCAACCCGCTGGGTACGCCGTTCCACGCTGGTTCCGTGGGCATCGCATTCCCCGGATTCTCCCTGCGCATCGCCGAGGACGGCGAAATTCAGGTCAAGGGTCGTGCCGTGTTCCCGCGCTATCACAAGAACGACGAGGCCACTGAGCTGTCGTTCACCGAAGACGGCTGGTATGTCACCGGCGACTTGGGCCGTATCGACAACGATGGCTTCCTGTACATCACCGGTCGTAAGAAGGATCTGATTATCACTGCAGGTGGTAAGAACGTCTCCCCCGGCCCGATCGAGGAAGTCATTCAGCGTTGCGAGTTCGTCTCCCAGGCGCTGGTGCTGGGTGATAAGCGTCCGTTCATCTCCGCATTGGTGACGCTGGACGAGGAGTCGCTGCGCCCGTGGCTGGCCGCCAAGGGTCTGGACGAGAACATGCCGCTGGAGGATGCCGCCAAGAACGCCGCCGTGCGCGCCGAAGTGCAGAAGTGGGTCGATCAGGCCAACGAGGGCGTCTCCCGCGCCGAGTCCGTGCGCAAGTTCATCATCCTGCCCGAGGAGTTCACTCAGGAAAACGGCCTGATGACCGCTTCCATGAAGGTGATTCGTCCCAAGGTCATCAAGCGCTACTCCACCCTCCTCAACACCCAGATGTACACGAAGCGGAAGTAAACCGTATAGCAAAAGCTCCCTCTGACGAGGGAGCTTTTTTCGTCTATACGCCTTAGAAGCCCAGGCGCTCCAGCTGCTTGGGGTCGGACTGCCAGCCTTTGGCTACCTTGACGTGGAGGTCGAGCTTGGCTTTTTGGCCGACGATGCGGTTGACCGGGGTGCGTAGCTTCTTCTTGACGTAGGTGAGGTTCGAGGCGCCCTTGCCGATGATGATCGGCTTCTGGGAGTCACGCTCCACGTAAATGGACACGTTGACCTGCGCCTTGCCGTCATAGCCCTGACCGGTCTCGTTGTCTTCCGGATAGTCGATGGAATCGACCACCACGGCCAGCGAATGCGGCAGCTCGTCGTCCAGGGTCTCAAGGAACGCACCGCGCACGAGTTCGGCGATGGTGTCTTCCGGACGCTCCTCGCTGATCTGATCGTCCGGGTACATCTGCGGACCCTCGGGCGTGTGCTCAATGAGCACGTTCTTCACTTCAGCCAGATTGTCGTGCTTCAGGGCGCTCACCGGCACGATGTCCGAGAAATCGGCGAAATCGTTGATTTCGATGAGCTTGTTGATGAGTTGCTGACGGCCAAGCTCGTCGATCTTGGTGACGATGGCAATCAGCGGGATGCGCCACTTGAACGTACCGTCCTCACGCTTGGTGGCGAAGTCGGTACGCAGTCGGGAGAGAATACGCTTGTCGCCGGGGCCGATTTCCTGATCGGCGGGCAGCAGGAAGGCCACCACGTCCACATCGGCCAGAGATTCGTCGACCACGTCGTTCAGACGCTGGCCGAGCAACGTACGCGGACGGTGAATACCGGGCGTGTCCACGAGCACGAGCTGCGCGTGGTCGGCGGTCAGGATGCCGCGAATCGCCTTACGGGTGGTTTCCGGGCGAGAGGATGCGATGGCGATCTGCTTGCCGATCAACGCGTTGATCAACGTGGATTTGCCGACGTTCGGGCGGCCCACCACGGCCACGAATCCGGAGCGATACGGCACGTCCTGCTTGGTCACGCTCTCCGTCTCACCGGTCGCGTCGACTTCGGCAACGCCGGCAACATCGGAAGCATCGGTGACGTCAATGTCATCGACGTCGTTCGTGCTGTTGTTCTGGTCGGTCATATCACTCCTTGCTGGCGGTATCATCGCCTTCGACGGACTCGCCGTCAGTTTCCTCATGGGTCTTGTTATTTTCCTCGCCGCCCTCGACGTGCGCCGGTTCGACGACGATGGTGGACACCTTCTTGCGGCGTCCGGCGGAGTCCACGGCGGTCAGTCGCAGACCGCGCGTCACGGCCGAGGCACCGACAATCGGCACGCGGCCCAGAATCTTGGTCAGCAGGCCGTACACGGTATCGACATCGTCCTCATCAATGTCGATCTCGAAGATCTCCTCCAGATCGGCAATCGGCGTACGGGCGGGCATCTTCCACTTGTTGTCTCCGATTTTCTCCGGCTCAGTACGCTGGGTGCGGTCGTGCTCGTCTTCCAGCTCGCCGACGATCTGTTCGATGGCATCCTCGATAGTCACCATGCCGGCGATGCCGCCGTACTCATCGACCACCACGGCCGACATGCTGGCGGGAACGCTGCATCTCATGGAACAGGTCGTCCACCGGCTTGGATTCGGGAACAAGCAGCGGCTGCCGGACGATGGATTCGACCGCGCGCTCCATGGCCGCCGGGTTGAAGGCGGTGGCACGCACGGCATCCTTCAAATAGGCCACGCCGATCAGGTCATCCACATCCTCACCGATCACCGGCACGCGGGAGAAGCCGGAGCGGGAGAACAGTTTCAGCGCGGAAGACAGTGTGGAGTCGCGCTCCATGCAGATCATATCGGTGCGCGGCACCATGATCTCGCGAGTCAACGTATCAGACAGGGTGAGCACGTTGCGCAACATTTCGGAGACTTCCGGATCGAAGTCGTTGGACTCCACCAGTCGGTCGATGGCGGCCTTGCCCTGCTCGAGCTGAATCTTCTCAAGCTCCTCGTCGTCGGACAGATCGGAGTCCTTGGAGCGGCGGCCCGGTCCCTTGGAACCGGACTTGTCGCCACCGATGCGTGCGAACGGCGTGAGCTTGGTGGCCAACGACACGATGCGCGAGTTGGAAATCATGATGCCGACCGGCTTGGCCATGCCGGCGGTGCGCGGGCGGACCAGTACGGAGACCACGGCTACGATAATCGCGAACAGGAATCCGGAGAGCAGTTCAATCCACAGTTCCGCACCCCACAGGGATGCGATGGAAGACACCAGTACGCCGTCGAGCACATTGCAGGCGATGCGGAAGAACGCACAGCTGCCGGCGGTGGCGTAACGGTCGGCGATGAGCCGTTGCACGCGATGAATCTTGTCGATCTTCTTCATCTTGAGGAACTGGCTTGCTTCGGAGTCGGTCTGCACCTCGAGGATGAGATTGTTAAGGCTGGCTCGCGTTACGCGGGCCACGGCGCCTTCAGCGGCGGCCATGGTCAGCGAGAGCCAGACGAACAGGGCCGCCACGAGTACAAGAATGACGGTGATGGCGATCGGCGTGGTACTGGAATACTCCATAATGATTTTTCGGTGTCCTTGAATGTCCTTGAACGGTATCGAATAATCCGGATTTGGTGTGATTGATTTGGGAGCTTATTTGGAATCGAGGTCGCGGCCGGCACCGTGCGCGGCGTCGTACAGGGCCAGCGCGTCGGGTGTGCCGGCGGGCAGCGTGGCCTGCACGTTGGCATCGTGGCGTAGGGCGAAGAAGGTGAGCAGCAGCTGTCGCTGCAGGCCGAACATCTGGCGCTCCTGCTCGGGGGTCACGTGGTCGTAGCCGAGCAGGTGCAGGATGCCGTGGATGGTGAGCAACAGCATCTCCTGCATGGTGCTGTGCCCGGCTGCGGCAGCCTGTTGGGCAGCGACCCACGGGCAGATGACGATGTCGCCGAGCACTCCTTCCATCACGGTTTTGCCGTCGCCGGGGCGCAGCTCGTCCATCGGGAAGCTCATCACGTCGGTCGGGCCTTCGAGGTTCATCCAACGCATGTGCAGTTGGGCGATGGGATCGGGGTCTACGAACATGATGGTCAGGTCGGATTGCGTGCTGACCCGCATTTGGTCCATCACCCATATGCCAAGATCGGAGAACACCTTGCCGTCAATTTGCCAGACGGTTTCGTTGGTTACCTCGACGCTCATTCAGCGTTCCTTTCGATTTGCTCGCTTGTTTGCCTGGATGTGGTTTTGCCCGTGGCGTGTCTGCTGTGGTCGCCGGCAATGGCCGCGTGCCGGTCGTACGCTGCGACGATTTTGCCGACAAGCGCGTGTCGCACTACGTCTTCCGGTTTGAGGTGGGCGAATGCGATGTCGTCAATGCCGTCAAGGATGCGTTCGATGGTGGCGAGCCCGGATTTCGGTACTGTCAGATCGACCTGCGTCACGTCGCCGGTGATAATCATTTTCGTATTGAAGCCTAGTCGGGTCAGGAACATCTTCATTTGTTGTTCGGTGGTGTTCTGCGCTTCATCGAGGATCACGAATGCATCGTTGAGCGTGCGTCCACGCATGTATGCGAGCGGTGCGACTTCGATGGTGCCGTCGTCCATGTAGCGCTTGAGCTGGTCCGCCCCGAGCATGTCAGAAAGCGCATCATATAGCGGACGCAGATATGGATCGACTTTTTCGTTCAATGTGCCGGGAAGAAAACCAAGGCTTTCTCCCGCCTCGACGGCTGGTCTGGTCAGGATAATGCGGCGCACCTGCCTATCTTGGAATGCGCGTACCGCTTTCGCCACTGCAAGGTATGTTTTGCCGGTGCCTGCCGGTCCGATGGCAAATGTGATGGTATGTGATTCGATGGCATTGACATATGTGATCTGACCAGCCGTTTTGGCACGCACCGGCTTGCCGAGCGCAAAGGTGATCACTCCGGGCACATGCGGTTTGCGTCGGTCCGCATGATTCTCGCGATTGGAGGTATGCTCCTGTTGCCGATCGGCCAGCCGTAGTTCCTCCACTACACGTCCATGGCCCGGGCGAGTAGCACGCACAGGATTTTTCAACACGTTTTGATCGAGCATGCGTCGCACCGTATCGGCGTCCATCGGAGCCGTATATGCGGCTTGGATGATGTTTTCGATCACATGCTCGGCCTGTGCGGCTTGGGATTCGGATTTGCTGGAACGTGACATGATCGCGATGCGGTTGCCTCTGACGATAATGGTCAAGTCGGGGAACGCACGTTCCACTTCCCGAAGGACCTCGTCGACCGGTCCGAGCACGGTCACCGGGTCAAGCTGCTGCGGAATCGCGATGGTACGTGTAGTAGTGGCCACAAAACCTCTTCTGACGTCGATATATGGGGAAAGGGAAGATTATTCGTCAAGCTTTTCGCCGGTCAGCACGTGAGCATGCACGTGGAATACCGTCTGGCCAGCATCAATTCCGGTGTTAAAGATCAGGCGGAAGGCACCGTGGAATTCCTGGTCGGCGATATTTGCGCGACCTGAGCCATGTGGGCGAGCTGCTGGGGATCGGCCGCCGCAAGCTCGGCCACGTTCGCATAATGCTTGCGAGGCACCACGAGCACATGTACTTTGGCTTTCGGATTGATGTCCTTGAATGCGTAGGTGGTATCGTCCTCATACACTTTTTCGCTTGGAATTTCTCCTGCGATGATCTTGCAGAACAGGCAATCCTTGTCGCTCATAATGCTCCTTAATGCTGGTTGTCCTTCGGTACCCATGCTATTGCGCAACCGGGATAATCCGCCGCATTTCGCCGGCGTGTGGCGTCAGATGAATCGTCCCAACGCCCGTGCGAGCAGCGATAACGCGACGGGACCAGCTGTCGACGCTCGCAGAATATTGCTTCCAAGCACGCATGCTTCAGCTCCCGCATTGGTGAAGGATTCGATTTCAGCATCGCTGATGCCGCCTTCCGGGCCGACCACCACGTACACGGTGCGCTGGCGCCCATCCTGCAAGCATTTGTCGGAAAGCACCGCGATCGCTTCCTCCAGCTGGCTCCAAGTTTTGGTAGCATCCTGGTGCAGCACAATCACCATGTCGCCGTGCACACAGGCACGCTTGCAAATGGCAATCAACTGCTTGCTGGTCACGCACTCCCCCAATTCCGGCGTCCAGGAGCGTCGGGATTGTTCAGTGGCGGCATCAAGCACTTGCCGCCACTTCTTATCGGTGCGCCCCGCCTTCCATTTGGCGATGGAACGATCAGCCTGCCATGGAATCACCTCATCCACACCGATCTGCGTTGCGGTGTCGATGGCCTGCTCATCGTGTCCTGTTTTCGCCAGCGCTTGGATCAAAGCGAGTTTGGTGGTAGGCTGCGGTTCTTTGCCGAAGCTCGACACTTCCGCGATTCCTTGTTGCGCATCGCGCAACACCGCGTGGATACGTAGCCCTTTACCGTCGGAAAGCTGCAATTCGTCACCGTCTTTCAGACGCATGGCCTGAATGGCATGTCGACGCACCGACTGGGGCAACGTCAATTTCCATCCGGCGTTCAATTCGTCACTGTTCACCGGCACATCATCATGTTCCGTATCAAGCAGGAAAAGGGCATCAGTCATAGTTTCAGAGCCTACCAGCACCTCGGATACCAATGGCGTAATTCCGCGCGACACGCCGAGACTTGCATCACACCGAGCATCTGCTATAGTTTTCGTTTGTTGCCGCTGAGCAACGCACCTGTCCGGGTGGCGGAATGGTAGACGCGCTAGCTTGAGGTGCTAGTGCCTATTTATACAGGCGTGCGGGTTCAAGTCCCGCTCCGGACACCAGCAAACCCCTTGGAAACAAGGGGTTTTCTTGTATCTGAAAGCTATTCGGCGAAAGATCGATCACATGCAGTTCATCCATCTTGATTCCATTGACGACGAGCGCGTGTCGGCATACACGAATCTCACGGAAATCCAGCTTCGCAACAAGCTTGAACCCAGCAAGGGCCTGTTCATCGCGGAATCGCCGAAAGTCATCGATCGCGCGCTGACCGCCGACCGGGAACCGATTTCCCTGCTTGTCGAAGAACCGTGGATCGGAGGCATGTCGGAAACCTTCGCACGCATCGACCAACGTTGGGGCACCGACATTCCCGTGTACGTGGCATCCCCTGAACAGCTCAAGCAGCTGACCGGCTACCGCTTGCATCGTGGCGCCCTGGCCGCGATGAAACGCTGGCCACTGCCCAGCGTCGAGGAGGTGTGTCGCGGCGCACGACGCATCGCGGTCATGGAAAACATCGTTGACCACACCAATGTCGGAGCCCTCATGCGATCAGCCGCCGCGTTGAACGTCGATGCAGTGTTGGTGACGCCCTCCTGCGGCGATCCATTGTATCGACGCGCCACCCGCGTGTCGATGGGCACGGTGTTTCAGATTCCGTGGACTCGTATTGGCGGAGATGATAAACACTACTGGCCATTCACCGGCATGCAGGAATTGCGCGATCTTGGGTTCACCACCGTTGCGATGGCCCTTGAAGACGATTCCATTTCGCTGGAGGAGCTTGTTCGTCGTTTGAACAACGACAACGGCGAAAAGGACCATATCGACAAATTGGCGCTGATTTTCGGCACCGAAGGCGACGGTCTGTCGCATCACACCATCTCCCGCGCCGACCTGACGGTCAAGATTCCCATGAGCCACGGAGTGGACAGTCTTAACGTCGCCGCATCGAGCGCCGTGGCCTTCTATTCAACAGCTGTTCACTGAAACAGTCAGCAAATTTTCAAGACTCGCGATGCAAACTCCTTGCATGTTGCAAAAAATATGCAATTATTGAGTGCGTAAGTGGTTTGCGATGATGCAGACCGACCAATGTGTGCGGTGTCGTAACGACGCTCTAGGAGAGGAGTTCTCATGGCAAAGAATCCGAAAATTCTTTCCATCGTGCTTGCAGGAGGCGAAGGCACTCGTCTAATGCCTTTGACCAGAGACCGGGCAAAGCCCGCCGTCCCGTTCGGCGGCGTGTTCCGTCTGATTGATTTCCCGCTGAGCAATTTGGTCAATTCAGGCTATATGCAGACCGTGGTGCTCACCCAGTACAAGTCCCATTCGCTTGACCGTCATATTTCCACGGTGTGGCGTTTTTCGCCGTTGCTCGGCAACTACGTCTCCCCTGTTCCGGCTCAGCAGCGACTTGGCAAGCACTGGTATCTCGGCTCTGCCGACGCCATCTACCAGACCATCAACATCATCGAGGACGTGCAGCCGGATATTGTGGTGATCGTCGGCGCCGACCACGTCTACCGCATGGATTTCCAGCAGATGGTGCAGCAGCATATCGAATCCGGCGCGGAGTTCACGGTAGCGGGTATTCGTCAGCCGATCAGCCAGTCCAACCAGTTCGGCGTGATCGAGGTTGATCCGGAGCACCCAAATATGATCAAGAGCTTCCAGGAGAAGCCGCAGACCACGACCGGCCTGCCAGATGATCCGAACTCCATTCTTGCTTCCATGGGCAACTACGTGGCCAACACCGACGCCCTGTTCGAAGCTTTGGCGCTTGACGAGAAGGCCGAAGACACCAAGCATGATATGGGCGGCGATATCGCACCGTACTTCGCGGCCCGTAACGAGGCTGGCGTGTACGACTTCAACTCCAACGAGATTCCGGGAGCGACGCCGACCGATCATGCCTACTGGCGCGACGTGGGTACTCTGAAGCAGTTCTACGATGCGCATATGGATCTGATCTCGTATGTGCCGGAATTCAACCTGTACAACACCGAATGGCCGATTTACACGCTATCCGGCAATCTGCCGCCAGCGAAGTTCGTCCATGCCGGTCGCGACCGTCTCGGACACGCCACCGACTCGATCGTCTCCCCTGGCGTCATCGTATCGGGCGGTGAAGTGCATCATTCCGTGCTTTCGCCGAACGTGCGTATCCACTCGTGGTCCCAGGTCGTCGATTCGATTCTGTTCGACGGCGTGACCATCAATCGTCGAGCACGCGTCTACAAGGCGATCCTCGACAAGAATGTTGTGCTTACCGAGAATTCGACCGTCGGTATCGATACCGAACATGATCTGGCCCGTGGCTTCACCGTCACGCCGGAAGGCATCACCGTGGTGCCGAAGGGTACCGTGGTCGACGACTGACGTTCTGCCGCACACAGAACAAAAGCGTGCTTCCCGGCGTCGGGAGCACGCTTTTTCTGTGCCATTTTTCTTGATGATGATATCCAATCAAATATCATCAAAATCTGTTTTACAAAAAAATTCCGCAACGAACATGCAGTTTCGCTGCGGAATCAACATATCAGCAATATCAGGTTGATATATCACAGACTTTCTGTCAGTATTTTGGCAGATTGTCGAAATTGAAGCCGAGCGCAGCCAACTGCTCGCGACCTTCCGGCGTGATCTTTTCCATGCTCCAACGCGGTTGCCACGTCCAGTCGATGCGGAATTCCTCGACGAGGCCGGCAAGCGTGCTCGCGCACTCGTCTTCGATCAGATCAGTCAACGGGCATGCCGGAGTGGTCAATGTCATCGTGATAATGGCGCGACCAAGCTCATCGATCTCAATGCCATACACCAATCCCAAATCAATCACATCAATGCCAAGTTCAGGATCAATGACCTGATGCAACGCTTCCTTCACGTCGGCCGCAGTAGCTCGACCAATGTCGTCAATAGCCTTCAACGCGATGCCGTCATCCTGTTCTTCGGAACAACCGCATGCTCCAGCCTGATTGCCGCAGCCACAAGCGTCCTGCTTGGTGTCTTCGTGTTCGATTTCCACTGGTTTGCCGTCCTTGAATCCTTTGGCGAGATTTGGGTTAAGCATGACGCGACGCGCCGCGGCCTCGTCATTGCCCAATGCCTTGGCCACGGAATCGAAAATCGAGGCTTGCGGTTCAGGTACCAAGGTATCGCTCATTGTCGCTCCATATATGATTCGAATATGTTCCGTTGAGTAGCCTATCGCGTTGGCTGGAGTTTGTCTCACGTGTTTCGCCCGTTGTAGAACGCGGCGCACGAAGCACGGGAGACATCCTGCTTCCCACCATAGAACAATACTTGTCAGGCTTTCGCGGCCAATGCCTTGGCCACGGAGTCCTTCATGCCTTCCCATCCGAGCAGCGCGCACTTGATACGCATTGGATACTTGGACACTCCTTGGAACACGATGCCGTCTTCCAACGATTCCTCGGCGGATTCATCGTCCAAGCCTTTGCCGCGTGATTCCATGAGCTTATGGAACGTTCCGGCCAATTCCATGGCCTCATCCACGGTTTTGCCTTCCACCAGATCCACCATCACCGAAAGGCTGGCCTGTGAAATGGAGCAGCCGTGACCGTCCCACACCAGTCGTTCGATAACGTGCGGCTCCTGGTCGGAAACCTCCACATGCACGGTGGCCTCGTCTCCGCAGGTCGGATTGAACTGGTGGGACTCGCCGGGAGTGCAATACTCGTGGGTTGCCTGAACCGTGGTCTTTCCCGCCTGGGAGGCGTTTTCGGAAGCCAGATCCGGAGCGAAATGCTCCTTGCCATGCGGATTCTTCGAGGCTTCGAGAATGACCTCTTGGTACATCTGCTCGAGATCGTCGCCAGACATTGCAAAATCACTCATATGCGTTACTCAACTCCAAAAAACGGACGGACCTTCTTCAACGCCTCAACCAGTGCCTGCGCGTCTTCGACGGAATTGTAGATGCCACTGGATGCGCGGTTGGATGCGTACACGCCGAAGTGACGGTGGACCGGCTGTGCGCAATGATGTCCGACACGAATGGCGATGCCCTGCGCATCGATGAACTGTCCAACATCATGCGGATGCACGCCGTCGATTTCAAAAGCCACCGTGCCGATGCGCTGCTCGTTGGTCTGCGGTCCGAGAATGCGCACGCCGTCGATCTGCCCCATCTTGAGGAGTTCGCCTGCGATAACGCGCTCGTGGGCTTCGAGATTCTCCATGCCGATATTCATCAGCCATTCGGCTGCGACACCGGCAGCAACGACCTGCGCGACCGGCTGCGTGCCCGCCTCGAAACGCGCAGGAGGAGCCATGTATTGGGCTTCCTGATCCATCCAGGCAAGTTCCACCATGGATCCACCGAAATTCGCCGGTGGCAACGCCTCCAACATGTCGCGCTTGCCGTAGAGGAAGCCGACACCGGTCGGGCCGTACATCTTATGCGCGCTCCATGCCGCGAAGTCAACGTCCAAAGCGTGGAGGTCGATCTTCAGGTGCGGTACGGACTGGCATGCGTCGAGCACAACCACCGCGCCTACCTCGTGCGCACGTTTCACCATCGGTGCGATATCGGTGATGGCACCGGTGGTGTTGCCCACATGGGTGACGGCCACGATCTTTGTGCGTTCGGTGATTACCTCATCTGCGGTGTTGGCAAGGATTCGTCCTTCATCGTCCAGATCAAACCATTTCAGTGTCGCTCCGGTACGTGCGGCAAGCTCCTGGAATGGCAGCAACACAGAATGATGCTCAGCCTTGGATACGACGATCTCGTCTCCCGGCTTCACAGCGAAACGTCGTGCCGCTTCTCCCCCACGCCCTTGGGATGCGTTGCCGAATGCGGTTGCTAGCAGATTCAGTCCTGCGGTGGCGCCGGAGGTGACAACGATCTCCTCTTCGCCTTCAGCGGAGTTGGCGCCGACAAGACGTGCGACTTTGGCACGTGCCTCTTCGAACGCCATGGTGCTGCGTGCGGCAAGCTCATGCGCTCCACGATGCACGCCGGCGTTGATGGTGCGGTAAAAATCGCTTTCGGCGTCGATCACGCATTGCGGCTTCTGAGAAGTCGCCGCGGAATCCAAATACACGAGCGGATGGCCGTGGATCTCCTGATCAAGGATCGGAAATTCCTTGCGAATCGCTGCAAAATCGGTCATGCCAGCGCGCTTTCGGAATCGGATCCTTCCGGCAGGTAT